>OGOX01000166.1_pt1 | contig 55256 bp, 46 predicted proteins | sample 1552761 | NCBI WGS metagenome assembly OGOX01 (sample SAMEA2580212, study PRJEB22360) | human gut metagenome | biome: human gut; feature: human-associated habitat; material: faeces | place: Denmark | collected 2008/2010
ACTATGTCCTTGCACATTCTGTAAACTATGTTATCACACTATACAGCTTGCCCCTCCCGAAATATCGTAGTAATTACCATAAGCAATTTGAAATGAATTTATATAATAATTGTCGGTTATAGTTGATATTTGACAGATTAAAAAGCTCGGTGAATGGTTAAGGTTTGGTGAAACGGGAGGGGCAAGCCACCTCCCCTACGAAAAATCGGAAATGGTGGCAGATATATCATATCGTTAGAGTGACACAAACAATGTGGCTGTACAAAAACTATATCGCACAGATTACATACCGACAGCGCTATCTGTCGAACAGCACCATCAGAAGCAAAAACAATCTCCCGACTTTTTACGCTAACTTAATCGACGGCATATCACCGCCGATTTTTTGTAATTTATACCATTGCATTTCTGCGTTTTTACAGAATATCGTTTTTTCATACGCTCATAATAATAACGCACAGCATATTGATTATAAATATGCCGAACAGCAAAACGGATACTGAAATCCTAATGAACAGAATAAACGAAAGGAAAAACGGTATGAAAAAGACAGCAGCTATATTAGCTTCCATAGCCGCTATGAGCTTATGCGGTTTATCTGCGTCTGCGGCAGACGGCGATAACATCATTGACGGTGTGTTAAACGGCGCAGAGGAGATTGTTGACGGAGTTGTAAGCGGTGCGGAGGAAATCATCACTCCCGGCGGCTCGACCTCTGTTGACGAAAGCACAAACGACAGCACATCTGTACCCGACACGGTTTCACAGGTAACACCCGGTGACAGCACAAGCAGTACAGGCAACGTAAACACAGGTGTTCCCGCTTTCGAGCTTGCGGCACTCGGTGCGGCAGCAGTAGGCGGTCTTACGGCTATGGCTATAACGGTTCGCAAGAACAACAAGTAAATTGCTGAAATAAAACAAAACGCTCCTGCTTTATAGGCGGGGGCATTTTGATTATTTACAGTGACAGGAAAAATTCATAATTTGATTTAATTACCATCTTTGCCGTAAAAACGCTGTACAACAGATAAAAAAAGTAGTATAATATAATTTAATGTCGTGCTGTGGGGATACCTTTTATTATACGATAAATATTCTGACTTTCAAATTCATCTGAGCCTCTTGATTTTACAAAATCACATTACATACCATGCCAAAAACCTTGTTAAAATCATATCTCCGGCACTTTCGTCTGACCTCATATTTCAGATTCAGCCGTTCTTACGGCGAAAGAATATCTGCAATTAAAAGAGGAAATATACATTATCTACATTATCAAGGAGTAAAAATGGAAAAACAAAAGCATAAACGCAGTTCCTTTTCGGGAAAGCTCGGATTTGTTCTTGCCGCAGCAGGTGCATCGGTAGGACTGGGCAATATCTGGAGGTTTCCGTATCTTGCGGCAAAATACGGCGGAGGAATTTTTCTGCTGATATATATCATCCTTGCGCTGACATTCGGCTATACGATGATAACCGCCGAAACCGCAATAGGCAGAATGACACAGAAAAGCCCAGTCGGTGCATACCGCTCATTCGGAAAGTCAAAGTGGCTGACGCTCGGCGGCTGGATAAACGCAGTAATACCGATTCTGATAGTGCCATACTACTCTGTTATCGGCGGCTGGGTCATCAAATATCTTTATGAATATATAATCGGAAACGGCGGACAGCTCGCCTCCGACGGATATTTTACTGGCTTTATTTCAAGCGGCAGCAGTGCCGAGATATGTTTCCTTATCTTCACGGCGCTTACGGTTGCAGTAATTTTCGGAGGGGTACGAAACGGCATTGAGCGTGTATCGAAGTTTATGATGCCTGTGCTTGTTATCCTTTCGATAATGATAACCGCATATTCCGTTACTATGCCGGGCGCACTTGAGGGCGTGAAATATTTCCTGATACCGAACTTCTCAAACTTCTCGTGGATGACTGTAGTATCAGCTATGGGTCAGATGTTCTACTCGCTGTCAATAGCAATGGGCATACTGATAACATTCGGCTCATATATGAAAAAGGACGTTTCAATAGAAAAGTCTACCACCAACGTTGAAATATTCGACACGGGCATTGCAATCATGGCAGGACTTATGATAATACCTGCCGTATTTGCGTTCTCGGGCGGCGATCCCAATACACTGCAGGCAGGGCCATCGCTGATGTTCATTACGCTTCCTAAGGTCTTTTCGGGGCTTTCGGCAGGAACATTTGTCGGAATACTTTTCTTCTTCCTCGTTTTATGTGCGGCGCTGACAAGCTCAATTGCACTTACAGAAAGTGCGGTTTCGACCTTTCAGGATCAGCTCGGCTGGGGCAGAAAGAAATCGACCGTAATAGTCACCGTTATTATGATAGCACTCGGAACACTGTCCTGTCTTGGCTACGGACCGCTCGGCTTTGCGCAGATACTCGGCATGCAGATGCTCGATTTCTTTGACTTCCTTACGAACTCGGTAATGATGCCGATAGCGGCTATCGCAACCTGCCTGCTTGTTTCAAGAGTTGTGGGCGTGAAGAAGATTGAAGAAGAAATGACTGCGGAAAACGGCACTTTCAAACGAAAGAAGATATTCAATTTCATGATAAAATATCTTTGTCCCGTATTTGCGGCGATAATTCTTATAAGTTCGGTCGCAAACGCTTTCGGAATAATAAAGATGTAACAAAAAACCTCCCGTCGAAAAGCGGGAGGTTTTGCTGTATATATCCTATTATTCTCTGTGGTCGATAACTCTCTTTGCTTTCTTCTCTGTTCTCGGAAGCGTTCCGACAGGAACAACGGTTATCTTCGGTGTAACGCTGAGCTTTGACTTGAACAGCTCTCTGATAGTATCGCCTGTCTTGTCGAAGCTGACTCTGCCCTCTGCCTCGACAGTTACAAGGATAACGTCACGGTTTATGCTTTCATCGTGGGCAATATTGATATTGTACTCACTTGAAACGCCGTCCACCATTCCGAGTATTTCTTCGACCTGGCTCGGGAACATATTTACGCCGTGTACCTTGAACATATCGTCACTGCGTCCCTTTACCGTGTCAAGTCTGGGATAATGACTTCCGCACTTGCAAGGCTCGGGGATAATGCGTGATATATCGTGCGTTCTGAAACGCAGGAGCGGTGCGCCTTCCTTTACAAGAGTAGTAATTACTACCTCGCCCTCTACCCCGTCGGGAACGGGCTTTTCTGTTTTCGGGTCGATTATTTCAATATAAACATAATCGTCCCAGTAGTGCATACCGTCATCTTCAGCACAGCTGATACCTATACCGGGTCCGTATATTTCGGTAAGACCGTAAATATCGTATATTTCAACGCCAAGCTCAGTTTTTATGTAGTTACGCATCTTATCGCTCCAACGCTCAGAGCCGAAAATACCCTTCTTGAGATAAATCTTATCACGCATATTGCGTTTGTTTATTTCCTCAGAAAGAAGTAAAGCATAAGAAGATGTTGCCGTAAGAACCGTCGATTTAAGGTCTACCATCATCTGAAGCTGTTTATCGGTGTTGCCCGGTCCCATCGGGATAGCCATAGCGCCCAGCTTTTCACAGCCTGCCTGAAAACCGATTCCTGCTGTCCACAGGCCGTATCCTGCCGTAATCTGTATGCGGTCCTTGTTGGTGATACCAGCCATTTCATAGCAACGTGCTATCATCAGTGACCAGTCATCAACGTCCTTGGCTGTATAAGGGATAATTACAGGCTTACCCGTTGTGCCTGAGGAAGAATGGATACGCACCACTTCTTCATCGGGTACAGCCTGTATTCCGAGCGGATAAGCATATCTCAGATCTGCCTTGCTTGAAAAGGGGAGCTTTTCAAAGTCCTCCTGGCTTGAAACGCCGTCAATTCCGGCATCTCTGTACATCTTTCCGTAATAGCTGTCCGTTTTGATAAGTCTTTTTATCTGAGCGTCAGCCATCGCCAGCTGTTTCTCATTCAGTTTCATATTTTTCACCCTCACCGTATCCTGCAAAAAATGCCGCTTTATTCGTTTCGACAAATTTTGAAGGTACACGTTTTTCTATTTCTTTCAGTATGGTTTCCTTTGATATGCCGAGTCTGCCTGTGCCGACAGCTACTCCGAGTATCGCAATATTGAAATATCGTGACGAGCCGAACGGTTCGCATATCTTCTTTGCGTCAATTACAACACAGCCGCATTTGCTTTTAAGATATTCGAGCATTGCAGTTCCGTCATAGCCTGTATCGGCAAGCGATTCTGTAACGGGCTTTACCGGAACGCTGTTTACAATAACAATACCGCCCTTTTTGAGATATATCAGATTACGAACAGCCTCAGCAGGCTCAAAGGCAAGTATCATATCGGCTGTGCCGTAAGGAATCAGAGGAGAATACGCCTCGCCTATTCTTACATGGCTCGTTACCGAACCGCCACGCTGTGCCATTCCTATGGTTTCGGCAGAATGCACTGCACTGCCTTCAATCATAGCTGATGCCGCTATAATCTTTGACGCAAGCACGGTTCCCTGTCCGCCGACACCGCAGATAAGTATGTTTTTATTCATCGGCTCCACCTCCTATAGCGTTTACAGGGCAAATCTGAGCGCAAAGTTTGCATCCTGTGCAGAGATTGTTGTCGATTGTCACCTTACCGTCTGCGACAATAAGTGCGGGACAGCCAATCTCACGGATGCATTTCTTGCACTGTATGCACTTGTCGGAAATTCTGCATTTTGCCGTAGGCTTAGATATTGCTATACAAGGTGATTTGAATATCACAGCCTTCACACCGGGCATATCCGCACATTCACAGACAGCCTTTACAGATGCGTCAAGGTCAAGCGGGTCTACTGTGATTATCTTTTTAACACCGATACCCTCAAGCACCTTTGCGATATTTATCTTGTCAACTATCTGTCCCATAAGGTTGTTGTCAAGACCGGGGTGCGACTGATGACCTGTCATTGCCGTTGTGGAATTATCAAGCACGCAGAGAATCATATCTGCGTTATTATGTACCGCATTTACAACGCCCGTGATGCCCGATGCAAAGAACGTGGAATCACCGACAAAGCCGAAGCATACGCCGTCACTGTCCGTATGGTTAAAGCCCTGTGCCATAGTGATGCCCGCACCCATACAAAGACAGGTATCAACCATATCAAGAGGCATTGCGTTTCCGAGAGTATAACAGCCTATATCGCCGCAGAAATATGCCTTTCTGCCTTTCATAGCCTGCTTTACCGCATAGAATGACGCACGGTGGGGACAACCTGCACAAAGCACAGGAGGACGAACGGGAAGCGCAGGAGCGTCCGACAGATCGTAGCCCTCCGCCGTGAAATCTTTTCCTAAAAAGTCACCGAGTATAGCGGCAATCTTATCTGTGCTGTTTTCACCGCCTGCCTGAACCTTTCCGTCGAGTTTTCCCGACACTTTGAGCTGTAATCCGTGCTTTCCTGCCAGCTTCAGAATCTGCTCCTCGATAAACGGGCTAAGCTCCTCTATGCAGAGAACTTCTTTCGCACACTCAAGAGATGAAAGCACAAAATCTTCGGGGAAAGGATATGCCGTAGCAATCTTTATCAGCTTTACATCCGGATAATCCTTAAGGCATTCCTTTGTGTATGCGTAGCTGATACCCGATGTAACAACCGCTTTTTCCGAATTAACGCCTTCGGCTTTGTTTGCGCTGTAGGTTGAAAAATCCTTACCGATCTCAACGTTACGCTTTTCTATCATAATGTGATTTGCAAAAGAAAGGCGGGGGAAAATTACCCACTTCTTTGAATCCTTTACAAAGCCCTCGTATTTTTTAGGTGAAGGGCTATCGCAGTTATCGATCGAAGCGTAGGCGTGACAGACACGGGTCGTAGGTCTGAATAAAACGGGAGTGTTGTATTTTTCCGAATACTCAAATGCATCGCCCATCATCTTATACGCTTCTTCGGGAGATGACGGATCAAACACGGGTATACGGCAGAAATCAGCGAATCTTCTGGTATCCTGCTCTGTCTGTGAAGATATAGGACCGGGGTCGTCAGCCGACACTATCACCATACCGCCCTTTACGCCTACATAGGCGAGTGACATAAGCGGATCGGCGGCAACGTTGAGTCCCACCTGTTTCATAGTCACCATTGCTCTTGCGCCGCTGTATGCCGCAGCCGCCGCTACTTCCATAGCGGCTTTTTCGTTTACAGACCATTCGATGTATACGCCGTCGTGCCGGTATTTCGAAATGGTTTCAAGTATTTCGGAGGACGGTGTACCCGGATAACCTGCAACAAGATTTACCCCTGCCGCAAGCGCACCCAGTGCTATCGCACCGTTTCCCATTACATATTCTTGCATATGAAAATTTTTCCTTTCAGAGATTGGTATATACAATATTATTATAACATAAAAAATGTCGGTGTCAACCGACACGGCGGTACGCCGCCTTTTGCCTTTTTGGCAAAAGTTTTTATGTTAAAATGTTCTCAGACCTGCGGTGCGCCGCAAGCCGTGTATAGCACGGCAAAATCCGCTTTCGGCGGATTTTATGTCTGAGGTTATTATAACATATGTGTCAATAGCTGATAAAACAGCCTCTGCAAAAAAGCAGAGGCTTACATAAATCAGTTATTATCGGACAAAGTGATGCCGTCTGCGCTGTTTCCTTCGGTTTCAAAAATAACTATTTCATTTTTACCTTTTTTCAGAAGCGGAGCCGGAATATACAGCTTTTTCTGAGGGCCTATATCCCAGAATCTGCCGAGATTGAATCCGTTAATAAACGCAACACCCTTTCCGAAGCCATCGGTATCCAGAAATGTATCAGCGATTTCACTTATTTCAAATTCAAATTTATAGAATGCCGGTACACCGTCATTGTAACCACGGTTATAGTCTATTCTGTCAAGCTGATTTTCATCAAGTGGAAGTGTGAACATTTCAAATCCATACTGCCTGTGATCGTTAATTCTTATTCCTCCGAGAACGCCCTTGTGCTGGCACTCAAGTCCTGTGCCAAAGTTAACTCTGCCGATGTTCTCAACAAGTAGATCTGTTGTTCCGCCTGCGGACTTTTCAGCAAGCTCAAACTGTTCGTCTATCGTTTCGGCAAAAGCCGTAAACGCATACTTGCAGTTTCTGAAGCCTTGTACTCTGTCTGCGGTATTTTCGCATCTCACAGTGCTGACTGTTTCATTTTCCCCGATATGTAATCTGTAAAGAACATAACCATAATAGCAGTCCAGTTCCTCAAAGCTCAGCGGGTACACCGACTTTACCGGGTCTGAGATACTGTCAAGTGTGCTGAAAAGATCGGTTTTGGCGGTGCATCGGATTTCTCCGTATTCCAGACGTCTTATTTGTGTTGTAAGCGGGACTTCATTTATATCGGTATAACGAGAAATAACCTCTTTGCACTTTTCGTATTTTTCGGTTATTCGACCATCTTCTGTCAAGGGCGCATCATAATCATACGATGTCACTATGCCTGTCTTTTTCTCATTGTTCTTTCCGGACATAAACCCGAAATTTGTTCCGCCCTCGAACATATAGAAATTCATACTGCCATTTTTGAGCAGAGTATCAAGTTCTTGAGCTGCCTTTTCAGGTGCTGTGATATTGTGTTCTTCGCCCCAGACGTCAAACCAACCGTTCCAGAATTCCATACACATGAGCGGTTTATCTTCTCCGATAAAACGCCGCATTTCACCAAACTGCCATTCAGCAGAAGAGCCGAAATTGCCGGTCGGCAATGCGCCATCAACCATACCTGATTTGAAAACGAATTCACTCCACGGACCATCAGATGTCACAAACGGTACAGTTATGCCATACTTACGCATAGTATCTCTCAGAAACTCAAGATATGATGTGTCGTTTCCGTAATAGCCATACTCATTTTCAATCTGCATCATAATTATATTGCCGCCATTATCAATCTGATAAGGTGCAAGCTTGGGCATAAGAACGCTGTAATAACTGTCCACTGCATTAAGGTACGGCTTGTAGGAGCATCTCAGACGCATTGCACGGTCTTTTAACAACCACGCAGGCAATCCGCCGAATTCCCACTCTGAACAGATATACGGCGACGGTCTGATAATCATATAAAGTCCGAGTTTATCGGCAAGTTCTATAAAACGGCAGATATCATGCATTCCGTTCCAATTGAAATTTCCTTTTTCAGTTTCGTGAAAATTCCACGGAATATATGTTTCAACTGTATTGCATCCGATATTTACGAGCTTTTCAAGCCTGTCCTGCCAATATTCCGGTACGGTGCGGAAATAATGTATTGAACCCGAAATTACCTTGAACGGTTTCCCGTCCAAATAAAACTTATCTCTTATCTCAAATCTTGACATAATATACCCTCCTGATTATCAATCTTTCTTCTTTTTCATTTTTGCTATCGCAACGCCTGCGCCGATTGCGGCAGCCACAGCAGCCGCTCCTACAGCAACGGGAACAAACGGGAATGAGCCTTTACCGCCATTACCGCCGTTGCTTTTTGCTGATTTGTCGCTATCTTCGGGAACGCTGTCGGATGAATCTGTGCTTTCGGCTACCAATGACGTTTCGCTTATTACAGCTTTATTCACAGCCTCATAATCGTACAGCACCTGTGCCGCATCGACAGAACAGCTTCCGCTTACGACAGTCAATTTCAGAGTATGCTTACCCTGTTCCAAGCCGTTTATCAGCAAGAACGACTGTCTGTTGCTGATTTTTGATACGGCATATTTCTTATTAACGGTTTTGCCGTCAACATCAATACTTACAACCGTGTCGCCTTTCTGTACGCCTGTAAGGATAATGCCTGTTCCCTCAAAATCAACGGTGAAATAAGCCCCTTCAGCGCCGTGCGAAATTGTACGCTTGTAGTTTTTGAAGCTGTCCATAGTGCTGTGTTCCCAGCCGTTTTCACTGTAAGTAAATATGTTGTCTAAATTATCAAACTTGTTCACATACGGCTGAACGCTGTCGGTTGCCTCAACCTTGACATTATCAAAACAGCAGTTGTTATATGAACTGTAGAGTGCCGCTCTTCCCGAACCGTAACCTGCGTTATCCGCTTTCAACTCGGTTATCTTGCTATCGTCAACATACACCGTTATATCATTATACAGTGCCGAAATCTTGATATTGTGCCACTTTGACGCATCAAAGCCGTTTATCTCACCGGTATCCATCTTACGCTTGTCACCGAAAAGTATCCATGTGCCGTTTTCATTGAGCGTAACGCTGTAACCGCTCCTACCGCTGTCTGCAAGGATATATCTCAGACCTACGCCTGCATAGCTGTCTTTCCCGTCGGTAAGTATATCCGCACTTACGCTATAATTATACCAGCGGTCATCGCCGAAATTAGTTGTCGGCTCAGGTGTACCGCCCCATTCGTTAGCCTTAATATCCTTTGTAATCTTCTGCATCAGCACCTTTTCGCCGTTCTTTTCGGCAACCTCAAAAGCGCCGCCCTCATCGGTCGTGTAAAGCGGTGCGTTTCCTCTTGATGAAAGGAATTCGTCCGAATAACCGAAATCATCTGTGTACGGCAATGAGAGTAACTTATTGTCGCTTTCCTGCGGCACATCAAATTCAGGCTCTGATATATTCAAAGTTGATACAGTTATCATTGAATACGGCTTTATCGTAACCGAATACTTGCCGTTTTCGGGAGTAACTGTCGAAATCTTCTTGAAATAATTAGCATTGTACTCCTGACCCTCATCAGGACCTCTTGTTTCCCATACATATACTTCATTATCCGCTTTTGCGAGGTTTGCTATCTCAAAGTTATATGTGATAGGCTCCGATGTCGTATTTGTAATAATCGTGCTGTAATCGCCTTCCGCACTGCAAGCGGTGATATAGCTGTACTTTGCGTCAACCAGTGCATGACCGTCACCGCCGACCTTTGCATCGCCGTAACAAGCGTCATATATAAAGCTCCAGCCCTTATCCATAAACTGTGAGAAATGCAGATTCATATAATATCCGCTGTCAAGGGTGTAATAGCCGTTCCACGGGGTGCAGGCGTTTATAAGCTGTTTGTGGCAATATGTAACGCCGTCATAATATCCTGCAACGGCAGGCTGATATTCATACAGCGTCATATATCCGCCACTCACCATCGTTATCATACGGTTAGCAACATCAAACACGCCGTTAAGTCCGGTAAGTCCGGAATTACCCTCGTCAAAGCGGTAAGTCGACTGTGCATAGTTCATAGGTGAGCTTCCCTCAGAAAACCAGATTTCCTTACCCTTTTCCTCAGCAAGCTTTTTCGTGTTATCGTCCGAGTGACTTGTGTAATGCGTGCCGATAACATCGACCGCATCACACAGCTCCTTATTCTTCATCATCAGCCTTGATATGCCCCAAGTGCCGCATTCGTCCGCCGCAACTATCTTGATCTCAGAGTAATCATACGGACAGTCCTTTTCGCTTTTGAGGGCTTTTGAAAGGTATTTTATCCAATCCGTATCAACGGTACGCTCATTTTGGTTCGCACTTACATAATCAAACACAAGGCCGTAGGTCTCATAAGCGGCATCAAGCGTTTGCTTATACCACTTATACCTTGCCGCATACACGTCTTTGGCATCTGTGACCCAGCGCGGCTCGCTCCACCACAGCATATCAAGTGTTACGTCAGGATTTATCTTTTTAATATCGGCGGCAAGCTGAAAACCGGCTCCTCGGGTCACATCGGCTTTTTCATTCTCATATCTCATGGTCGCAGGCTCAGTGCCGGACGATGTATTTACATCGGCGCCCATTTCCACCTTGAAGTGAGTAAATTTAAGTCCGTTTTTGCCGTAAAGATGTTCAAGTATCTTGTTATAGCTTTCGGGATTTTTCTCCTTATAGTCAAGCAAAAGCCTTGACGAGCCGTTACAGCTGATCATGCCCTGTCCTCTGTAGAGGAAGTTTTCACTTGTGTTTGCTTTACTGCCGTCAATTTTAATATTCACCGTATCACCTCTGTTATTATTTTCCGCAAATACAGTATTGACTGCGGTGCACATAATCGCCGCAACGATTTCAAGTGCGGTTATTTGTTTTAAATGTCTACAAAAGCACCACATCTGATATAAAATTACAATATAAATATATATCGGAAAACTTCCGCCGTCAATCTTAAATTAATGATAACTCTAACTTTTTGAAACTAAATTACACTACCGCTGTTTTTTCTGAACTCGGAAGGCGAAATACCCTCATACTTTTTGAATACGATTCCGAAGTATGTGGGGCTGGTATATCCCAGACTTTCTGAAAGCTGTGTCACGGACATATCACAATCAAGAAGCATAGACTTGGCTTTCGAAATCTTGACACGAGCGATATACTCCATAGGCCGCATATTAAGGCGTTCTCTGAAAACACGGTCGAAATACTGCGGCGAAACGCCGGAAAGGCAGGCAAGCTCGCTTAGCGTAATATCATCGCCGTAATGCTCGTTTATATATCTGACAGCATTATCCGCTATGAGATTTCCCGTATTGTTTTCTTCCTGCTTACCGCTGAATATCTCTTTTGCCGCCAGCACTGCGTTATATATCAGCAACGAGCATTTTTCACCGTTATGAAGATTATCCGCCGCAAGACTGTATATTCTGCCGAATATCTTTTTGAATGCGTTAAGGTCGGCATTAGTTGCGACCATTTCGCCGCTGAAGCCCATTGTATTCATAATGCCCTTAAGAAAGTCGCCTCTGAAAATCATCCAGCAGGTATTCCACTCATCATTTTCAGGATAATACTCGTGAGGCAATTCGGGCGGAAGATACATAAAGGAGTTCTTTTCAAGCTTATATTTTCTGTTACCGACTTCTAAAACACCGCAGCCTTTTGCAGTATACAGAAATTGATGCGAGGTAAGCCCCTTATCACGCTTAACGTGAAATTCGGGCGATGTTCTCCCTATTCCCAACAGATAAAACGGCAGCCTGACTTCGCTTGCCGGAACAGGATATATGGCACTGAGCATTTTCTCACGCTCCTAATTGATTCTGATTAAATTATAGCATAACGGTAAATAAGACGCAACAAGCATATCATATTCGCCTTTGGATTTTTCTGATTTATTTTTAATGTGTAGTGGGGTTGATATAGTTTCTAACGTTTCATCGGCTTTTTTGACCGGTTTTTATACAAAAAGGCGGTCACCAAACAGCGACCGCCTAATATAGTATATTATCTTGTACCGATGTTATTGATTAAGCCTTCAGCGCTTCCTCAACAGAAGCTATTTTCGCTGATATTTCGCACAACAGAACCGCTTGCTATTTTTTTGCGTCATTTTTGTGTCATACAATGCTGAATATGTTAAATGTATACAGGTCGGTATAGGACGGACTATATGCGTTCAGCAGGAAAGCGTGTTCAATATCACATAACGCCGCATTCTCTAAGAATGCTACCGATAATTGTGCCGACTTCAAGTGAAGGGTTTTCACGATAATACGAGAACTTCTTATATGACATCAAATTGTATAATTCTTTATTTGACCTCATTATTTTCTCTGAACGATTAACGGCATTACAAACATCATCAAGAGTTAATTTCGCTAAGCATCCGGCGAAGTTATCTCTTGTCTTGTATTTACCCATCGTTTCAAATTTTTCAGAGTAAGCACTATTAATTTTCTCGAGGTATTTACTTCTGTCAGTGAGCATACCGTTACAATCCGCTTTATGTAATACTATCCATAAATCAAAAGTAAAATTGCTGTATCCAAACTGATATTTAATTGTTTTTCCGAGATTTTCGGCTTCACGCATTCTATCCATTACCTTTTCAAATTGTTTCTGATAATCGCTTTCATTACTTTCATAGTCATAAAAATGAAATACTGTAGTCTTGCCTTGAATTGAAAGCCCCTTTACATATTTCACAGGATCTTTCTCTACCTTTGAATTAAACGACACTTTGCATGACGCATCTGAATTATTTATCAAGTCTTGAAGCCAATCCAGATACCATTTTTCAGTTTCGCCTTCAACCGAGAAATAATACTTTTTAGTTAGTTTTCTCATCCGAACTCTCTCCATTGACACCAAGAACATCTTTGATCACATCGGTGAAATCAATATTGTTGATAGCGCCATATTGATCAACGAAATAATTTTTCATATAATCATCACCCTTGCGTACAGCATTTTTCCCTGACGTTCCGAAATCTGACAATGCGTAAATAGAACTTTCGTGTGTCGTATCATCCCGTTCTACAAATTTTATTTCATCACGTCTGAACATATTTGAATTCAGGAAAATCGGGTTGTGCGTATTGAATATCAGCTGTGCGTGACGAGTATTCACCTCATCATTATGGAAAATATTGATTATATTCATGAGTGCGATCGGATGAATAGACGCATCAAATTCATCTATAACAAGTGTGCTTCCGGTATCTAAGGCACGTATTATCAAAGGAAAAATATTTACAAATCGCAGTGTGCCATATGACTCATAAATATCGGATTGAATAACGACGCCTTTTCCTTTAGCAATATTTAAATTATCAATTACCGAGCAAAGCTTCATAGTACCGTCATCTCCCGAAAAATACCCGATACCATTGGAATTGATTCCAAAAAGTTTAGCGGCTTGCTGTGTGGTTGTATCAATGTATATTGTTTTTTCCTTAGGATCAGCAAATCTATTGATAAACTGAACCTCATTCGCATGGTATATAACCATAAACTTTTCGCTTATCCAATCGGTAAACTGCTGTACAAGTTTAGGTGCAAACAAGAGTTTAAAAGCACCGGTGAGAAATAATTCATCTGCTAAAAGTGATTTTTCGGAAATATCAGCAAAGCTTCTGTTCTTGCTTATATCCGCTTCTATCAGATAAGATGAGATCTGTGATAAGTTTCCTATTTTTATAGTTTCGCCACGTTGAAAAACCATTGCATTATTAACGTAAAATGTTTCCGATAATATTTTTCTTTTCTTGTCTCTTTCAAGAAATAACCCGATATCCAGTGTTATTTCATACTTGTATTTAACGCCATTATTGATAAATTCGATCGCCATCGTCACGGGAGCTGATACGTCCTTATTAGGAATAAGTTCAAGCGAGTAGGCAGCCGCATTTGGAGATGCCTGTTCTTCGCTGTTACGTATATTTCCACGAAGCACAATTGCACGGAATGTATCCATAGCACCGATTATATTTGTTTTACCGGACGCATTCGGACCATACATTACAGTTGAGCATAAAGCTTTATAGCTCGTTTTTCCGATTTTCTCTTTGCATATACTATAGTCAAGTCCTTTTTGCTTAGGTGCAGGCACCATAGAAAGGGTGTTACTTTCTTTAAACGATTTATAATTGCTTACAGTAAAGTTAAGCAACATACTGATCCCTCCATTTTCTATGTTCATTCGTTAATTATACCATTACCAACGGGCAATGTCAATTGCATTTTGCAATATTTCTTCAAAATCCAATCCATAAGCTTCTTAATCAAAACATTTTCTACTTTAATTTTGCCGAATAAGCGCAATTTATTCAAAAGTCAAATAAATATACCGCTATTTTCTTTCACACATTGCATTAATATAATAACAATTTTATCCAAATGCACCGAAAACCGCACTTCATCAATCAAAATGCGCTATAATCTTTAAAAAAGGAGGTGAAAGCTATGAAAAAAGTACAAGTAACCGGTCGTCAGAACATTCGGACGCCAAACGGCAAATTGCATGATGATGCAGGTCTCAAGGCGCTGGATGGAATCATTACAGAGGAATATTATGTAAACTCAAATTCAAGTAAAGAAATCGAAGATTGCATTGATCGTTTCTACATCAAGCATCCCGGTTTCGATACAGTTCAAGCTATACTCGTAGAATAGCACGCCAAAACCGCCCCTTAGTATTGGATTGCTCAGAGGCGGTTTTCGTTCTATAGCACTTTATTTGCTTTCAGCCTTCTTGTCATAAAATTTGCATTCAGCGCTATCCTGCTGACATCTGCTATTGCTTTAAGATCATCGGCAGAATATCCGCTGAGGTCATCGGTGTTTTGCAAACATTCTTCATTATCACCGATAAGATCTTCAAGAGGTACACAATAAAGTGCCGACAGCCTGTTCACCATATCCGCAGTAAGAGTGGCTGTTCCGTTCTCAACTTGAGCGATAAACGATGGTGTTACATCAAGAAAATCTGCTGTCTGATTTTGCGTAAGTCTGCTTCTTATGCGTAAAGTACGGATTTTTTCATTGATTTTCATATTAAACCTTCTTTCTGTTATTGGATTTATCAAAAATAAATCTGTAATACGGTATCAACCGCACATTGTTAAGTGCCTCTTCCCTGCTTGTTGTCAGAATAATTTTCTCATAATTTTCGGGAACCGAATCAAGACTATGTGAAAAAGCAATGTCATCGGAAAGCAACACTTCAACCGAATATCCGCTGTTGCCGATAAAAACAGTTGATACGGGACTATTTTCATACTCAAACACGCCGCTGCAGGAAAGCAAGCTCCTGATATGAGTTGTTACGATTATTCTTAAAATATCATCGGAAATCTTGTCCGGGTTTGCAACTTTTGTTGCACTATTTATCAGATCAATACAGAACATCGGATAGTCAACAGTAAGTCTGAGCCTTGAAAACACCTCAGGGTTTCTGTACAATTCGTTTGACGGCTTCAGAAATTTCTGCGTTATATACGGATCGTATGTAGGCTTATCGGTAATATAGGTCAGCGTTGCAAGCTTGTTGTCGGACAAAAAACGTATAGCTTTCTTGCAGTCATAATTGCTTACGGATACTGATTTTTCAAGTTCGCCTGTATGAATTTTTGAAATGTCAGCATTATTTATCTGCTCTTTAAGGGAGGAACATAAGACATCGAGAATAGTATTAACGTTAACGCTTTCGGTTTCTGCTCCGGTAATATACTCTATAGGCTTTTCAGCAAGCTCAGCCGTTTCATCAAGGTAATCCTGCAAATATTTTTCTGTATTATCAAAGCCTTGACAAAACTCCTTACAGCCGTGCAAAAAGTCTGCGTATGCCCTCTTGGAAACATCTGTCATTCCTTTGAACGACAGCCATTCGGAGAAGCTCAGAAAGCCGACTCTTATAAAAGACGCATTACCGCCACAAGCGATATGCCCCCAAAACTCAAGTAATTCTGAATGACTGCCGGCAAAAACCACTTTTGTGCATTGATTATCATATTTGCTATACGCACCGGCTATTTTTGCTATATCTTTATCAGGTAGTGCCAAATATTCGGCATCGTCGATAAGGTAAATTATCTTCTGACCGTTAGCTATGCTGTTTGCTACACTGCTTACAATATCATTCCGTTTTTCATCTGTATCAAAATCATACTTCATATTGATGTATAGCGCATTTTCATAAGCATCAGCCAGCTGACGCAGACATACCGTTTTCCCGCATTTCTTCGGACCGATAATAAACGTGATACTACTGTTTTCTATTGCGTTTTCAGCTTCATAGAAAAAATCTCTTTTGAAATTATATTGCGTATATGACACGAAATCACCACCTGTTATAAATATATGAATCAGAACAGATACACCTTGTTAATTTGGATTTTAACATATCAAATTGCGTTTGTCAATGCATAGCTTTTTTGAAAATATAAACGCTCATAATGCGAAATATATCTGCTACAGCAAAAGCAGAAGCTCAAGTTTATCGCATTACTTTATCCATATCCCTGTATTTATCTACAGCGATCAGAAAATCGGATATATTATAGCATTCCCTGCCGGCAAAACCGTTCGGAGATTTTTCGGCGTACAGCATACAGATGCTTTTACATTCTCCGAAATGCGATTCCGCTACCGACGTTATTTCTTCAATATTATCGGCATAATCATCCGACTTTCGTCTTATCAAAAAATATCTGTAACTGTTTTCCTGTCTATCATAAATAAGCATATCATAACAGTTGATAAGGCGGTTTTCGTGCATAAATTCGGGCTTGCAGACGATATAGCGTTCGTCAGGCAAAGAGCTCATAACGTCAAAGATAACCGTCAGCCCGACTATCTCGTCTAACATATTACGGTTCAGAGTTTCCGCCATTTCTTTTTGCCTTTGCTTATCAAGGTGCAGATACCGTTCTATCTCAGATTCAGCTGCTTTTTTCAGAAAACTGTATCTGACAGCAGGCTGTACTATATGATATTCATAAGTCGGAGGCAGTTTTTTCCACACTCCCGATACATTTGTGAATGTTCTTTTTTCAATAAACGAAAGAAAGCCGATCTCTTTCAGCCATTTTTCAAGCTCTTTTATCATCTGTGGGGTAATGTAACAATCGGCATTTTTACCCGAACCGATCATCCGAGCGAACTGTTCGGCATTATCTTTTTTATCTGTCAAAGCGGTAATAATCTCTCCGTCGATCAAACCGCTATACAGCCCTGCAGCCTTTTCTGTAATACTTTTAAGCTCGGCAAGCTCGGTTTCGTTGATATTTTTAAATGCGGAATCTCTCTCATCTATATCGGCGTTATTCTTTAATGAATTTGCAATATTCATAGTAACTGCATCGTGCAGATAGCTCAATATATTTTCATATCCGATTGTGGATTTTTCGGCTTCATTTTTGTAAAACAGACCTCCGTACCGAATATAATCGTTTATATCTTCCGAGGGGAAAAGCGTGTGGTATTCTGCAAAAGAAGTATAGGTCGTATTGACTTTTCTTACTCTGTCATACAGCTCGTAATCTTCTGCAAAAGCAACGCTCAGACTGTCCTTACCGGAAATTATTATTCTTACACCCGCTTTTGCAAAGCAATCCGCAATCGAAGAAGAATTATTGATAAAATCGGACACTTTGGTTATTTCATTGATAAATATAACCGTCTTACCTTTTGCTTGTTCTTCTTCAATTCTTCTTTCAAGCATTTTCATTGTATTGCTGTCCTGCATTTCTAAAAAAGCACAGGACGCAGTATATGCGACAATATCGCAAAGCAACTGCTTCAAAAGAGCTGTTTTGCCCGTTCTTTTCAAGCCGTAAACAGCAAGAATTTTTCCTTGATAGCATTCATCACCGAGAACAAAATCTTTCAGCGTGGCAAACGCTTTTCTTTTGTTCATGCCTGAAATATCTGTTGTGAAAGTTTCTGGATTTACTTCCTTCATATTTTTCTCCTTTCAGATGCAAAAATACTCTGATATCGTCTTGACATCACGCAATAGCTATGATAAAATCAAATATGAGGAATCGCTGCTTTGCAGACGGTTACTCCGAGCAAACAATTAAGTCTTATGCTTGCGTTAACGCAGGAAGACCGCCTTGCAACTGATGATTGCAAGGCGGTCTTTCTATATCATATCAAGCTGTTTCAATATTCATCGGACTTACGATATCCCTCATCGCCTGCAATTATCTCATCAAGAGTTCTCGGTGTGTAATTCATATAAGGCATCATCGCGCCTACATTGATGAAATTAGTAAGCGGAGTTCCGCGTACATCCCTGTTTGCCGCCAACGTCTTTCTGAGTCCCTTTACATAATCATATTCCTTTGTAGTATGCACATGACCGTACAGCATATATGACGTTTCAGAAAAATCAGTACGGAAAAACGGTATCGGATAATGGCACATAAGAACGTGCCTGCCCTCGTCCACAATTTCCTTTATATTCGTTATATCCTGAAACAGATTTTTAACATTACTGCTGTACTGTCTCGGATCGTGATTACCTCTGACAAACACTTTATTGCCTGTAAGTCCGGATACGATATCATACCATTTGCTTTCCTTGTGCCATATAAAGTCACCGAGAATATACACGGTATCGTCCCGAGTCACACGGCTGTTCCAGTTAGAAAATATTGTATCGTTCATTTCGTCTGCATTTGCAAAAGGTCTGTTGTCAAACCTGATTACGTTTTCGTGACCGATATGCAGATCGGATATATAAAAGTTCATTTGTGCTCCTGATTTTTGCCATAATTTTTTAATAACGTTCTGAATTGTCGGTAAAATGATTGCAGATGATGCCCGAGTTATTCTGCCTTGTAGAGTTCACCGGGCTGCAGGATTATTTCCTTATCCGTTACAAATGTTATCTTCATCGGTTTTGTGCCGACATTTTTGATACATCCGACCTTATCCTTCGGCGGCTCCTCTATGTAAAGTCTGTCGTAGAATTGAATACCCCGACTTTCCGGAAACCAACGCACACCCGATTTACACAGAATCACAGAATCCTGAAAATCTCCTGCATGGTACTCTGCTCTTTCAATATGCGTTCTTCCGTATTCATCTTTATACAACGCACGATAAAAGAAACTGTCGGTAGACGGGATAAGCTCAATGTAGACCGTATCATTGCCAAGCAAAGTTTGATTTTTCTTAAAATCCTCCTGTGCCTTGCGTAACCATTTGTGAATTTTTGAAAGGAACAATTCGGGATCGTCTTTAAAGAACTCTTTCGCTAAGGCTTTTAATGAATCATCGTGTTGATCCACATTTATGAAGTCTTTATCCAAAAAATAAAGCGTGTTTCTTGTCTGTATATGAAGCCCTGATTCGTCGATTTCCACTGAGCTTATCGGCGAAGTATGTACACCCGCGCCGTCACCGAATTTATACGATGCCCTTCCGTATGCTAATCCGTGTGCGATGAACTCTCCGCAGTTATAATGAATGCGCCAGTTCTTAAGTTCTGCCATAATATTGCCTCCTTGCTTTCAGTAATAATTACTCATCATATTTGATCTTAGGTAAATTGCATATAGCATAACACATCTTTTTGTTCTTGTCAAATAACTTAACGCCTTGTATCTCAGGCGGTATATATTACTTTCAAGGATTTGGAGTGAGGAGGGGCAAGCAATACAGCCTGCGATTAAATTGATATTCAGGTATAATAGAATGACTTTCTACGCCAGAAAACTTTGGGGTATAGGACAATATTCTGAATATGATTTACTGACGCTTGATGTGCTTTAATTCAATTCACTTTCTTCGATGTAACCTGCCCCAAAAATTCATTTTAAAATCTAAACCAAAAAACTCACACGCTGCGTCAAGATTCATTGTCATCGTTCTTGATACGACCTGTGCGTTCAGACTTGGAGGCAATTCTTGACGTATCTGCTCCAAGATATAAGTACCGGTATTATCGGGAATCCTATATTCTAATATGCCTCGTTTTTTGTTAATGGTAAATGCCTCAGGTTCATAGTACCATGCTCTTTGTATTTTATTGATAGCGTTTCTGCCTACGGCTTTATTACCAAAATAGTCAGAATATGTGCATGGCTTTATGTATTTAGGAAGATCATCACCTAAGATCTCCTTCAATATTTCTATTATCGTTTCAGACGACTCAGCAAAAATATCCGGCAGATAGTTGTCATCAGATCCCATCATATCATCAACCATTTTTTCTATCCGATCAAACATCCGACGTACATATTCACAATAAAAAGAATTACTCATGTGTTTCTCACAATTCGCTATCTTTTTGTAATTTGCTCTACCTTTTTCTTTATCCAGACTTGAATCAATATGGCAGATAAATACCCTTTTAGAAATATCGTTTTTTACTGATGGAATTTCGTTTGTTGTCATGACTACAGAGGGATAATACAGCAAATTCTCTTTCAATCCCCATTCATCGTATTTCACAATATTGCTGATATTATTCTGATACTGCTGTTTTGACAAATCATCGATTATAATCGGCACACCCTCACAGCTCTGCTTTAAAGGGTCGATAGTCGAGTTATTAAAAGCCCCGTTTTTATTGATCGTAACATTTTTACCGCTCATCATTTTTGACAACATCTTTGTAAACTCTGTTTTACCACCATTACTTTCTCCATAAAGCATAGCATATACAGGGAATTGCTTTATATCCTGACCATATTTGTTTGCTTGGAAGCGGAGATATGGCATAAACGGCGAAGCAAGGAACCAATTAGTGAATAAGAAATACATTTTCTTATTATTCTCAACATTCCCGGAAAAAGCATCAAACCCATCCATATACTCAATATAACAGCGAATATCAGATTCAATTGAGCTTCTTTCCGGATGTAGATCACATTCTTTATTATTGAAAGATAAAAGTTTTTTCTCTGCATCTACGCGAAGTTTCGGCATTACTGTCAACTTCTCTTCTCTTTCTGTTCTTTCGATTTTTAACCGTCTTTTTACGTTGCTAAGAACTTCCGGAGATAATGCGATCTGTCCTTTCTTATCTTTTTTAGGAATCAGTGGTTTTATTTCTTTTGATATTTTGTCAGCATCGACTGCAATGACATATTCCGGCTCTTCCGTTTCACTCAAGATAACTGCTTTTCTTGCTTTTATTGTAGCGGATATAGGCAAAGAATCCAGTAACTCATCCACTGAAGAATCAGGCTTAGCGATAAGTTTAGTGATGCATTTATGCTCAACGTTATCAGCACACTCCATTTTGAAACGTTCAAACTGCTCATAATAATACTCATACGCCGAAATGTTATCCATGTATGTAATGTTTTCACGCTGAATACCATTAAATGCCGAATATGACAAATTAGCCGATCCCGTTATCACCCTAACTCTGCCGTCATATGATTTTAAAAGATATATTTTTTCGTGGGATTTTATAGCTCTTGAAACATACAACTTAAGTGTTTCATTATCTAATCTTTGTGCGAGCATATCAGCTGATTTATGTTTTGTAACGAATTTCAGCTGAGATAACTGCACGCTCATAACCATTGCAACACTGTCATCAAGTACAGCCTCACAACCAAATATTATTTCAGCGTTTTTGAAATTAGGAAGAACTCTGCTAATAAAATCAATACCGGATGAATAAGTAATAGCGTACATTTCATCAAACCCGCTGAAAAGATCTTCCCATACAACTTTATGAACGCATTTAAAATCTGCTTCAACCGCCTCAAGTTTATTGCCGGTTGATTTATCTGCTGACTTTTCTTCAGATAAATCAAACAAGCTAAGTTCCTGAATTTCGCTTTCAGTTTCTTTCATAGACTTTCTCCTCCGTATTCAAAATTAATGAATGTTTCTTATTTCAGAAATTATCATTGTGTTTACGATATTCCTTGACCATCGTTTCCGAAAGCTCGTAATACTTGCAATTATAATATTCACAAATTTTCTCAAGCTCTTCTTCAGATGAAATACCGCAATCTATGGCTTTTTCAATTCTTGGTGAAATGTAATCATTCTGAGAATGAACATCGATCATTGTATCAAAACACGTATTCAGTAAAATACTGAACGGAACTTCAATACGTTCACTTATTTCAGAAATTGCACAACAAGTTGCTGTATCAAATCCGTACTCATCAATAGCATGGATAAAGCTCTCGAAGTAGCCAAAATCATTATTGCAAGTGTCGCCGATCTCATTTTTCAACGCAATACAGAGTCTGTTGTTATTTTCGTAATTATCTTTAATGAAATCCGACAACTGCAGTTTTTCGTTCTTCATATCAAGCTTTTCTTTTCTGATTTTTCCCGGTGTTATTCCATAGCACTGTTTGACAGCTCTGGAGAGCGACGACTGTTCTGAATAACCGTATTCCTGTGCAATATCAGCTACCGATTTACTTGGATCATCAACAAGTTCCTTAGAAATGAAATACATCCTTCTTTTCAGAAAATAATTGTGCAAACCAATTTTTCCTGCTGACAAAATCGAAAGAAATTTTCCGAAATCCAAATCAGTATATCCGGATATTTCGTATATTCCACGTGAAATTTCTTCATAGCTGAGCTTTACACTATCATCGATATAGTCCATGATAGCATCAAATACGTTTTTGCTTTCCATATTTTTTGACCTCCGTTTTTTATTTGTCTTTATTATATCATACAAACGAAGAACAGTATTGACAATCAGAGTGCAATAAATGTCAAAAATAAACTTTGTATTACCATTCAGGTATATTTTTATATAATTCTAGCAAAGTAGGTGTACAATAAAACGGACTGATGCATAAATTTTAGCTAAATCTTGATTTTAACTCTTACAATGTGAAAGAAAAATCATCTCCGCTACGAAAAGTTGTTGTTTGCTTTTCTTCTATTGAAACTATCGAAAAAGCATTTTGCTGAAATGTTGCAAAATTTCTGATTTATGGCACGATTTTTGTTAAAAAGCTACGTTTTTCTTGCATTTTATACTATTTTGTGGTATGCTATAAAACGAATAGGTAAATACTCAGATATTGCGTATCACTCAGCAATACTGATTAAGTTTTATAAACAATAATGAGAGTTGCCGGCGAGAAAGTTGATCCATAGTTTTTATTTGATAAGCAAGTAAGAGATTTTAGTCAATTCACAATGAATAGCTTCGAATCTATGCGCCAAATTGCTAACAGCGGACTAAATCCTATTAAATTTGGAGAACATTATGAAGTTGATTATGCGCCTTCGTTTGAAGTCAATGGTATCCTGCAGGATGCTGATTATTATGCGGAGTTAATAGAAAAATTAAGTGCCGACAATTTTGACTTGAAATCAAAGTAAATTGCAGTTTGCACCTATATGGAGAGACTGCGAAAAAGCAAAACACCGACAGTGGGAAAATATCAGCACAGATATCCTGCTGCGTATTTGTAAAGCGTTAGATAGTACCATTGAAGATATTCTGGAGACCATCAAAGATTAAATATCCGTTCTTTGGTACACCTATGGTGATAGAATATTGCTATGGTGAACTATAATCTTGCGGAAATCATTAAGTAAGGAGCAACAGGTGCGAATGATGCTGACACTCCTGGAAAGATGGGTAAACCTATGAAAATCTATGACAATATACAGGAAATCGTAAAAGATGATATGGTGACAACCATTTCCAAGGGCAGCAAGGTCTCTATCGCAGCTGCCTGCTTCTCTATGTATGCATACAGGGAACTGAAAAAACAGCTTGATTCCGTTGACGAGTTCCGTTTCATATTTACCTCCCCAACCTTTACAAAGGAGAAGGCTTCCAAGGCAAAGCGCGAATTTTACATTCCACGCCTCTCACGAGAAACCAGCTTGTATGGAACAGAATTTGAAATTAAGCTACGTAACGAAATGACACAGAAAGCCATTGCAAGAGAATGTGCCGATTGGATTCGTAAGAAAGCTACCTTCAAATCTAACATTACCGGAGAAAATATGGGTGGCTTTATGACCGTTGATGCTCCTGCCGAACAGGTCGCCTATATGCCGATGGGCGGTTTCACTACCGTGGATATTGGCTGTGAGCGCGGAAATAATAGCTACAACATGGTCAATCGCATGGAGGCACCATTCTCTATACAGTACATGCAGTTATTTGAAACCCTTTGGAATGACAAGACCAAGATGCAGGATGTTACTGAAGAAATCATCGAAAGTATTAGTAGCGCTTACAATGAGAACCCTCCGGAATTCATATACTTCACAACGCTGTACCATGTTTTCAGTGAATTCCTGGATGATATTTCCGAGGACGAGCTGCCAAATGAAGCTACCGGATTTAAAGAGAGCAAGATTTGGTCGATGCTATATGACTTCCAAAAGGACGCCGTTCTCGCCATCATCAACAAACTGGAAAAATACAACGGCTGCATCCTGGCAGACAGCGTTGGTCTCGGTAAAACCTTCACTGCATTGGCGGTTGTAAAATACTATGAGAACCGTAACAAGTCCGTCCTTGTGCTTTGTCCGAAAAAGTTGGCTGAGAACTGGAATACATACAAAGACAACTATGTCAATAACCCAATTGCATCTGACCGCTTGAACTATGATGTTCTGTTCCACACAGATCTCTCCCGTGCTCACGGAACTTCCAATGGTCTTGACCTCGACCGTCTAAATTGGGGCAACTACGACCTGGTTGTCATCGATGAAAGTCACAACTTCCGAAACGGTATCGGTACGCACAGCAACACCGTGGAGAACCGCTACATGAAACTGATGGAAAGAGTCATCCGCTCCGGTGTAAAAACCAAGGTGCTGATGCTTTCTGCTACTCCTGTTAATAACCGTTTTGTTGATTTGAAAAATCAGCTTGCGATTGCCTATGAAGGCGACTCCGAAAACATCAATTCCAAGCTGAATACCAAGAAATCCATTGAGGATATTTTTAAGCAGGCTCAAAAGGCGTTCAACGCCTGGAGCAAACTTCCTGTAGAGGAACGCTCCACCGATGCGCTGCTCCGTACCCTTGATTTTGACTTCTTTGAAGTTTTGGATAGCGTAACCATAGCAAGATCCAGAAAGCATATTGAAAAATATTATAACACCGCAAAAATCGGCAAATTTCCGGAAAGGCTGCCACCTATCTCCAAGCGTCCCTGCCTCACTGATTTGGAAAACGCCATTAACTACAATGAAATATACGCCCAGCTGATGCTGTTAAGTTTGTGCATCTACACACCATCCAACTATATTTTTCCAAGCAAGATACAGAAGTATGCTGAGCAGACACACAACAAGGGCGAAAACCTTACGCAGACCGGACGTGAGCAAGGCATCCGACGTTTGATGAGCATCAACCTTTTGAAACGGCTTGAAAGTTCTGTTCATTCTTTCCAGTTGACGATTACACGTATCAAGGGACTCATTGACAGCACCATTGAGGCAATAAACCGTTTTGAAAAATACGGTACTGCCGACATAACTATGTACGAAGCTCAGGAATCTGAATTCGACATGGATGATAGTAACACCGACTATTTTTCTGTAGGCAAAAAGGTCAAAATCGACCTTGCAGATATTGACTATAAGACCTGGCGTACCGAGCTTCAGCAAGACGCAGAAGTCCTGGAATTGCTGACACTTATGGTAGCGGACATTACACCGGAACATGACAGCAAATTGCAGGAACTTCTCATGCTGCTCTCCCGGAAAATCGAGAATCCGATTAACCCCGATAATAAGAAGGTTATCATTTTCTCGGCGTTCTCCGACACTGCAGAATACCTCTACGAAAATGTAAGCACTTTTGTAAAGAAGAAATACGGACTGGATACCGCCGTTATCACGGGCGACATTGATGGCAAGACTACCATAAAAGATTTCAAGGCAACCCTCAACAATGTGCTGACCTGCTTCTCTCCGAAGTCTAAAGGTCGTGATGTGCTGATGCCGAACAGCAAGGTGGAAATCGACATTCTGATTGCCACCGACTGTATTTCTGAAGGTCAGAACCTGCAAGACTGCGATTATCTGATTAACTACGATATTCACTGGAACCCTGTACGTATCATTCAGCGTTTCGGTCGTATCGACCGTATCGGCAGCACAAATAATTACATCCAGCTAGTGAACTTCTGGCCTGACCTCACTCTTGATGACTACATCAATCTGAAGTCAAGAGTCGAGACCCGTATGAAAATTACGGTTATGACCTCCACGGGTGATGATGACCTTATCAATGCCGAAGAAAAAGGAGACCTGGAATACAGAAAGCAGCAACTCAAACGCCTCCAGGAGGAGGTGGTAGATATCGAGGATATGTCCGAAGGCATCTCCATTATGGACTTGGGACTGAATGAATTCCGCCTTGATCTGCTCGAATATGTAAAGAACCATGGTGATATGGATAAAAAGCCTCGTGGTCTCCATGCTGTTGTTCCTGCTACCGATGAGCTGCCGGAGGGCGTCATCTTCGTGCTGAAGAACATAAACAAGAGTGTGAACATTGATAATCAGAACCGCATCCATCCGTTCTATATGATTTATATCGGTATGGACGGAAAAATCATCTGCGATTATCTGAACCCGAAGAAACTGCTTGATGATGTGCGACTGCTTTGCCGTGGCAAGAGTGAACCCCTGGCAGAACTCTGCCGTAAATTCAACGCAGAAACCAATGACGGCAGGGACATGGCAGAATTCTCCGAACTGCTGAATGAAGCAATCAACTCCATCATTGACACCAAAGAAGAAAGCGATATCGACAGTCTCTTCTCCGCAGGTGGCACTTCCGCACTTATGTCGGATATTTCCGGGCTGGATGATTTTGAACTCATCTGTTTCCTGGTGGTTAAGTAAGGAGATTGAACTATGCTTGGATTACCAAAAACAACGGAATTCAACAAACGAATTCCGAAACAGAAATTCTATGATAACCTCACCGTAACCCCGGCACTGAAAAAGGTGTTCATAGACCAAATAAAAACAATTTACTGGCGCAACAAAATTGCAGCCTCTACCACTAACCTTGCGCCCGGCACTGCCGTGACCGAGTTGGAAGTGTTCGAGGTAAAGCTGAACAGTCAGATACTGGATGACAGCTTTATGCGCCAGATTGACAAGGAAATACCGTACCACATACTGTTCATTCTGGAATACGAAGGCAAGTACAAAGCTGTTATCGGTTACAAGGAAGAATCCGGCGGCAACACAGCCTTTAAGGTTAACCGCTACTATTCCACCGAATGGATGGATGAGGATGCCCTTCCTCTGAAGCTGGAAGGACTGTCCATGGACTGCGTGTATGAGAATTTTGTCCGCCAGATTGCTGGGGACACGCTGCAAACAGATTCCGGCGAGAGTCTGAAAGAGTCTGTCGAGCGGGACGAAAAGAAGAAGCAACTTGAAAAGCAGATTTCCGTGCTGGAAAACAAGATGAAGAAAGAGAAGCAGCTTAACCGGCGTATGGAAATGAACGCGGAGTTGAAGAAATTGAGAAGGAGTTTGGAGGTGCTTTAGCGGATGAACCATGAAGAAACCGTAAGAAAAGTGCTGTCAAGCAGAAATGCTGCGGGGGCGTTGAAAAGCCGCGAAAGTAATACTGTTGAGTTCAAGGAATCCTTCAATAAAAACAGCACTGCCAAATACGCAAAGACTATGGCTGCATACTCCAACAATCGTGGTGGATATATCATTTTTGGCGTTAAGGACAATCCGCGAATGATTGTTGGATTAAAAAATGATAACTTTGAAAATATGAGTCAGGAGCAATTCTCTGAGACAATAAACTCGCTGTTTGCGCCCGCAATGGATTGGGATTGCGGTACGCTTGTCATCGAGGTGCCTGTAACTGACGGAACAGGTACTAAGCAGTTCTTGAAAATCGGATGGATATACACGGCGGAAGCGGAATACAAGCCGATTATAGCGCAAAAGCCAAATGACGGTGAGAAAATAAATAGTGGCGATGTCTACTATCGCTATCGTGCAAGAAGCGAAAAAATAAAATTTGCAGAAATGAGCCGCCTCATTGAAGAACGCACGACAAAAGAGCGTGAGGGACTTTTGAGACTATTTGAGGTAATTCGAGATAATAAAACAGCCAACCTTGGCATTGTAAACTACTCTAACGGAAAGATCAGCACACCGTATGGGGTTGATGTTGCTTTTGACCGAAAATTAGTGACACAGGTTCTAAGAAAAGCAAAATTTATCAAGGAGGGTAGTTTCAGTGAAACGGACGGTATTCCCGTTATCAAGGTGACTGGCAACATCGACTTAGCGGAAGAAGTTCCCGTCCCAGAGGGAAATCCTGATGAGACGCACCCATATATTCAACGTCAGCTTGCAGAGAAGCTAAATATCAGCACGCAGGATTTGTACGCGCTGATTTGGTACTACAAGATGAAAGAGGCAAAGAAATATCATCTGGAAATAACAGTATCAAGAAGCTCGGTAACACACAAATTCTCTGAATTTGCCTTCCAATTTCTCAAAGAAAAACTGGCTGAGTTAGAGCAGAAACCGGAAGAATTTGAGACAATTCGTATGGCATATAGGAATCGCAATAAAAAGCAAGGAGGATAAGTGAGATGACTCTCGCCGAAATGATTACGTATTCGACTGTTCTAATCAGGTGCAATTATTCGAACGGAACTTCCGGCAGTGGAACTGGCTTCATAATTAACTTGTGCCATAACAAAGAAACCGGCACGTGTGTCCCAGTGCTTATTACGAACAATCATGTCGTAGAAAATAGCGTGAAAACTGTTTTTGAGTTTTGCAAGGCAGATGAGAATGGCAACCCTCTTGATACTATTCCATTCTCATTCACATATACCGGTAACGCTTGGATACACCATCCTAACCAAGATGTTGATTTAAGGTGCCTTTTTTTAGCAGAAGCATTAAATAAGCTGCGTGAAACGGATACAAAAATATTTTATATTCCGCTTGAAACAAATCTTATACCAACTAAGCAAAATTTGGCGGACTTGTCTGCTATTGAGGATATTGTCATGGTTGGATACCCTATCGGATTGTCGGACTCATATAATCATAAGCCAATTATCCGGCGCGGCATAACGTCCAGCCATCCGAAAAAAGACTATCAAGGAAGAAAAGAAACCTTGCTTGACATGGCGTGCTATCCCGGATCAAGCGGCTCTCCGGTCTTCATTTTGAATCAGGGTATTTATCCAACGCCAACAGGTGCTGCTGCAGGAACAAGAATTTTACTTTTGGGTGTTCTTTACGGGGGGCATGAATTTAACGCACGTGGTGTTTTGCAGTTTGCAAATTTACCGAATGTACCTGTTCCTGTTACACATATCCCAATAAATCTTGGACTTATGATTAAAGCCGAGAGAATACTTGAGTTTGAAACGATGATCAAAGAACTATCAGGGAGGAACTACCAATGAATAAACTACGCATGGAATCGCCGGACTTGACGGCGCAGAACATAGACCGCATTGCTGCCCTGTTCCCCAACTGCATCACAGAGATGCTGGACGAGGAACACAGCACGCCGGAGAAGAAGGTGTACAAGCGGGCGGTCAACTTTGAGCTGCTGAAACAGATGCTCTCGCCGGACGTGGTGGACGGCGACGAGGCATACGAGTTTACATGGGTCGGCAAGAAGGCGGCAATCGTAGAAGCCAACAAGCCGATCCGAAAAACACTGCGCCCATGTGTGGCAGAGAGCAAGGACTGGGACACTACCGAAAACCTCTACATCGAGGGTGACAACCTCGATGTTCTGAAGCTTCTACAGGAAAGTTACCTCAGCAAGGTCAAGATGATTTATATAGATCCACCATACAATACGGGAAGCGATAGCTTCGTTTATCCGGACGACTATACTATGGATAAGGATAAATACGAGGAAGGTATCGGCATTGAGAATGAAAATGGTGAGAGATTGTTTGCTGAAAACAATAATAGCAACCCTCGCTTCCACTCTGATTGGTGTTCTATGATTTATTCGCGGCTGATGCTAGCGAGAAATTTGCTGACAGATGATGGTGTTATTCTCGTCTCAATCGGAGATCGTGAAGTTAAAAATCTTCAGGCAATCTTAGATGAAATTTTTGGAGCGAGCAATCAAGTTTGCTGTTTTGTATGGAAATCTCGCGCAAAGCCGACCAACGCTGGTAACGCACGATTTAGACCTCAAAAAGTGGCGGAGTATATTTTAGTATATTCGAAGACAAGTCCAGATAACTTGATATTCAATGTCATTCCTGCCAAAGAAAGGACATATCCCCACAGCGATGAAAGCGGCGCTTTCAGAACGACAACTATTCTAACGTCAAATCGCGGTACGTTCCGACGGGATACAATGCGTTTTGAATCTCATGGGTATACTCCTAATGAAGACTTTAGGTGGAAGGCCGGTAAAGAAACGATTGATCGCCTATATGATACGAGACATATGTATATTACCGATGATGGTACGCCAATGGAGAAGAAATATTCGCATGAAGAGGCGGATCCACTATATCCTATCTATACCTACATGGATTCAGATTTGAGTGGAACTGCCGAAAGCGGAAAGGCCGATTTAAGTAGCCTTATCGGAAAACAACATGGCTTTGATACAGTAAAACCCGTTCAGTTGATAAAGTATCTGATTCAAACATTTGCAGGAAAGGATGACACTATTTTCGATTTCTTTGCTGGATCGAGTACAACAGCTCAAGCAGTTATGGAGCAGAATGCAGAAGATTCTGGACACCGAAAATATGTTATGATGCAGATAAATGAAAAATGCGATCCGACAGGAGAAGCATATAGGGCAGGCTTTAAGACAATTTGCGATATTGGTCTAAAACGAATGGTTTCAGCCGGAGACAAAATCAAGTCCGAAAGCCCCATGACCACGCAAGACCTTGACATCGGGTTCCGCGTTCTCAAGCTGGACGATACCAACATGAAAGACGTCTACTATGCGCCGGATGACTACGATCAGGGGATGCTCGCGGGTCTGGAATCCAACATCAAGGATGACCGCACCGACCTCGACCTGCTGTTTGGCTGCCTGATCGATTGGGGTCTGCCGCTGTCACTGCCCTACAAGTCCGAGCAGATCGACGGCTGCACCGTCCACACCTACAACGACGGCGACCTCATCGCTTGCTTTGACGCGAATATTCCCGAAATCGTGGTCAAAGAGATCGCCAAGCGTAAGCCGCTACGTGCTGTCTTCCGCGATTCCGGCTTTGCATCCAGCCCGGAGAAGATCAACGTGTTTGAGATTTTCAAGTTCTATATGCCGGAGGACGCGGGCGACATTTCCAAGCGCGTGAGGGTGATCTAAGGAGGACACCGTATTATGACACACTTTATGGAAGAAAAAATAAAGGTATTAGAAGGATACATTTGTGCGCTTGATGATGCCATAACAAAAAAAGATGTTGGAAAGGCAAAAGAGCTGCAAACAGAGATCATTGCCGTTTACAAACCGGAAATTGATTCGTTAAAGAGTGAACTGGATAAATACAGTTTTACTCACTATGGCGCGAGTACACCTGTTGATTATATTGGGGATGCTAAGCTATTAAGAGCAAAGCTCCAAAACTATAAATTGAATCTTGCCTCCGGACTATATAAGCTATTCCAGGGTACAGATGGAGCAGTAACCGTAACACAGCATGTGAATCAAGATGTAAGCGCAACAGTAGTTGTAACTTTTGAGCAGACAATTCACAATATACAGGAACTACCGGAATCCGTGCTTTCGGATGAAGAGAAAGAGATGCTGTCCGGAAAACTTGCCTCCATATCCGCTGAAAAAGATAAGGAAAAGCGCTGGGGAAAAATTAGTAGTGCTTTGAAATGGATTGCAGATAAAGGCATTCAAGTGGGAATTGCTGCGCTGCCGTACATCACTAAAATGCTGGAGGCTACCTCATGAAACTGCAATTCAAACATCAAAAATTTCAAGCGGATGCGGCAAAGGCAGTGGTTGACGTCTTTGCCGGACAGCCGTACCTCACGCCAACCTACATGATAGACAGGGGCTACGGTCAACAGACCATGACAGACGACGCGGACTTCACCGGCTGGCGTAATGAACGTATTGTGCCGGAGCTTTCCGACAAGCTGATTCTGGAACATCTGCAAAAGGTGCAGCGCACCAATCAGATCAAGCCGTCGGACAAGCTGGAAGGTCGTTATAACCTGACAATTGAAATGGAAACCGGTGTCGGCAAGACTTATACCTACATCAAGACCATGTATGAGCTGAACAAGCACTACGGTTGGAGTAAGTTCATCGTGGTCGTGCCGAGCATTGCCATCCGCGAGGGCGTCTATAAGTCTTTTCAGGTGACGCAGGAACATTTCGCGGAGGAATACGGTAAGAAGATCCGGTTCTTCATCTACAACTCTGCACAGCTTACGGAAATTGACCGCTTTGCGTCGGATAGCTCCATAAACGTTATGATTATCAACTCTCAGGCGTTCAATGCCAAGGGTAAGGACGCGCGGCGTATTTACATGAAGCTGGACGAATTCCGTTCCCGTCGCCCGATTGATATTATTGCAAAAACGAACCCGATTCTGATTATCGACGAGCCGCAATCGGTCGAGGGCAAGCAAACTAAGGAACGCCTGAAAGAGTTTAATCCGCTGCTGACGCTGCGCTACTCAGCCACTCATAAGGCGGACAGCATTTATAACATGGTTTATCGCCTTGATGCAATGGAGGCGTACAACAAACAGTTGGTCAAGAAAATTGCCGTCAAGGGCATCACAGAGTCCGGCAGCACGGCAACCGAGGGCTTCGTCTATCTGGAAAGCATCAACCTTTCCAAAGCTGACCCGACAGCGACCATTCAGTTTGACTACATTGGAGCAAAGGGACTTCGCAAGAAAACCGCCACGGTCGGTATTGGCTACAACCTCTATGACAACTCCGGCGAGTCTGGCAAACTCGACGAGTATAAGGAAGGCTTTGTGGTCAAGTCTATCGACGGACGCGACAACTCCGTAGAGTTCCTGAACGGTATCAAAATCTTTGCCGGAGATGTGATCGGTAAGGTCAGTGAAGACCAGCTTCGCCGCATTCAGATCCGCGAAACGATTCTTTCGCATATTGAGAGGGAGCGTCAGCTTTTCCATAAGGGCATCAAAGTTCTGTCGCTATTCTTCATCGACGAGGTTGCAAAATACAAGCAGTACGATGAGGCTGGACATCCGTTTAACGGCATCTATGCCGATATGTTTGAGGAAGAGTACAACGACATCCTCAGTTCCATGCAGCGGGAAATTGGAGATGAAGACTACATACGGTATCTGGACACGATTCCTGCCCATGATACCCATGCTGGTTACTTCTCCGTTGACAAAAAGGGCAAGATGACTGACAGTAAGCTCTCCGACAAGAAAGAAGGCACATCTGACGATATTGACGCCTATGACCTGATCATGAAGAATAAGGAGCTGCTTCTGGATCGTGATCCCAAAAAGTCCCCGGTGCGTTTCATTTTCTCCCATTCTGCGCTGCGTGAAGGTTGGGATAACCCGAACGTGTTCCAGATTTGTACGCTGAAACAAAGCAGCAGCGAGGTTCGCAAGCGGCAAGAGGTCGGTCGCGGATTGCGTCTTTGCGTCAATCAAGACGGCGAGCGTATGGATGCCAACGTCCTCGGCAATGATGTTCATTCTATCAATGTGCTGACCGTTATTGCCAGCGAGAGCTATGACAGCTTTGCAAAAGGCTTGCAAAGTGAGCTTGCCGATGCGGTTGCAGGACGCCCTGTGGCTGTTACTGCCGACCTCTTCAAGGGCAAGGTCATTGTGGATGCCAGAGGCAACGAACAGGTTGTGGATGGCGATATTGCTCAGGCAATCTTTGAGGATTTGATCGCCAACGGATATGTCAAGCGCGGTGTACTAACTGACAAATATTATGCCGACAAAGCAAACGGCGCGATTCAGGTTGCGGAGGAAGTGGCGGACAGCCGCGATTCTGTGATCAATATTCTTGATTCCGTCTATGACAGCCGCGCTATGCAGCCGGAGAATGCCCGCGACAAGAACGTCGAGCTGCAAGTTGATTCCGACAAGCTCGCCATGCCGGAGTTCAAAGCTCTCTGGAAACGTATCAGCCCGAAATCTGTGTATGTGGTTGATTTTGATACCGATGAGCTTGTAAACAAGGCGATTGCTTCCATCAACAGAAATCTTCATGTGCCGAAAATCTTCTTCAAAGTTGAAACCGGCGCGATGGATGGGATCAAGTCAAAGTACTCGCTTCTTGACGGAAGTGCATTCTCGAAGTCAAAGTCTTCTACTTATGACAGCAGCAAGCAAATCCGCGTGGGCAGCAGCGTGAAGTATGATCTGATCGGCAAGCTGGTCGGAGAGACAGGCTTGACGCGAAAGGCAGTCGTTGCAATTCTGACCGGCATTGAGAAATCCATTTTTGAGCAGTTCAAGTTCAATCCGGAAGAGTTCATTATCAAAGCAGCCGCCCTAATCAATGATGAAAAGGCAACTGCAATTATCCAGCACATCACCTACAATGTGCTGGATGAACATTACGACACGGACATTTTTACCGAACCGACCATCAAGGGTAAGCTTGGAACGAACGCGATGAAAGCGCAGCGGCATCTATACGATCATATCGTGTATGATTCCACAAACGAGCGTGATTTTGCTGCCGATCTGGACACCAACACAGATGTTGCGGTTTATGTGAAGCTGCCGGACAGCTTCTATATCGCAACGCCAGTAGGACACTATAATCCGGACTGGGCGATAGCTTTCTATGAAGGTACCGTCAAGCATATCTACTTTGTTGCTGAGACGAAAGGCTCTATGTCCTCCATGCAACTCCGGCTGATTGAGCAGTCCAAGATTCACTGTGCAAGAGAGCATTTCAAGGCTATCAGCAGTAATAACGTGATCTACGATGTTGTGGACAGCTACAAGAGCCTTATGGAAATAGTTATGAGATGAATGGTATACGAAACCCCATCATAGGTATACACAAAGGTGTACGCTCAGAGCCATAGCCGTATTCAACTGAGAAAAGCAGAACTAAAAATACGATAGATTATGTGGTGAAGGTCGGTGTACCGGTTGTCAGCATTGAGGGGTAATGATACCTTTTAATTTAGCCATACCTTTTAATTATTCCAAAATCCATACACTGCAAGGATTACCACCTACGGTATAGCCAGACGATGGAACGGCAGAAACCTACAACTGAATAAAGCGAAAAGGGCTTTCGAAGTCAATATTTGACCTCGAAAGCCCTTATTTTTATGCCTTTTCGGTGATCTTGAACTCGGAGATGGTTTTTTTATGGTATTAAAATCAGCAGGAACATTGATCCTTAGCTAAGCATATAGCCGAGGCAAATAAGGAAGGCGACGAACTCGGTTTAACTGCAGATGAACTTGCCTTCTATTACCCTACTTACGCTTGACTTATACGCAACATATCTGCTATAATAGCAGAAGAAAACATGCGTATACAAAAATTAAACGGAGGCAGTTATGGAATCGCTTAGCATGGTTAGTCATACGAATGCATTAATCAAAAACCGGGATACAATAGATATCAATCTGTATGAACAATTCATCAAATACCTCGACGCCAGCCCCAAAACTGTAGAAACATATAAAAAATCATTGAAGCAAATGTTTAGCTACTTACTGTCAAATAATGTGACTTCTCCACGTCGTGAAGATTTGTTGGCATATCGTAACTATCTGTTTGCGAAGGGACTTAAACCAACAACAATCCAAAATTATATAACCGCTGCAAAGATATTTTTTACTTGGACAAATGAAGAAGGTTATTATACGAATATAGCAGAACATATTAAAGTAGCAAAAATAGATAAAGAACATAAAAAAAACTATCTTACCGGGGCTCAGGTCAAGAATGTTCTGAGTTGTGTTGATTGCGGTACTACACAGGGTTTGAGAGATTATGCAATCATCGTTCTGATGATTACAGGCGGGCTCAGAACCGTTGAAGTTACCAGAGCAAACATTGGCGACATACGTAATATCGGTGAAAGTACAGTCCTCTTTATACAAGGAAAAGGTAAGATCGAGAAGAATGATTATGTAAAATTGCCCGATGCAGTCGAGAAAGCAATAAGAACTTACTTATCCTCAAGAAAAGATGATAAATCAGATACTTCCCCGCTATTTGTAAGCGGTAACAACAATAACAACGGAAAAAGATTAAGTTCACGCTCAGTCAGCGGAATTGTAAAAGAATATCTGATTAAAGCCGGATACCGCCGCTCAAATCGGCAAAGCACAGGGCGAAAGCCGTGACCAAGTATTCCGATATATCCGTCTTACTAACCTTATTCCCGAAATCCTTCAAAAAGTTGACGAGGGTGCTATTGCTTTAAGTCCTACCGTTGAACTGTCCTACTTATCCGAAGAACAGCAAATAGTATTGCTTGACGCTATGAGCCTGAATGACTGTACTCCTTCGCACGCCCAAAGTATCCGTACGAAAAAATCTGCAACCAACGTGCTCTTGAACGTAAGGTCAGAGCTTCCAAACGGGAATGTACCACTCTTGACACTCTCGGCGACAAAGAAGGTTTCGATAAAGCGGCGTATAAGCTGAAGCAGCAGGAACAGCAGCTTAAAAGCTACTGTGAGAAAAACGGGCTTACATACAAGCCCGACCGCACCGCTACTCCGGGATATGGACGCAGTCAAGCGGCTAAGACAACAGCAAGCTATAAGGCGGCGGTTAAGGCTGAGCAGGATCAAATAAAACTTATCGATATTGACAATTCTGCCGTTGATGATATAATAAGGTCAAGTGGTAAAGAAAAATCCGTTAACAAATCTAAACATTATTATAAATATTACGGAGAAGTTGATATCAATGATGGAAAAGCTGTTTCTTCTGAATTAAAGAAATTTATCACGGAAGAATCGGAAAGTCCTATTGAAAAATGTCGTGTAATAAACAAAAGAGGAAAAATGTATACTGTTTACGGTGATGAATATACTGTCAATACCAGGCTTCTTGGTGATGAAATGGATGGCAGTATCAATATCCATAATCACGTTAAGGGACAAAGTCAGTATTCCTTTAGTAAGGAAGACCTTATCGAAAGCATTCGAGACGGTTCATACATTTCGTATGATTGTGACGAGAAATATCTTTACACGATGATTATTAAAAATAAGACACCTGATGATTTAGCTGAACAACTTTATGAAGAAGCAAGACTTGAAGTTGACGATATTCTATTTCATAATCCAGAACTCATACCGTTAGGAGATGAACAACATGAAAGAATTAAAAGAGCCTGTGAAAAACTCGGAATTGCATATAAACGCTCAAAACTACCCTGACGGTTGTTATGAAGAATTAGAAAAGCTAAAAAAAGAATATCAGTCACAATACGCCAATATTGAATCTAAGTATAAAGGTTTTCACGGGCGAGATGACAGATCAGCAAAGGAACTTATGGATTTAACCATAGCTTTTCGTAAACGAATTAAAACCATAAGAGATAAATACAACGTTTAAGCACCCTTTCGAGGGTGTTTTTCTTATGATAAAAAGGAGGTAAAGTATGGCATTAGTACCTGCAATTTTATACAAAGATGAAATCAAAAAGCAGATATTATATCACGCTTATAATGACAAGATGTTTTTGTATACAGGATCAAACGGATTCAGCACTCCGGAAATATCCGATGAGGGAGAAGGCGTATATCAATATGCTATTGTAGATGACAAAAAGCTAATTGGTTATTTTTCCTATGTCCTTGATATGTATTCTTCTAATGCAAACTGTTTCAGTCTTTTTTCTTTTGATAAGGAAATCCAATAATCGGAATAAGTGTTTTCAGAGAATTGGAAAAACTGATTAATTCATATCGTGTTCATCGTTTGGAGTGGAGAATGATCGAAGGAAACCCGGTAGAGCGGCATTATGATAGATTTTGTCAGAAGTACAGCGGGAAAAAGCATATACTTAAAGATGCTATTCGAGATAAACAGGGTGTATTTCATGCTGATGTTATTTATGAAATTATAATTTGATGTACAAAAACTCACATTTACGTTTAAAACAGCACTTTCACGGTGCTGTTTTTATATTACCCATTTTACAGAAAGGAAAATCATTATGGATGAAAAAATCACAACATCGGCAACTGAGAATGCCGAAAGCACAGCTCAGGCGGAACAGGCAGCTGCCACAGCTCAGAGCAGTGCACAGGACGGCACTGCCGAGAAAGTTGTTACGCAGTCCGAACCGCAGGCTGAGCAGAAAGCCGAGCCTTCCGGAAATTCTGAAACAGGAAAGGCTGACGGCGGAAAATCAGGCGGTGCGGAATCCCCCCGTGAAAGCGACAACTCTCAGGAGGAAAACAGCAAGCAGGAGATAACCGAGCTTAAGGGCAGGGTTCTGATATAACCTCTTTTCCGTGTCCTATTACGATGAAAAAAGCATTGATCATACTACCAGTGACAGCAAACTAAAATTGTGAAATACAAATACAAAATGGCGGTCACCATAACAGCGACCGCCTTAAATTTGTGTCATATTTGTGTCATACTTGTGTCATACACTGTATGATTTTTCGGTATTTTTCAGACTTATTCAGCACTAAACAGCGCATTACTAAGCCAAATCAATTACTTCAGCGCTTCCTCAACAGCAACTGCGCAAGCAACTGTAGCACCAACCATGGGGTTATTACCCATACCGATAAGACCCATCATCTCAACGTGTGCGGGAACTGAAGAAGAACCTGCGAACTGAGCGTCAGAGTGCATACGACCCATTGTATCTGTCATACCGTATGAAGCAGGGCCTGCAGCCATGTTATCGGGGTGGAGTGTACGACCTGTACCGCCGCCTGATGCAACTGAGAAGTACTTCTTGCCCTTTTCAACACATTCCTTCTTGTATGTGCCTGCAACGGGGTGCTGGAAACGTGTGGGGTTAGTTGAGTTACCTGTGATAGAAACGTCAACGCCTTCCTTCCACATGATTGCAACGCCTTCTGTTACGTCGTTAGCGCCGTAGCAGTTAACCTTAGCACGAAGACCGTCAGAGTAAGACTTACGGAATACTTCCTTAACCTCACCTGTGTAGTAATCCATCTCTGTTTCAACGTATGTGAAGCCGTTGATACGAGCGATGATCTGAGCGGCATCCTTACCTAAACCGTTAAGGATAACACGCAGGGGTTCCTTACGAACCTTGTTTGCCTTTTCAGCGATACCGATAGCACCTTCTGCAGCTGCGAATGATTCGTGACCTGCGAGGAAGCAGAAGCACTTTGTATCTTCTTCAAGAAGCATCTTGCCTAAGTTACCGTGTCCAAGACCAACCTTACGCTGATCGGCAACTGAACCGGGGATGCAGAATGCCTGTAAGCCTTCGCCTATAGCAGCGGCAGCATCAGCGGCTCTCTTGCAGCCCTTCTTGATAGCGATAGCACAGCCTACTGTGTAAGCCCACTTAGCGTTTTCGAAGCAGATAGGCTGAATGCCTTCAACGAGCTTGTAGATGTCAAGACCCTTAGCCTTGCAGATTTCTGCACACTCTTCAACAGAGCCTATACCATAGTTCTTTAAAACAGCGAGAATCTGCGGTTCACGTCTGTCATATGATTCAAATAAAGCCATTGTTATTTCCTCCTTACTGCTTTCTGGGGTCGATGATCTTTACAGCATCGTTAACACGGCCGTACTGACCCTGTGCCTTTTCGAATGCTGTGTTAGCATCGTCACCGTTCTTGATGAATTCCATCATCTTGCCGAAGTTAACGAACTTGTAGCCGATGATCTCATCATCTTCATTGAGTGCAAGACCTGTAACATAACCGTCTGTCATTTCGAGGTAACGAGGACCCTTCTTGAGAGTACCGTACATTGTACCTACCTGTGAACGAAGACCCTTACCGAGATCCTCAAGACCTGCACCGATTGCAAGACCGTCCTCTGAGAAAGCACTCTGGCTTCTGCCGTAAACGATCTGGAGGAAGAGTTCTCTCATTGCTGTGTTTATAGCGTCACAAACGAGGTCAGTATTAAGTGCCTCGAGAATTGTTCTGCCGGGAAGAATTTCAGCCGCCATAGCTGCAGAATGTGTCATACCTGAGCAACCGATAGTTTCAACGAGTGCCTCCTGAATTACACCATCCTTAACATTTAAAGACAGCTTACATGTACCCTGCTGGGGTGCACACCAGCCGATACCGTGTGTAAAACCGGAAATATCCTTTATTTCCTTCGCCTTTACCCACTTTGCTTCTTCCGGAATGGGAGCTGCGCCGTGCGCTACGCCCTGCTTCACGGGACACATAGTTTCAACTTCATGTGAATACGTCATAACAGTTGTAGACTCCTTTCAAATTTTCGTGACCGCAGCCGTAGCTTGTCACGGTCACCGGTAGTTCTTTGCCGGGAAATACCCGGAACATACAAATATATTATATACTATTCTCTCGCCATTTTCAAGGGATTTTCTTAATTTTTTCGGTTAGCAATCGGTAACTCTGCTGTTATCTATCGGGCGTACCCGGATTTTTTCTCTTTAAGCCTGCCGATATTATCAAAATACGGACAGATAAGAATTATAACTTATCTGCCCGTATAGAATTTATTCAAGCATCGTCTGCTCCGTCCTCTCGATACCAAGCATGGGTGCTAAATACCTGCCCGTATAGCTTACGGGATTTGCCGCTACTTCTTCAGGCGTGCCGGTAGCGATCACCGTACCGCCGCCGCTTCCGCCCTCAGGTCCCATATCAATGATATAGTCGGCTGTTTTTATAACATCAAGGTTGTGTTCGATAACGAGAACGGTATTTCCGCCGTCGGTCAGCTTCTGAAGTACATCTATCAGCTTGTGTACATCGGCGGTATGAAGTCCTGTTGTAGGCTCGTCAAGAATATACACCGTCTTGCCTGTTGCACGCTTTGAAAGCTCCGAAGCCAGCTTTACCCTCTGTGCCTCACCGCCCGAAAGCGTCGTCGCAGGCTGACCTATCTTTACATATCCAAGCCCTACATCGTAAAGCGTCTGCAGCTTTCTCTTTATCTTTTCGTGATTTTCAAAGAAAGCTATACCTTCTTCTACTGTCATTTCAAGCACATCGTAAATATTCTTGCCTCTGTAGTGAACCTCGAGCGTTTCACGGTTATAGCGTTTGCCCTTGCAGACCTCGCACGGAACATATATATCGGGCAGGAAGTGCATTTCTATCTTGTTGATACCGTCGCCCTCGCAGGCTTCGCAGCGTCCGCCCTTTACATTGAATGAAAATCTTCCGCTTGTATAGCCCCTCATCTTTGCGTCATTGGTCGATGCGAACAGCTCTCTTATATCGTTGAATACACCCGTATAGGTCGCAGGGTTGCTCCTCGGTGTTCTGCCTATCGGCGACTGGTCGATAGCTATTACCTTGTCAAGATACTCCGTACCCTCGAATGTATCGAATACACCGGGTTTTATTCTTGCACGGTTCAGCTTTGCGACAAGGTGCTTGTAGATTATCTCATTTACAAGCGAACTCTTGCCGCTGCCCGATACGCCCGTAATGCAGGTGAATATTCCGAGCGGTACTTTTACCGTAATGTTCTTCAGATTATTTTCACGGCAGCCGGTTATTTTAAGCCATTTTTTAGTGGGCTTTCTGCGTTTTTCGGGTACTTCTATCTTTAATTTTCCCGTAAGATACTGTCCTGTTATCGAACGCTCGCACTTCATTATATCGTCAAGCGTGCCTGCACAGATAACCTCACCGCCGTGAACGCCTGCACCGGGACCTATGTCAACGATAAAATCAGCCGCCCTCATCGTATCCTCATCATGCTCAACGACTATAAGCGTATTTCCGAGGTCACGCAATCTTTTCAGCGTTGCGATAAGCTTGTCGTTATCCCTCTGATGAAGTCCAATGCTCGGCTCGTCAAGGATATACAGCACTCCCATAAGACTGCTGCCTATCTGGGTTGCAAGCCTTATACGCTGACTTTCACCGCCCGAAAGAGTACCTGCCGTTCTTGATAATGTCAGATATTCAAGTCCGACGCTGCTCAGAAATCCCAGACGTTCCTTGATTTCTTTCAGTATCTGACTTGCTATCATCATATCACGTTCCGACAGCTTTATGCTTTTGACAAATTCAAGTGCTTCGCTGATGCTCATATCGCAGAATTCGTTGATATTCTTACCGCATACGGTAACGCAAAGAGCCTCCTTTTTCAGTCGCTGACCGTGGCAGTCGGGACACACCGCATCACCCATATACTGAGCTATATCCTCTCTTGAATATACGCTCGTTGTTTCCTTATAACGTCTTTCAAGGTTATTTACAACGCCCTCGAACGCCGTCATATAGACACCGCCGCCCTGCTCTTTACTGCGCACGACCTTAATCTTCTTTTCGCCCGTACCGTAAAGCACCGCATCTAACTGTTCCTTTGTCAGTTCCTTTACAGGCTGATCCACGCTGAAGCCGTATTCGTTTGCAACAGCGTCAAAATACATCTGCGCTATAGTTCCTTCCGCATACTTCCAGCCGCTCGCCTTTATCGCATTTTCACGGATAGTAAGATCACGGTTAGGTAAAATCAGGTCTACATCTATCCTTCTGAAAATTCCGAGACCGGTACAGGTAGGACAAGCGCCGAAGGGATTGTTGAATGAGAACATTCTCGGTACAAGTTCCTCTATACTTACTCCGTGTTCGGGGCAGGCATAGTTCTGAGAAAAACTCAGTTCTTCGCCGTCGATTACATCTATAAGAATAAGTCCGCCCGAAAGATTTCCCGCAACCTCAAGGCTGTCGGATAAACGTGACTTTATATCCTCTTTCATAACAAGACGGTCTACAACGACTTCTATATTATGCTTCTTGTTCTTGTCGAGCTTTATCTGCTCGGAAAGATCGTAGATTATACCGTCAATACGCACTCTTGCGTAGCCCTGCTTTACAAGGTCGTCAAGTTCCTTGCGGTATTCACCCTTTCTGCCTCTTACTATCGGCGATAAGATCTGAAACTTTGTCCTCTCGGGCAGTTCCATTACCTTGTCAACTATCTGATCCACCGTCTGCTGTCTTATCTCTTTACCGCAGACAGGACAGTGTGGAATTCCTACTCTTGCATAAAGCAGTCTGAGATAGTCGTATATCTCCGTTACCGTTCCGACAGTGGAACGAGGGTTTTTCGAGGTCGTTTTCTGGTCTATTGATATTGCGGGAGATAATCCCTCAATGCTGTCAACATCGGGCTTTTCCATCTGTCCGAGGAACATTCTTGCATATGATGACAGGCTCTCTATATACCTTCTCTGACCGTCCGCATAAATAGTGTCAAATGCAAGCGATGACTTTCCCGATCCCGAAAGTCCCGTCATAACTATCAACTTATCACGGGGCAGTTCTATATCAATATTCTTCAGATTATGCTCTCTTGCACCCTTGATGATTATTTTATCTATTCCCATTTTCTTTTGTCATCTCCGTCAACAGCTTACTTGCTTTCCTGAAGCTCCTTTATCTTATCACGCAGATATGCGGCGTGTTCAAAGTCAAGCAGCTTTGCCGCATTCTTCATCTCTGCGGTATACTGTTTGATAAGCGCCTCACGCTCTGCCTTGGTGTATTTTCTCTTTTTGCCCTTATCCTTGCCGGACGATATTTCCAGCACCGCCCTTACATCCTTTACAATAGTTTTAGGCGTGATGCCGTGTTCCTCGTTATATTTCATCTGAATCTCACGGCGGCGGTTGGTTTCGGTCACTGCCTTTTCCATACTGTCCGTAACCGTATCGGCATACATTATGACCTTGCCTTCGGCATTTCTTGCCGCCCTGCCTATAGTCTGTATAAGCGAGGTTTCGCTTCGTAAAAAGCCCTCTTTATCTGCGTCAAGTATCGCAACAAGCGATACCTCCGGCAAGTCAAGACCCTCACGCAGAAGATTTATGCCGACAAGCACATCAAAGACGTGCATACGCAGATCTCTTATTATCTCCATACGTTCGATAGAATCAATATCGTGGTGCATATAGCGTATCTTCACGCCGAGCTTTTCGTAATAAGCCGTCAGATCCTCAGCCATTTTCTTTGTAAGCGTAGTGATAAGCACGCACTCGCCCTTTTTGGTACGCTCGTTTATTTCGGAATAAAGATCCTCTATCTGTCCCGCAACTGGCTTTATCTCGATTATCGGATCAAGCAGACCGGTAGGACGTATGACCTGCTCGGCTGTATTCACAGCGTGGCTCTTTTCGTATTCTCCCGGTGTAGCCGAAACATAAATGACCTGATTTATCATCGAGGTAAACTCGTCAAAATTCATCGGTCGGTTATCGTATGCGGACGGCAGACGGAAGCCGTAATCCACAAGGTTTTTCTTTCGTGCAAAGTCGCCGCCGTACATACCTCTTACCTGCGGCAATGTAACATGGCTCTCGTCAATGAACATAAGAAAATCCTTTGGAAAATGGTGCATAAGCGTGATAGGTGAGCTGCCGGGCGCTCTTCCTGCAAGCACCCGTGAATAGTTCTCTACGCCCTTGCACGTTCCTATCTCACGGAGCATTTCCATATCATAGCGTGTTCTCTGCTCTATCCTCTGCGCCTCTATCAGCTTATGGTTATCTGTGAAGAATTTAACACGTTCTTCCATTTCGTTTTCTATCTCGGTTAGCGAATTTTCAAGCCGTGCCTTGCTTACGATGTAATGTGACGCAGGGAAAATTGCAACGTACGAAAAGCGGCGTTTTACCTCGCCTGTCACTATATCTATCTCGGATATTCTGTCTATCTCATCGCCGAAAAATTCTATCCTTATCGCCTTGTCGGACGTACTTCCCGCAGGGAAAACCTCAAGTACATCGCCTCTTACCCTGAACTTGTTACGGATGAAATTCATATCGTTGCGTTCATACTGTATTTCGACAAGCCTTTTTATTATATCGTCACGGCTTCGCTCCTGACCCTCACGGATAGAAAGCATATTCTCACGGTAATCCTCCGGACTGCCCAAGCTGTAGATACAGCTTACACTGGCAACGATAATTACATCTCTGCGCTCCGCAAGAGCCGCTGTTGCCGAGTGTCGCAGGCGGTCTATCTCGTCGTTTATCGCACTGTCCTTTTCAATATAGGCATCGGTTGACGGAATATACGCCTCAGGCTGATAGTAATCGTAGTAGCTTACAAAATATTCGACAGCATTATCCGGGAAAAACTCCTTGAACTCACTGCACAGCTGTGCCGCAAGCGTCTTGTTATGTGCAAGGATAAGCGTTGGACGGTTGACCTTTTCGATAATATTTGCCATAGTAAAGGTTTTTCCCGAACCGGTAACTCCGAGCAGAACCTGTTCCTTATCGCCGTCAAGCACACCGTTTGCAAGGCTGTCTATAGCCTGCGGTTGATCGCCCATCGGCTTATAATTTGATTTTAATACGAACTTGTCCATTTTAGCTCCTTAAAAATCGTTCCATATATCAGGAAGAATACCGTTCTCACGCATAGACAGACTGCCGTGCATACCGACTATAACGTGGTCGGCAAGATAAATTCCTGCCTTTTCAAGAAGATTGAAAAGATTTCTCGTCATTATCTTATCCTCCGTAGACGGCATTTCACTGCCTCTCGGATGGTTATGCGTCATAACGACTATAGGGCATCTTTTCTGCACTGCCTTTTCAAGCAATCTCATTATATCCGGCCGCACCTGTTCAAGCGCACCCGTGCTTATTATTTCCTGCGACATAAAACAATACTCGCTGTCGAGAAATATCATTCTCAGCTGTTCGGTATCCACAAAGCGGAAAAGCCCCATACAATAGTCCTTTACCGCTCCCGATGCGCCGAGCATCTCACCCTTCTGAACGCTCTCCGACAGCATACGCTCTATGTTCGCACGAAGTACGATTATCATCTGAGCGGTAGACCTGCCTACACCCTCGACCTCGCACAGTTCGTTTTCGCTTGCGGAGAACACACCGCTGAGCGTTCCGAATCTGTCAATAAGCCTGTGCGCTATCGGGTTTGTATCGCACTGCTTGAAAGAGCTGTACAGCATCATTTCAAGCAGTTCGTGCGACTGAAACCCCTCACTGCCGAACTCTTTAAGGCGGCTTATCATACGCTCCCTGTGTCCTGCGTGCATATTATCATTGTGAGCGATAGCTAACGCCCCCTTCTGTCATCAATATCACCGCAAGGCTGTGTACCTAAATACACAGCCTTTGCTGAACAGTATTAAATTAGCATATCAATCTTCAAATACAGCGCCTGTATTCGAGCTTGTAACCAGCTTTGCATAACGCTTGAGATAACCGTCAAGCTGTCTTACGGGAGCGTTTACACCCTTAGCCTTACGCTGTGCGATTGTTTCATCGTCAACGAGAAGTTCAATGCTTCTTGCAGGTATATTGATATGTATCTTATCTCCGTTTTCAACGTAAGCTATAAGTCCTCCGTCAGCCGCCTCGGGAGAAACGTGACCTACTGCCGCACCTCTGCTGGCACCGCTGAAACGTCCGTCTGTTATAAGAGCAACGCTTCCGTCAAGACCCTTGCCGACAATAGCCGCCGTAGGAGCAAGCATCTCAGGCATACCGGGACCACCCTTGGGGCCTTCATAGCGGATAACAACAACGTCACCGGGGATGATAACGTTATTGAGGATAGCATCACAAGCAGCCTGTTCGCCGTCAAATACCTTCGCAGTACCTGTGAAGTCCATCATTTCGGGCTTAACTGCACCCTGCTTTACAACAGAGCCGTTTTCTGCAAGGTTACCGCTGAGTATTGCAAGACCGCCGTCTTTTCTGATAGGATTCTCGCAGGTGTGGATTATTGTTCCGTCTGCATTCGGAGCCTTGGCGATTCTGTCAGCCTGTGTACCAGATACCGTAAGAACGCTCGTATCAACGTGACCGCCCTTTGCAAGCTCCTTGATAACCGACTGGATACCGCCGACATCGTTAAGGTCTGTTATGAATATATCGCTTGCAGGATTAAGTTTTGAAAGCTGAGGTGTTGTCTTGCTCTTGTTGTCAATATCGTCAAGAGAAATGTCAACCCCTGCCTCATGTGCGATAGCAAGAAGATGAAGGACCGTGTTTGAGGAAGCACCGATTGCCATATCAGTAGCGAGTGCGTTCATCATATTCTTCTTTGTGATAATATCCTTAGCACAGATGTTCTGCTTTACAAGCTCAACTATTCTTTCGCCCGTTTCCTTTGCAAGTCTGCGGCGAGCGGCATTTACAGCAGGCTCTGTACCCGACTTCGGCATTGAAAGGCCGATTGCTTCTGTAAGGCAGTTCATTGAGTTCGCCGTGTACATACCCGAGCATGAGCCGCAGGTAGGACAAGCGTTATTCTCGTAGTCAAGAAGAACATCATCTCCTATAGTGCCGTTGGAATACTGACCGATAGCTTCGTATATCTCGTTATATCCTACTCTCTTACCCTGTACTCTGCCGGGGTTCATAGGACCGCCGCTTACAAAAATCGAGGGGAGATTCATTCTTGCGGCAGCCATTATCATACCGGGAACTATCTTGTCGCAGTTCGGGATAAATACGATACCGTCAAGAGGATGTGCCGTCAGCATTACCTCGATGCTGTCGCAGATAAGCTCACGGGATGCAAGAGAATATCTCATACCTCTGTGGTTCATTGCAAGGCCGTCGCACACGCCGATGGTGAAGAACTCAAAAGGAACGCCGCCTGCGTTTCTGATACCGTCCTTTACCTGTCTTGATATTTCGTGCAGATGCGCATGACCGGGAACATAGTCGCTTGCCGCACATACAACGGCAATAAACGGCTTGTGCATCTCGCTGTCTGTTACACCCAGTGCCTTCAGTAAGGCTTTGTGCGGTGTTCTGTCTACGCCGCTCTTGATAAGATCGCTTCTCATTTTTACTGTCCTTTCCTTTGTAAAAAAGTATTTTTATTTTCTGCCGAGCATGGCACTGCCGATCATACCTGCTTCATTTGCAAGCGTGCAGATTACTATCTCGGTATTTTTAGCATTGTTTTTTGAGTAGATCTGCTTTGCAATCAGTGCTTTAAGCGGTATAAGCAGATTATCGCCCTCGTTGCATACTCCTCCTCCGATACAGAGAATATCGGGCTGGAATACGTTTATCACATTCGTAATGCCACAGGCAAGATACTTGATATATTTATCAACAACTTCCCTTCCCTCAGGGTCGCCCAGCTTAGCGGCATTGAACGCAGTTCTTGCTGAAATTTTCCCGTCACGGTCAACCATTTCGTGAAGCCGTCCGCTCGGATATTTCTCAATCATTTCCCTCGTCATACGGACAAGTCCCGTAGCCGAAGAATAAGCCTCAAAACAGCCGTTTCTTCCGCAGGTACACGGCGCACCGTCAACCTCGATAACAGTATGACCTATCTCGCCGCCTGCGTTGTTTGAGCCGCTGTATATCTCGCCGTTAATAATTATACCTGCGCCCACACCAGTTCCGAGTGTCAGCACTACAGCGTTTTTCGCACCCTTTGCCGCACCTGCAAGATACTCGCCGTATGCCGCAACATTAGCGTCATTTTCAAGGATGATACGCTTGCCGAAATGTTCTGCAAGATCCTTTGCAAGCGGAACGTTCTCCCAGTGCAGATTATTTGAATACAGCACCGTGCCGTTTTCGTTATCCATAGTTCCCGGACAGCCGACACCGATAGTCTTTATCCGGTCAATGTCCTCGCCCGAAAGCTGCACAGCCTGTTCGACAGCGTCAATGATTACCGCAAGGACGCTCTTATAACCGTCTGCCGCATTTGTCTTGAGCGATATTTTCGAAACGAGCTGTGCGTTCTCGTCAACCACTCCTGCCTTGATATTCGTACCGCCAATGTCAACGCCGATATAATACTTCATATATCCCCTTTAACCTTTCAAAACACAAGTCTTAAACTATATCAGAAAGAATTACCTCAAGATTACCCGTAAGAGTAAATCTGCCGTAGCCTGCAGGAACAAAGAAGCTGTCGCCCTTCTTTGCGTCAAGCTCACCGATCTTACCGCTGCCGTCAAGCACCAGAACCGACATAAACGACTTTTCGTCTGCGTCAAGCGTTACTGTTCCTGAAACCTTGATTTTATGAACATCGAAATATTCACAGCTGCGGAGCAATGTTTCCTCGCCGCCGTCTATCTTTACAGGCTTGCCCTGAGGCTTTGTATCATATTTCGGAGGGCAAAGCTCGGTAACGTCTATAGCCTTTTCAATATGAAGCTCTCTGGGCTTTCCGTCCTTTCCTACTCTGCCGTAGTCGTATACTCTGTATGTCGTATTGCTGTTCTGTTGAATCTCGGCAATAAGTATACCCTTGCCGATAGCATGGAGCGTACCCGACTCGATGAAGAACACATCTCCCTTATGTACGGGAACATTGTTAGTGACCTCAAGCAAGGTATTGTTCTTTATTCTGTCCGCAAACTCTTCTCTTGAAATTTCTTTATCAAAGCCGTAGATAAGCTGTGAGCCTTCCTCGCAGTCAACGATATACCACATTTCCGTCTTGCCGTACTCACCCTCTACACGCATAGCATAATCGTTGTCAGGGTGTACCTGTACAGACAGATTATCCTTTGCGTCAATAAGCTTTATAAGTATGGGGAAATACTCAAATCTGCCGCAGGCTGTACCGAGTGCATTCTTGTTTTCCGCTACATACTCGGAAAGCGTCTTGCCTTTGTCCTTGCCGTTTGCGATAACGCTCTGACCGTCCTTATGGCAGGACAGCTCCCAGCTCTCAGCTATCTTATCTGCGTCTGATACCTTGCCGTATTCCTCTCTTAATCTGTTACCGCCCCAGATATAATCCTTGCAGGGCGCACTGAGCTTTAATATTTCCATATTATGTTCCTTTCTATTTATCGGAATATTACCGTTTTATATCGTATCTTCATAAACCGCAGTTCACAACTCTGCTTATAGTCAATTATAGCACATTCAGCTTTAAATGTCTATCACTATTCTTGACTTTTTTGCGAAATATGTTATATTTATCTTATACAGCGGTCATACCGCACAAAATGACGAAAGGAACTGATGATATGAACGAAAATGTAAAAGCCGCACTCAAAAAAAGAGCGGAAAAGGTAATATCCGCCCTCGAAAAGAACAATATGAAGGGTTATCTTGTCGATACTCCCGACGAGGCTAAACAGATAATAAAGGAGCTTATAAAGGACGACAAGCTGATAGTTTCCGGCGGAACAATGACGCTCAAAGAAACCGGCATTCAGGATTTTCTGAACGAAAACTACAGCGGTATCTACATTGACCGTGAAAAGCTCTCTCCCGATGAGGTAAACGACCTTTACAGGAAGGCTTTTTCAGCCGACACCTACTTTGCAAGCACTAATGCGATAACCGAATACGGCGAATTATACAACGTAGACGGCACCGGCAATCGTGTAGCCGCCATGATATTCGGACCGAAGCAGGTAATCATTGTTGCCGGCTTAAACAAGATTGTAACAGACCTCCACTCAGCCGTTGACCGTCTTGAAACGATAGCATCTCCCGCAAACTGTGTAAGACTCGGCAGAAACACCCCCTGTGCAAAGACAGGCAGATGTGCGCACTGCTTAAGCCCCGACAGGATTTGCAACGATTATGTCATAATGGCTCATCAGCGTGACAAGGACAGAATAAAAGTAATCCTCATCTCCGACGAATATGGCTACTAAGCGGCAATGTGCCGCCTCAAATTCCGACCTTTTATAGGTTGCGGATATATGCAGGATAGTGAAACGGTCGGGAATAAACGATGGTAAAGATTTTATTTTTACTAATAGCAATGTGCCGCCTCAAATTCCGACCTTGCGGCGGGTCGCCGCCGACTGTTCCGACCTTTTTATATGTTCCGGATATATGCAGGATAGTAGGACGGTCGGGATTGGACTATAGTGATAAATTAATATATTAAACACAAAAACGGTGGGCTTGTGAGGCTCACCGTTTTATTCATCTTTATAAATATTAATATAACCATACTATCAGATTATTCTGCTCGATGCTTGCCAATGTAATATAAAACCACAAACCCAACGACAAAAGCCACAATTGCAGTTATAATTATTGCGACAAGTTCCATTTTATCTACACCATAAGCACCAATTCCGAAAAATGCTCCGATGCAAAAAATAACTATGAATAATTTATTTTCAAATACAGTATATTGAGTATTATATCTGATAGATTTCAATTTAGCTCCTGCCGCTAACACACCGTTAATAAACATACATAAAGCACATACAAAAAGATACATTCGAAGCTCCTAATTATCAATTGCATTTGACACATCAATGTGTAGCATTATTAAATACATTTAATATGTCTTCTCTCCATTGAAGCTCTGATTGCAATTTAAATTCATCTGGCTTGATTAAAGCGGCTTTAATGAAGTTTCCGTTTTCTTGATAATACTGCTTACGGTTATATTTAGTATTTTCTGCTGATTCACCAAACAACGCAAACATAACTTGATTACCGTAAACAAATATTCCAATCATAAAAAATCTGCACGATGAATCGGAATGTCTTATCATCAATAAAGGGCATTTTGTGCCAAACATTCCCCCGCTTTTGATGGTATCTTCAAACATTGTAGCTGGCAAACCATTTTCGTTTATGCCATTCACCATAACTTCTTTAACTTTTTCATAAAGTTCGTTACCACCCTGCTCGTTAGAAAATACAATCGGATCTTGTGCATAGCCCATTATATCATTAGTATTATATGACATACATTTCTCCTACTCCATAAGCTTCAACGATTCTTATATACAGGACACTTTTCGTATTCATCGCCATAGTCAGTTTTGCACTTATTCTTCACTTCGTTCTCGGAAATGTTTTTATTGCAAAGCTTACAGACATAATCTCCCTGAGAAAAAAGTGCTCCTCCCGACTCGTAATCCAGATACGGACATCTTGCCATAACTATAACTTCCTTTCATATAAGTAGATTAACGGTTTACCGTTAATTGAATTATATCACATCACTGCTCGTTTGTCAACGGTTTACCGTTAATAATTATCGGAAATTTGTGGTATCATCATTACTGAAAGGAATGATGATAATGGTATGCAAATCTGTTTCCGAAGCAGTTTCAAGGCGCATATTACAGCTATGCAGGGATAAAAACATAACCGTAAACAAGCTGGCAACTCTTTCTGCTGTTACCCAATCGACCGTAAACGATATAATCAATATGAAATCAAAGAATATCGGTATAGTAACTTTGAAAAAGCTCTGCGACGGACTTCAGATAACCATTACGGATTTTTTCGATGACGATATGTTCAGAAATCTTGAACAGGAAATATACTGATAACAAAAGCAAGCCGTTGACGCACATCACAACGTCAACGGCTTGCTTTATAATTTTCCTGTTTACTGTTTTGACGATTCGCCGTTTGAATTAAAAACGGCTTGCGGTATCAGATTATCTTCCTCAAAAACTATGCTGTCGGCAGACAGACCTCCGCCGAGTTGATTAAGTTCAACAGGTGTAAATCCACGATTTACCGGTGTTCTTGTAAAGTTATTCAAACGTGATATAATGCCTATCAACTCACTTAAATTTTTCTCATCCGGCAAAAGTTTGAGATAATCAAGATAGCTGAGTACTTCTTCAAGAGGATTTTCACCGTTTTTTATTTCCAGAATACAATCGCCGACAGTATCCCATGCATCTGACTCGCCTAATTTCATATTATTCACAAAGAAATCATACAGTGCCGTTGTATACTCATTTTCTTCTATAAAAGAATCATCAACATATCTGAGCAGCTTATTTTTCTCCGGAACAAATAGTGGCTTGCCTTTCTGAGAAGCGACCATCATTTTATAAAATATTTCGTCAATAAGCACCAACGATTCGTTTACGATTGTTCTTTCCATCGGCTTACTCTTTTTTCTGTTCTTGTCCGTCTCTTCACTGCCGAGTATAAAATAGAAATGTTCCTCGTGCCTTGCTATCTCAGAAAAAGCAATAAAACCTTCTTCCGTCAGCTTTAATTCATCATTTTGTTTTTTGATTATCTTATATGCGTCTTTCAAAGGTAACATCTCATAAAAATTTGAAAACGCATCAAAATAATCATATAACAGCATTACTGTTTGTGCATCAAGGTTAAGCTTCTCGTGCATCGCTTTAATTGAATTTGCTGTATACATCTTCGGTAATTTTATCATAGTAATCTCCTTAATCAGAGTTTTTCTGATTATACCACTTTTTGTCGGTAAGTGCAAGTTATGTGCGCAATCAAAACGGGCTTTGAAGCAACACATACTCCAAAGCCCGTCAGTTATTGTTATATTCAATTGTCGAATCGGTTATCGGCTTACTGCCTCACTTTATGCGTTCTTCGCATATTCTGCAGCCATCATCGTGGTATCATCCTACCAACTTCCTGTCTGCCGTTAAACTTAACCGACTTTTACATTATTTCGTAGTTCACACTACCTGTACGTTGTCAGTACATTGGACTATACCTCACTGTCTTTCTTCGTTAAGCACCTTTCTTAGATGCTTTATTATGCAGTCAGCGTATATTACCATTTGAAACACATCCTTAAGAGCTCAAATCAGCTTCTTTCAGCTTTATCAGCTGCTCGTTTTATCCTCTGTATCGACTTCTGCCGATGCAGGATATTAAGCTGTTATCAGTAGAACTGCCTCTTTGAATGTCTTGAACTGTACATCTCAATCACCTTACCTGTATTTACCTTGAAAGCTGTATATAATAAACGCTTTTGCGGAAATCTGCGATTTTTCAAATCGCTATAAGGTTTCTTGTTTTCTTTGTCCGGTAGCCGTTTTACTCGCAATTAAAGGTCAAAACCCTTTTATTATGTGTGTCGATGAGTACCATATGAGTATTGTCATCGTACTATTCACTTCTTACTTTATGTTGCGAGCCTCAACAGACTGCTGTGACTCACTTTTTTCCTGACCCATTGGACTCGCCTCCTATCCGACTTTATTTATATACGGTTTCCGAATCGTATATATGTTGAATAAAACCCTCTTTATCGTGTTAAATAGTCAGCATGAAGATGTTTTATTCTGTCTGGGGAACTTTCCTTTTCCTTGTCTATATGATAACACATCAAACGGCATAAGTCAACACTTTTCTGAATGAAAACTGTACAAATTGCACATTGTGGTTTTGTATATTAGTCACATAGTTACACAGTTTACACAATATCAGTGTATTTAATCTATGTTAATAACTTAAAAATGCGTCGATTTGCTATTTTAAGGGAATTTGACCTGTGCAGGAATAGTATTGTGAGAAAATCATAAAATACCTCTTGACAACACCTTTGGTTTCGTGTAAAATTATATACAGAACAGAGGTCTTGAAACGGTCCTCGGAAAAGGAAGGAATAAACAATGTCAGAAATCGAAAACATCACAGACAACGACTTAGACACTGCCGAGTATATAGACCTCGAGGACGAAAACGGTGATACCGTTACATTTGAGCTTATCGGACGCATCGAGGTTGACGGCTGCACATACTGCGCCGTTATTCCTGAAGAAGACGACGAGAACGCCGACAGCGACGTTTACGTTATCCTGAAGGAAGTAAACAAGAACGATGAGGTTTACCTGTCAACAATAGATGACGATAAGGAATACGACCGTGTAGCCAAAGAATTCTTCAACGTGTTTGAAGAGCTTGACGAAGAGGAAGAATAAAAGTTAATACACTGCCTTGTTCGCTTCAGTATGATTTCATATGATCCGACACTCTTTAATAGGGATTTCTCTCCGTTTGCGGATTGCAGACCTCCCGCCATTGCGGAAGAAGGGAGCGTGAAACAATCGGGGGAAAGTTACCCACCGTACTTTATGTGCGGGTTTCATCGTCATACCACGGCAAGGTGGTCTTAAAAATTACAGCCGTACTGCTTAAAAACAGTACGGCTTTGCTTATAAAACAAGCCTGTTTATATGAAAAACAGAGCAAATTCTCTATCCCTATAAGAACGCTTTGTGGGCTTTGCGTCTCTGCAATCGTGGTCGTTTGTTGTCGGTGCGTCCTGCACCGACTTTGTTCGACCACT
>OGOX01000184.1_pt1 | contig 52050 bp, 52 predicted proteins | sample 1552761 | NCBI WGS metagenome assembly OGOX01 (sample SAMEA2580212, study PRJEB22360) | human gut metagenome | biome: human gut; feature: human-associated habitat; material: faeces | place: Denmark | collected 2008/2010
AATAACAGACCCGTCCTTATATCGGGGATAAGGACAGGTCGTGCAGTCATATTTTCGTTTATCGCTCACGGTCATCACGGCTTTTCTGTTTTTTATCGGGCTGGTTGTAGGGCATACGGTATTCTCTTTGGTAGCGTTCATTCAGCTTTTCCCTTGCTTCCGATAACTGATTGCAGTAATATCCCCAAAAATAATCCGAGCCGTCCTTGCAGTACCAACACACATACGGGTTAGGGGCTTTGGCGTTATGACCGATGACAAGCTCGTTGTTCCCGATAGTACAGCTTTCGATGATTTCATAACCGCCGTTTATGCGTTTTTCTTCCATTTCACACCTCATTCCTTAGCGTATTTGCGGTATGCCTTTTCGCCTTCGGCACGGAGCCGCCTTACACGGGCGTTCCCCGCAAGCTCTGGATATTTTGCTTGCAGCTTACGGCGTGTTCTTCCCACGCTCTCAAAACTCGGCAAACCGAGATATTTATACTGTTCCATTACTTCCGCAAAGGGCATTGCTCCTGCACCTTTCAAATAGGTGTTGCACACAATCAGATAGAGGGTCATATCATCGTTTCTTGCGTCCTCGTTCTTTTGCAGAATAGCCTTTACCTTAGCTTCAATGGTTTTCAGATTTTTCATAGATTGCCTCCATATATGGAAAGAGGGCGGCTTATCAACATAAGCCGCCCTTTTCCTGTCATATCGGGTTATTTCTTCTTTCTGTTTTGGATATTAAGCCATATTGCCGCACCGACGATAAACACTACAAGCACAATGGCGATAATGGTTTTAGCGTCCATAAATCAGTCCTCCTTTTTCTTTTTCTTGAAGCCGACAAAGCCGAGAACGCCTGCACCGATAACGGAAGCAGCCGCAAGGCTTACCCACAAGCCCAGATTAAAGTCATCGCCTGTTTTTGGCGTATCCCTGAACTCGTTGTGCATTTCAACAATAGTAGTAGAGTCTGTTTTGACGGTTGCCTGTTTGTCGGCAGGAAGGATATATCCTGCGGAAGCCGAGTCGCTGACTTCGGACACGGTGTATTCACCGATACGCAAACCCTCAATAAAGATTTCTCCGTTTTTGTCGGTCTTAAAGGTCTGGTCGTAGCCGTCAGCACTTGTCACACGGAAAGAGAAGCCCTCAACTTTACCGTCAGAGGAAGTCTTTACGATTTTGAGAGAGCCTTTCTGTGCGTCATTGATAAAGCCAACGCCTGCTTTGTTTTCTACGGTATAGGTCTTGCCGTTTTCCTCGATGGAAACGCCGTACACGCTTTCATCAAGCACAAAGCCGTCTGGAGCTGTTTTTTCACGGACGAAATACTTGCCGTAGTGCAGCTCGGTCATTTGATAAACGCCGCCCTCAAGCTCAGTCATTTCGCCGCACAGCTTATCGTCTTTATCAAATTCGCCGTTGCCGTTTGTATCGGCATACACCTCAAAGACCGCACCTGTGAGCTTATTGTCGGGATAATCTGCGTCAACCTTAGTCAGTTCAATATTCCCCTTGATAAAATAGTTCACAAGCTCGATTTCCACGACCTCATCAACTTTGCCGACAGTTACGGCGATTTCTTCCTCGGAGAGTACAAAACCTGTGGGACTTTCAATTTCACGGATTACCCAAGTGCCATACGGCACTTTTTCAAAAGAAAAACTACCATCATCGGCTGATGTGGTAGTCTGGATAGCATTTTCTTTCGTAAACTCCTCTGTACCTGTCTTAAAGATACCGATGACCGCACCGCCCAGAGCGTTTCCGTCCTCATCGGATTTCAGACCGCTTACCGAGCCGTAAATGATTTCATTCTCAATAGCTTCGCCGTCATTGGCGGAAAGATGAACAATCGCCGTGTCCTGACCTGCGTACTCAAAGTGGACAGGGTATTTCTGCTCATTCAGCACATAGGCGGAATTGGTTGACAGCTCTTTTACATAGTAGCTGCCGAACGGAAGGTCGCTATTGACTGTGCCTTTGCCGTTTTCGTCCAGAGAAATAATCTCAATCAGACCATCGGCGGGGATAACCGTACCGTCTGCGGCGGTAAGGTCTGTTTCTGCATACAATCCAAAGGTTACATCAAAGATTTCGCCGTTATTGCCAACACCGTAGGCTTCGTCTGTTTCAAGGCTCTTTACAAGGTCAATTTCCACACGCTGCCTTTCATTGTAAAAGCTCGTTTCGGTTTCGGTAACAGCAACATTCTGACCTGCATACACAAGCTCGACAGCGTGAATTTCGTCATTCAGCACCATTCCGTAAGGAGCTGTGATTTCCTTGACCTCATATTTGCCCAGATACAGCTCTTTGGATTTTGCAGTTCCGTCCGTGCCTGTGGTAATAGTGTCAACAACCTCGCCCTTAGAAGCTCTCAGCGTTCCGTCCAGAGTATAAATATCCTCGGCGGCAGTAATTTCATAAACCGCACCTTCAAGCCCCTGTACTGCAAATACGGGCTGATACATTCCGTTATTCTCAGAAACGGAAGTGAACACTTCGCCAGATTTGGAAACGGTAATTGTGCCTTTCTGCGCCATATTGGAGCGAACTACCTCAATGACCGTAATGCCGCTTTCTTCGGCAGAGCCGTCCTGCGTTACATCAAAATAGACAGGCTCGGAGTTCAGAACATAGCCATACGGAGCCTGCACTTCCACGATTGAGTATCCTGTGCCGTATTCCAAAGTCTGCGGCGTAATGAGATAACCGTCTGCTGTGGTATAAAAGGTGTCAATGGTCGTCACTTCGGGATAAGTGAAAGTCATTGTCACAAGCTCACCGTTGGGGTCGTAAATCTGGAAGCCTGCGCCTGCATACGGAATGGTAGCACCTGTTTCCGCATCTTTCTTTACGATTTTGATATAGCTTTCAAAATTAGCGTTATTGATAAGATAGCGGTAGGTCTGACCGTCCTTGCTGATAAATACCTCAAAAGGCTTCATCAGCTCTCGACCTTCCCACCCAGATGTCTGCTCCACGACATAAACACCGTAAGGCAAATCCTTTGTTTGAGCAAAGCCGTTTTCATCACAGGTGAGTATATCTCGCTCGGTTTCCTTTGCTGCGTCATAGCTGCCTGCGGCTTTCAAATAAACCTCAAAGGTTGCTCCCGTTTCGGGTGTTTCAATCTGGGTTTCTCCGTCATCGGTGTGCTTGATAATGGCGATATTGCCCTTGATAATCTGCTCAGTCACATCGTTTGCGGTACTGTTGCGCTCTATGGTATAAAGCTCTGGCTCTGCGCCGATATGATGAATTGTAGTATCGAGCAGATAGCCCTCGGACGGGCTGATTTCTCGGATAGTCCAATCATCATCACAGATATAATAGTCTGTTGTAAACTGCCCGTTCTCGTCCGTAGTGTAGGTGTCAATCAGTTCTTCGCCTTTATAAATGCCGTAAACTGCACCTGCAAGAGAAGCATCGCCCTGTGCCGTGCCTGTTTCCGCATCGGATTTCGTCACGGTCACATTGAACTTTTTGAGAATGTTCGTAAAGCTGCGGCTTGTAACCTTTTCCCATTCAATAGGAGCTGTCTGGCTTTCAGGAACAACATAGCGAATAGCCGTATCTACTTCCTCTACGGTGTAAGGTGTTTCGCCGCTGATTAGGACATTTTCAAATCTTGCCACACCGTTTTCATCGGTAACAGCATACTCATCAACGGGCAAGCCGCTAAGAGATGTGCCATAAAGGTGGAACTTCACACCCTCCACAAGATTGTCCTCAGAGTTTTTGATAATCTCCAGACTGCCACGCTTCAAGGTGTTGTTAAAGGTTACGGTAGCAGTATGACCGCTTACAATCGTTACCCTTTGAACGCTCTGCGGCTCGTATCGGTCAATGGACTGCTCTGTAACGGTGTAAACCCCCGGCATTAGCTGAACATCTACCGTACCGTCTGCGCCTGTGGTAACGGTTTTATTTACACCGTTTCCAGAAATATTGAAGCTAATGCCAGACACAACACCGTCCTCAGAGGTCTTTTTAATCTGTCCTGTGCCGTAGGTTTCCGTGTCGATTTTAAGATAGAAATATACGGGGTCGGAAGCTCCAGAAACCATTGTCTGTTTACCAACACAGCCCCAGATAAGCATTTCTCCGCAATCGAGATTGACATTTTTCTGTGCCGATACTGTTACGGGAGAAGTAATCATCTTATCACTCGTAAAAGTATATTGGTTGCCGCTTCTTGTTACGGAAATACCGCTTGCGGAAAACTTAATATCGGACAATGTGTTGTTGGTATCCTCAAGCGTCAGGCTGTATTTCTTTGTATCGGGATTGTATTTCAGCGTGTAGGTGTCCGCATTGCTCTGGCTTCTTGCTGCAAAGCTCGGAATGGTATAGTGTTTTGACATCTGCGACAAAATCCAGTTGTAGCATTTCTCGGCGGGTCTGCCTTTCAGGGAATAGTAGTAAGTGTCCCCGTCAATCCCGTTTGCACTCTGGCGGTTTGAGGGACTTGTGCGGAGCTGCTGCTGATATTCCCAGATAATTGTCTGGGTCGCAAAAGCGTAATCGTCTGCATTTGTGCCTGCAACGGGAGAGGACTTACCCTCGTGCCAGCCGTACATCAAAGCCATCATAATACCGAACTGAGCGTCAGTCGGCAGGTTTTGAAAATATGAGCTGTTCTTTCCGCTTTTGGACACATAGGAATTGCCCGTGTTGAAATCAACGCCAGACTCCACGCAGTAAACCTGATGTGTTCCGCTATTATCTGTCATCAGATATTTTCGCTTGGCGTTACCTGCGTTAATGCTTTGCACGGTAATGTTGCCTTTACTGTCATAAACGATAAAAGAATAGGTTGCTTTGCTTCGGTAATACTCGCCGTCAGAGCCGACATAGTAATCGCCAAAGGAAGATGTGCAGCTTTTACCTTCCTCGCTCGTCCACGCAAAGGCAGACATCGGCAGAGCTGTTATCATCATCAGCAAGCAGAGAGCCGCCGACAGGATACGCCTGCCTTTCTTTGTAAACTTAGTTTTCATAGGCTGTTAAACCGTCCTTTCTTGATTTTGGGCATAAAAAATCCCTCTGTCTTTGAACAGAGGGAAAAGCCTGATAGCTGCTCACGCAAAGAGGAAATAAATCGAGTAGCTGCCGTTTCCTCTTGCTTCGCAATAAATATTAAAAGCTGTGATTTCATCAATTCCGTATGCGCCGAGATTTTCGACAGTATGGAATGTGATATAGCGTTCAAGGCTCTGCTTTAATGCTTCGCCCTGATTGTTTTGTGATGCCGTTACGGGTTTCCACCAAGTAGAATTACTCGGAGTGAGTGAGCTGTCTAATGCAAGCCCCATATCCAGACCAATGCCAATACAATCTTCCTTGACCATTTCAATATCAAATTCATAATCATAGGCGGTTTTAGGCTTTGTATCTTCGGGGACTGTCTGCGGTGGTATTTCCGCAGGCGGCTCTGTTTTCTCTGGCTTTTCGACAGGAGCAGAGCTGCTTTCCGTTACCGCAGGTTTGGTTTCAGATACTTGATTATCCCTTTGTGATACAGGCTCGTTCTGGTTTGAAGTTTCGCTTTCAACAGGCTCATACTCTGTAACTTCGGCATTGCTTTCAAGCTCAGTATCCGTTTTGGCACTTTCACTTTCTTTACTTTCCGAGAAAGAACTGCTTTCTGTGCTTTCTGTTTCGGCGGCGGCTTCAGTTTCCGCTACAAGCTCATAATTATCACTTTCTTCGGGGGCTGTTGAAACATCAGCACAGCCGCTTAATGTCAATATCAGCACAAATAGCATTGCAATCATCTTTTTTCGCATAGCATAGACCTCCTTTGCGGCTTCATTATACGAAAAACCTCAGAAGCTCTCAAAGGTAGAAAATCTTTCAAACAAAGAGTTTTGCATATATTCTTTTTTCGGATAGTCTTGGTAGTAGAAAAGGGGGTGAGGTGTGGAGAGGGGGAAGCCGAAAAAGCGGCTATCCACGAAAACGGGCAGACCTCGCCCTCGGTGTGCGGCTATCGTTCCTGAGCTTTGTTTCGCTGCAAGTGTCGGTTGTAAAACTCCAACGCTTTTACAACAAAATCCGCTTCCTGTCCTTTGGGAACAGATTTAGGAATGAGTTTGGTTATCCTCTCGTCACGGAAAGCAGGCTTTTCCCTTTGATTGGGTTTTTCTTCCTCCATAATGCTCTGGATAACCTCGCCTGTCAGCTTACCCTCCTGCATAAACTTCTTCATTTTGATAGCCTGTGCAAGCGACGGGGTAGCGTCGTTGTAGCTCATAGCTTCAAGCAAGGTGTATTGCTGTTCTTCGGTCAGATAAGAGATTTCAACGGCAGGACGAAAAGCAATCTGCCTTTCATCTACCATTTGCAGGATTTCGGGAACAAGCTCGGTCAGACGGATAAAACGGCGGATTTGGTCTTGACTTTCTCCGACAAGTTCTCCTAATTTTTCACGAGAAGTCTTTTTTTCGGACTTCTGTGCCATTGGCACAGAAGTTAAATCATTCCTTTGTCCTTGCCTGTTCATCGCTTCCAGCCGCATTTTATAGGCAAAGGCTTTCTCACTCGGTAAAATCGTTGACCTCTGTAAATTGCTTTCTACCATTACAATAATGGCTTCATCACGGGTCAGCTCTTTAACCTCACATTTCAGCGTTTCAAGCCCCGCAAGCTCGCAAGCCTTTTTTCTTCTGTGTCCGCTTACAAGCTCATACCGTCCGTCCTCTTTAAGCCGAACGGTAGCAGGGGTCATTACGCCGTTTCGCTTAATGCTCTCGACAAGCTGCTGCATATCCTCGTCCATTAAAACCTTGAACGGGTGGTCTGGAAACTCGTCAATCTGCGATAAGGGAATATCTCTGATTTTACTCAGCTTTGCTTCTGCACGGCTTTCATCTGTCTGAAAAAGGTCATCGTAAGCGGTCAGTTCGATTTTGGTTTCTCTGCTTCTCGCCAATCTCTTCCACCTCCTTTCCGAACTGCTCATAAGCTGCGGCAACCTTACCGCTTTTGTCGTAAGCAAAAATGCTCTTGCCCTCTGCGGTAGCTTCCACCGCACGGATAGAATGCGGTATCTCAGTATCAAACACCTTGATTTTTTGACCGTAGGCACTTTTTACCGTTGCCGTGATTTCCTTAGAAATGTTGGTACGGGGCATTACCATAGTCATTAAAATACCGTCTATCCGCAGCTTGGGATTGATTTGTCGTTTTACCATTGACACAGAGCGAAGCAACAGCTCCAAACCTTTCGCTGAAAGGTAGTGCGGCTGTGTTGGGATAATCACGCTGTCTGCCGCCGCCAGAGCATTTATCGTTATCATACCGAGAGAGGGCATACAGTCGATAAGCACATAATCGTAATTCTTCTTAACCTCATTTACATAGGTTTTCAGAACACGCTCACGGCTCATAGCATTGATAAGCCTTACTTCAAAGCCTGATAACTCAATGTTGGACGGAAGCAGGTCAACGCCCTCGCTATGGTGTATGATACCTTGCGAAACATCAAAAGATTTATCGTCTATGATGTTCTGCATTACGGTGGAGAGCGTTATGGGTATATCGTCAGGTCTGTTGTAGCCGAGTGCCATTGTGAGATTTGCCTGTGCATCAGCATCAATGAGCAGAACTTTCTTTCCTTGCTGTACCAGACCTACGCCCAGATTGACCGCCGTGGTCGTTTTACCGACACCGCCTTTCTGATTGGTCAGAGCAATCACTTTGCAATTTGACATTTGTGCGTCCTCCTTTCGCATAAATTTAGCCGCTTTGTCAAGGCGGCTATGTAAAAGAGTGAGAGAACGCAAAAAAGCCGCTTACTCTTAGGTGAATAAGAATAAGCGGCTATGTGTGATATGCCTTAGATATGTTCAATTTTCATTTTCTTAACAGGAGCATTGACAACCTTGAAAATCAGCTCGTCAACGCAGTCCGTGTATCTGCCTTCCTGTATCAGTCTGTTTTTCAGCTCTACAAGGCTATGTATTACCAACTGTCGCTCGTGGCTATCCAGATATGCGTGGTAGGTTTTATCTTTCATAACGAATACCTCCGTTTCATTTTTCATTATAGATATGTTTAAGAAATTACGCCATTGTGCCATCGCTGCCTGTACGCAATTTTCGTATTTGCTCATTAAACCTCTGGTGCTTGACAGACTTCACGGCAATTCCTATGAAATATCTGCTTACAAGGAAATCCAATAGATACTCTTTAGGGATTTGATAACGCTGTTTGATATAAAAGCATTTCAGCTCTTTTTTACCGCACCAGCGACTAACCGAATTTTTATTGTAGCCCGTAAACTGAGCTACCTGCTCAACCGACATAACATCTGGGTTGTTTTTTAGCAGTCGTTCATAATACTGCCGCATACGGATTAAATCCTCTTGTGTGAACACCTCATCAAAGGACGGAGCTTTTTTATCTCCTCCTTTTCCTTTGTAAAAGCCGTCTGGAGCTTTGAATAGCTCTGGGTAATCATCTCTGTCTTTCAAATACTGAATAACATCAACCGTCTTGATTTTGAAGCGGCGTGTTTTTTTGCCGCTATCTATGTTCGGCACAAGACCGCTTTCCAATAAAAACAAGCAGGTCTTTTTGCTGATATGACAGATACGGTACATCTGGTCTTTGGTTATGTATTCGGGGTATTGCTGCAAAATCTCATTGCAATATTTTTCTGTAATCATCACTTACACCTCTTTGCGCTTTTTGGTCAACAGCAGAAGAAAGGTGTAAAAGTTCTCTCCAATAGTATTTTGAGAGTGCCTGAAAAGCAGGTGGAAAAAGGGGGTTTGTTCTCTCCTGAGTTCTCTCCGTTCTCTCCAAGTTCTCTCTTTTTTGCTTTTTTTGAGCCATTTTTGAAACCTATTCGAACTCACGGTTTTTTGCCGCTTTTCGCCGCTTTTAGCTCGGATTTTACCTGTAAATAAAGTAGTTTTTCTTGCATTATTTTCTTCTCCTTTCTAACACTTTCCATATCACATAACACATTCGAAATCGAATGACCTTCTTGGTTTCCGTATTCCTTAAAACCATTGATTTTACGGGCTTTTTCGGTTATTATGTTTGATAGCAGTGCGGTTAGTTCTCTCCGATAGTTCTCTCGCATTTCGAACTGTCAGAAGTAGTCAAAATGGAGATGGTAACCACTTTCTGCGGACAAGAGCATTTACCCTTAAAATGGGGCATTTTTCCTCAAAATCCACTAAAGCGTGTTGGGAGTAAAACACTCGAAATGCTGTGTTCCCAAAAGGAACCTAGGGTTCGAATCCCTAACTCTCCGCCAAAAAGTCCAGTAAACAAGCGGGTTTACTGAGCTTTTCCTTTTTCATCAAAACATAAATTGAATGAAAATTTGCGATTTTATGCCGGTTGCATTATCTTAGCTTTTTTTTGAAAATATTTCACGCCCTCCCATAATAACAAGAAGTCCTCCGAATAGCTTTGCGGTGAGTTCTCCGCCCAATAGGTCGGCGGAATAAATGCCGATAACCGCGCCTAAAAGTCCCCACAGCGAGATTTTAAGCACTGTTTTCCATTTTATCTGCTTTTTTACCGCGTACACGGTTACCGCCGCCACAGCGGTCGGGATAAAAAAGAGCAAATTTATCCCCTGAGATTTAAGCTGCGGCGTGTCGGTGAAAAGCGAAAAATAAATAATAAGCACCGCTCCGCCGCCGAGTCCCATAGCGCCTATAATTCCCGAAAAAAGCCCTGCTAAAAGGGCTGCCCACTTCATTTAAGCAGCAGGCGGACGCCTGCGTAAACCATAAAGCCGCCGAAAATTCTTTTAAGCCAAATAGGCGAAATTTTCTTTAAGCAGTAAGTACCTATAAGCGAGCCTAAAAGCCCTCCCGGCATAAAAATAAAGCAGTCGGACAGCCGCACGTGCCCCTTTATAAGATAAAGCGCGGCGCTTAAAACGGTTATCGGCAAGATCACCGCAACCGCGTTTGCATGCGCCTGCTTTTGGCTTAAGCCTAGCTTTTTCAGCAACGGCACGGCAATCATTCCCCCACCCGCGCCCAAAAGACCGTTCACAACCCCCACCGCAAGCCCCGCCGCGGCGGTAAGCAGATTGTTTTTTTTAGAAGAAGTCAATTCAATCACCGATAATAGTTTTTCCGCAAACTGCGAAAATAAACGCATATATTTGGAGCGGTTTCACATTGATAGCAACATTTGTCTATAAAATATGATATATTTTACTTGCTAAAGCAAAGGCAAATTTGTAAAATGAGGATAGAACTAAAAGCACTTTAAAGGTGGTTATTTCAATGATACGCGTAACTGTATACAACGAATTTGTTCACGAAAAAACACAGGACGCCGTCAAGGCAATTTACCCGGACGGTATACATATGACATTAAAGGAGAAGCTTACGGATGATGAGATAACCGTTAAAACCGTCACGCTTGACAATGTAAACGATATTACAGACGAGCTTTTAGCCGAAACCGATATTATGCTTTGGTGGGGTCATATGCGCCACGGCGACGTTCCCGATGAGGTAGCAAGGCGGGTGCAGAACGCGGTGCTTTCGGGTATGGGAATGATTTTCCTCCACTCCGCGCACCATTCAAAGCCCTTTAAGCTACTTATGGGTACTCCCTGTAGCTTAAGCTGGCGAGAAGACGGCGACCGAGAATATGTTTGGGTCTGCGATCCGTCCCATCAGATAACGCAGGGCATTGACCGCTACATAAAGCTTGAACACGAGGAAACCTATTCCGAGCCCTTCAGCATACCCGAGCCTGATAAGCTTATATTTATAGGCAACTACGAGGGCGGCGAGGTGTTCCGCGCGGGCTGTTGTTACAGACGCGGCTACGGTAAAATATTCTACTTCCAACCGGGTCATGAAAGCTATCCTACATATCACAACCCACAGATTATAAGAGTAATTAAAAACGCGATTCATTGGGCTTATTCCGATTACCGCAAGGGAATCGACTGCCCGATGATAGCAAAAATTGAGGGATAACGATGAAAAAAAATTTTGCAGTTATAGGCTACGGCGGTCAGGGCGCGTGGCACACCCGTCAGATTTTGGCAAGCGATGTTGCCGCACTCACGGGCGTATACGATATCGACCCTGCTAAAAACGCCCTTGCTGAGAAAAACGGTATTCACGCCTATTCCTCTTTTGAAGAAGTATTAGCCGACAAAGCCGTTGAAACGGTTGTTATCGCCGTTCCTAACGACGACCACAAGGAGCTTGTTATCAGGTCTTTAGAGGCGGGAAAAAATGTTATCTGCGAAAAACCTGTTGAGATGTCGGTCGCCGCATTTGACGAGATGACCGCCGCGGCGGATAAATCGGGGAAGCTTTTCACCGTTCACCAGAACAGACGGTGGGATGTTGACTATCTTGCAATGAAAAAAATTGTTGAGTCGGGTGAAATCGGCGAGCTTATTAACATTGAATCCCGTATTCACGGCTCGCGCGGTATTCCAAGCGACTGGCGCTGTACCAAATCAAAGGGCGGCGGAATGATACTCGACTGGGGCGTGCATCTTATCGACCAGATTCTGCAAATCATAAAGGAAAATGTCGTAAGAATCTACTGCACCGAGACCCACATTACCAATTCCGAGGTTGACGACGGCTTTAAGCTTACAATGTACTTTGAAAGCGGAAAAACCGCCTATGTCGAGGTAGGTACATATAACTTTATCGCTATGCCGCGCTTTTATCTGCAATGCAAAAACGGCAGTGCTATTATCGAGGACTGGCAGAAAAACGCGCAAATAGCCCGTATGAGGGCGTGGAACGAGAAAGAAGTTCTTCCGGTTCAGACCGCCGCGGGTATAACCAAGACAATGGCTCCGCGCGATGAAATCACCCTTGATATGTATAAGGCGGAGCGTCCTCAAAGCGACGTTCACGATTTTTACCGCAATTTCTGCGCCGCGCTTGACGGTAAGGAAGAATCCGTTATTACGCATAATGAGGTACGCCGAGTTATGCAGATAATGGAGGCTTGCTTCCGCTCTTCCGAGAAAAAGCAGGCGCTTGAGGTAAATATATAATGATAAGGCTTGCAACTGTCGGTACAAGCTCGATAACCGAAAAGTTTTTGACGGCTTGCCGTTTATCGGGTAGATATGGATTTCACACCGCCTATTCGCGAAGTATCAAAAACGGCGAAGACTTTGCAAAAGCACAGGGGTTTAAGCATTTTTCCGACGATTTAAGGGCCGTTGCCGGAAACCCTGATATAGATGCTGTTTACATAGCAACCCCTAATGTATTTCACTATGAGCAAAGCAGGATTTTTTTGGAAAGCGGAAAAAATGTTATCTGTGAAAAGCCTATTGCGACTGACTGCGGCAAATATGACGAGCTGCTCGCCCTTGCAAATGAAAAGGGGCTTATATACGCCGAGGCGATTATGTCCCGCCACTCTGCGGGGCGTAAGGTACTGCTCGACGCGATAAGTCAGATAGGCAGAATTTCGCAGGCGAGGATTGATTACTGCCAGCTTTCAAGCCGATATGAAAAGTTTAAAAAGGGCGAAAGGGTCAACATTTTTGATATGTCCCTTGGCGCCGGAACCCTTATGGATTTAGGCGTTTACTGCGTATATGCGGCGGTTGATTTATTGGGCACGCCCGATACCGTATCAGCCTCTGCCGCCTTTGCAGATAACGGTGCCGACCTTTCGGGAGGGGCGGTTTTAAGCTTCAAGGATTATAACGCCGTACTCTCCTACAGCAAAATCGGGCAGTCTGCGATAGGCTCTGAAATAGTCGGCGATAAGGGCGTTGTTAAAATCGGCTCGGTTTCCCAGTACGCTGATATTTCGCTTATAAAGGACGGCAAGGAAACACCGCTTTTAGGTATGCCCGACCGTGCCGAGGTAATGCGGGGCGAGGCGGAAAAATTCGCCGATTATATTGAAAATAGGGACGCTTTTTTAGATGATTACAAAAGCGTTTGTGAGCTAACCCACAATGTCCATTATGTAATGGACTTAATAAAACAAAGCGCAAAAATAAAATATCCGATAAGGGAGTGCAGATTATGAAGCTTGGAATCGTAAGCGCAATCTATGACGGTTTTACCTTTGAGGAGGCTGTCGAAAACGCCGTAAAAAACGGCTGTGAATGTATGGAGGTCGCCTGCTGGCCTCAGGGCAAGGCAGAAAGGCGTTATGCGGGGGTGAGCCATATTGATGTTGAGAACACCTCTGACGAGTATATCGCCTACATAAAGGATTTCTGTGCGAAAAAAGGTATTCAGATTTCCTCCCTCGCCTTTTACCCCAACACAATGGACGGAAACCTTGAAAAGAGGAACGCCGCTATAGAGCACCTTAAAAAGGTCATCAATATGAGCGCGCTTTTGGGGGTTAATATGGTTACAACCTTTATAGGCAGAGACCAGACAAAGACAGTCGAAGAAAATTTAGAACTCTTTAAAGAAATCTGGCCGCCTATTATTAAGCTTGCCGAAGAAAAGGGCGTTAAGGTAGCGATTGAAAACTGCCCAATGCTTTTCGGTGCGGACCAGTGGCCTGGCGGACAGAATCTGTTTGCCACCCCTGCACTTTGGCGTAAAATGTTTGAGCTTTTAAAGAGCGATAATTTCGGTATCAACTATGACCCCAGCCACTTTATCTGGCAGCAAATTGACTACATAAAGCCTCTTTATGAGTTCAAAGATAAGATTTTCCACGTTCACTTTAAGGATATAAAGCTCTACTCCGATAAGCTCAACGAAGTCGGCACAATGGGTTATCCCCTCGATTATATGAGTCCAAAGCTCCCGGGGCTGGGCGATGTTGACTGGGGCAAATATGTTTCCGCCCTTACCGACATAGGCTTTGACCGCTTTGCCTGCATTGAGGTTGAGGACAAAGCTTTTGAAAGCTCAAAAGAACGTATTTTGGATTCGGTTGCACTTAGCTGCCGCTATATGCGACAGTTCGTAATATAAATATTTTCAGGAGGAAAAGAAAATGGCAAATGTTGCAGGTTTAGACGCTTTCAAAGAAAATCAGGAAACAGCTGTTGTTGACGCGTCTAAAAAGGTAAAAATCGGTATTATAGGAACAGGCTGGATTGCTGAATCCCACATAAACTCATACAAAAAAATGCCCGATGTTGAGGTTGTCGCAATGGCTGACCTTATTCCCGGCAAGGCAGAGGCTTTCGCAAAGAAGTTTGAGATTGAAAACTGCCGTTTTTATGAAAGCGACGAGGCTTTATTAGCCGCTGAAAAAGATTTGGATGGTGTAAGCATCTGCACCTACAACGGCACACACGCCTCCTGTGCTATCCACGCGCTTAACGCAGGCGTAAATGTTATGCTTGAAAAGCCTTTCACCGTAACTCTCAACGAGGCTGTAGAGGTAATGAAAGCTGAAAAGAAGAGCGGTAAGATTCTCACCATCGGCTTCCAGCCCAGAATGAGCGAGAATATGAAGATGATTAAAAAGATTGTCGATTCGGGCGAGCTCGGCAAGGTTTATTACCTGCAGGCAGGCGGTGGACGCCGCAGAGGTATCCCGACCCCGTTCGGCACGACCTTTATTGAAAAGGAAACCGCAGGTATCGGCGCTGTAGGCGATATCGGCTCTTACTCGCTTGATATGCTCTTAGGAGCTGTCGGCTATCCTAAACCGCTTACCGTTTCGGGCTACACCTCGGCTTTCTTCGGCAAAGACCCCGGTTATTATCCCACCCACCCCGAATATGCCGAAAAGTTCGGCGTTGACGATTTCGCCGCCGCTTTCGTTCGCTTAGAGGGCGATATTATTCTTGACTTCCGCATTTCGTGGGCAATGAATATGGACACCTGCGGCGATGCGCTTATCTTGGGCACAAAGGGCGGTCTGCGTATTCCCTCGACCGAGTGCTGGAACGGCGAGTTTGATACTCCCCTTAAGATTTACAAGACCATAGGCGATGAAACCGTGGAATACACCGTGCCGCTTAAGCCTAAAGAGAATTTGTTTAGCAAGAAGCTCCGCGCCTTTGTTGATTCTATTAAGAACGGTGGCAAAGCTACCGTTCCATCAAGCGAAATTCTCTATAACCAAGCCATTATCGACGGTATTGTTAAATCCGCTGAAGTAGGCAAAGAGGTTGAAATCAACATTCCCGAAATCTGATTTTCAGACAAAAATATCGGCAGCCCCAAGGGGCTGCCAAAGCTTAAAAGGAGATAATTATTATGTACGATTTTCCGATTGCTTTACAACTCTATTCTGTAAGAGATACTATGGAGACCGACTTTGAGGGTACCCTTAAAAAGGTTAAGGAATTAGGATATGACGGCGTTGAGTTTGCGGGACTTTTCGGTAATAGCGCCGCTGATATTAAAAAAATGTGCAGTGAAATCGGTCTTGTACCAATCTCCGCTCACGTTCCTTACGGCGAGCTTTTAAAGGGCGAAGAAACCTTTAAGACCTATGCCGAAATAGGCTGTAAATACATTGTTATTCCGTGGATTGGCGCGGAGTATCTCGCGGGCGGCGAGAAGAACGCCGAGTTTATAGAGAATGTCAAGAAGTTCGGCGAGCTTGCAAAAGCTAACGGAATGAAGCTTTGCTACCACAACCACGATTTTGAATTTAAAAAGGTTGACGGCGAATACAAGCTTGACCGTCTTTACAGCGATGTTTCGGCAGACCTGCTTTTAACACAGCTTGATACCTGCTGGGTGAACGTAGGCGGTGAAAATCCGTCCGACTATATACGCAAATATAGCGGCAGAATTGAAATTATTCACCTTAAGGACTTTGTAGGCTCAAAAAGCGAGAATATGTACGGTCTTATAGGCACCGACGGCAAGGAAGCCCCCACAGAGACTACAAAATTTGAACTGCGCCCCGTAGGCTGCGGCGTTCAGGATTTCCCCGCTATACTTGAAGCCTGCAAGGAAGTAGGCGCAAAGTGGGTAGTAGTAGAGCAGGATTCGCCGAGTATGGGTAAAACTCCGCTCGAATGTGCCGAAACGAGCATTAATTATCTTAAAAAGCTTTTTTAAGCGCGTTATTCTTACTGCGGTATTCCGTGGGCGACACACCCATAACAAGCTTAAATGCGCGGTTGAACGACCGTATCGTGCCGAAGCCGACATCCTCCGAGATGTCGGCTATTTTTGTGTCCGTTTCCCGCAAAAGATTGCACGCCTCGGAAATTCTTAAGTTATTTATATATTCATTAAAATTCCGTTTAAGCCTTTTATTGATTAATCGGGATATGTAATATTTACTCAAATGCAGTTTTTCGGACACAAGGTCAAGGGTAATATCGTCTTTAAAATTATGTGTACAGAAATCAATAATGTTATAAAACGCGGAATTGTTTTCCGCATTCACCGTTTGAAGCCTGAGCCTCGGTAAAATACGGCTCATAATAACATTAAGATAACCGCTTATAGCAATATTTTTGTATTCTCCGTCCGAAGCATATATCCTATCAAAAATATCCCTTATTTCCACGTCGTCCGAAGAGGAAAAGCAATTGATATCAGGTATGCTTTTAGATATTTCAGCGGAAATACCGTATAAAATATCGGGCGAAAAAATCAAGACTATATATTCTCCGCGTTGTATCGTTCGGTAATAATGGACCTGATTGGGGAAGGTTATAAACATATCGCCCGCGTTCAGGATATAACTGTTCTTATCAGCGTATGCCACGGATTTTCCCTGCCTTACATAAATAACCTCCAGCTCTTTATGCAAATGCACCATTGGGCTTAACACTTTATCGACTGAATATCCAATTAAACGGATTCTGTTTTCATAAATAATATCCATACTTTTCACCGTAAGAGATTTTATAACTGTAATATAACATATGTTCAATTGATTTTCAAGGATTTCAATCAGCTGTTTCGGGTAACATAAAACCGTTGACCGAATAATATGTTAATGAACCACTTTGCTTAAGGGGCGGGGATTATGAAAAACCTGAACAGTATCAATGTAGGGGAATATGCTGAAATAGCAGAACTTCTCACGGCAGGCAGTATGCGCCGGCGCCTGCTTGATATAGGCCTTACGCCCGACACGGTAATAGAATGTGTCGGAAAAAGCCCCGCGGGCGACCCCAAAGCTTTCTTGATCCGCGGCGCCGTAATTGCAATACGCTCCGGCGACTGCAAGGAAATACTTATCAAAGACCGATAAAAAATAAAGCCCTCGGTTTTTGACCGAAGGCTTCAGTATGAAAACAGGGACTGTTTTATAATTACCGATTTATCTTTTCCGCTGCGGAAATTATATATTCGTCCGATTTATCGGTTGTAAAGCGAAAGCCGTCATAGAAATTTAAAAGTGAAAAACCGCAGGTCACAAGCTCTGTTTTTGCCGCGTCGGCAAGTATGCCGCCCTTTGCCTTTATATACGCTTCTTTTCTTGTCCATAGGGTATAAAAACGGTCTTCTGAATCTTTTCTGTTTATATATTCGCTTTCAATAGGGGTAAAAAGCATATACTTTTCCCGCTTTTTAAAGCCGCCCATACTCTCTATATCGACCCCGACGGGCAAATCCGCAACCGCACAGACCGCATAATCCCCCGAATGGGAAATACTTATAAAACAAAAATCAAGGACAGGCCGTCCGTTTTCGTTAAAGCCGAGTTTAAAATCTTCCCTGCCGTACCTCTCTTTTATCATTTTTTTCAGTAATAGCCGACCCGCAAGAGTTCGCTTTTTATCGTCGGGGCGGCAATTTTTTATTTTTTCGGCGGTTTCGGGAAAAAATTCTGCTGTTTCGGAATACTCCTTTTCCGATATGGCGCGGATATTCATTTTCTCAATTATCATTTTGAAATATCGGCATTTACATAAAGAAAGTCAAGGACCTTTTCGTTTACCGCAAGGTATTCAAAATAATAATCCCCGTAAAATTTCTTAATTTTATCCACGGATACTCCGTCGTAGTCCTTAACAGTTTCATTAATCTGATACTGTATATCCTTGTCGGTAAGACCTATCTTCTCCTTGTCAAGTACCGCGTAAAGCACCATTTGCTCCTTCATCAATGGCTTTATCTGCTCGTCGGTAATGCTTGATTTGAAATCCTCCTCGGTCTGATTGTTGTAGCTTAAATAGGTTGCAAGGTCAATTCCGTACTGACCTTGAATATTAGTGTCGAACATATTTTTATAAGCGTTATAAATCGTCTCGGCATCCTTTTGGGGATAGTCTTTGATTTCGGAATTTTCCAAAACCCTGTCAAGCAGATAGTCCTTTGCCGCGCGTTCGGTCACATCAGCCTTGTAGGCTTCAAGAGAATCAAAATCAAGCTCTTTATAATACTCTTCGGGTTTTCTTTCCTCATCGGTCTTTACATAGTTTATCTTAACGGTAAATACCACCGCTTTTCCCGCAAGGTCGGTGCTCTGATAGTCCTCGGGGAAGGTGAGGTTGAGATCAACTGTATCGCCGATTTTTTTGCCGATAAGCCCGTCTTCAAAACCATCAATAAAGGAACCTGAGCCGATGGTCAAATTGTAACCCTGAGCCGTGCCGCCGTCGAACGCCACGCCGTCCTTTTTGCCCTCATAATCAATATTTGCGGTATCGCCGCTTGCTACCGTACCCTCGGTCTTTTTAACATACAAATCGTTAATTGAAACATCGGAGGAAACAGTATTATTGTAATATTCCTTAAAACCGTCCGATTTTGTATCGACAGCAATATTTTTATAATCGCCGAGCTTTATATACTTTGAAAGCTTATCGTTGTAAAGTACTCTCGCGCCATTTTTTCCGCAGCCCGCAAACATTACCGCCGTTAATACTGCGAGCATCACGCTTATTATCCGTTTCATTTGTTTAGACATTTTGTAACTCTCCTTTTGAGGAAGCCTTTAAATAGGCGTTGATAAAGCCGTCCAAATCTCCGTCCATAACGCCGTTTATATTGCCCGATTCAAAGCCCGTACGGTGGTCTTTTGCAAGGGTATACGGCATAAATACATAAGAGCGTATCTGCGAGCCCCAGGCGATTTCCTTTTGAACGCCCTTTATATCCTCGATTTTTTCAAGATGCTCCCGTTCCTTAATTTCAAGCAGCTTCGATTTTAACATCTTCATCGCCTGCTCGCGGTTCTGGAACTGACTGCGCTCATTCTGACAGGCGACCACAATCCCTGTCGGAATATGGGTAAGGCGCACCGCAGACGAGGTCTTGTTAATGTGCTGACCGCCCGCGCCTGAGGAACGGAAAACGTCCATTTTTATGTCCTCTTCGCGGATTTCGATATCAGCGTCATCGCTGATTTCGGGCATTACCTCAAGTGAAGCAAATGAGGTGTGTCGCCTACCCGACGCGTCAAAGGGCGATACCCTTACAAGGCGGTGCACGCCCGATTCGCTTTTAAGATAGCCGTAGGCGTTATCCCCCTCGATAAGCATTACCGCGCTTTTAAGCCCCGCCTCGTCGCCGTCGAGAAAGTCAAGCAGCTGCACCTTAAAGCCGTGCCGTTCGCTCCAGCGTGTATACATACGCACAAGCATTGACACCCAATCCATAGCCTCGGTTCCGCCCGCGCCCGCGTGAAAGGTTAGAATCGCGTTGTTATTATCATATTCACCTGTAAGCAGGGTTTGCAGTCTTTGAGAGGCAAGCCCGCTTTCAAACTCGTCAAGTGAAGCGGTGATTTCCTCAACAAGGGATAAATCCCCTTCCTCGTCCCCCATTTCAATCAAAACAAGTAAATCGTCATAGGACGAGCAAAGCTTATCGTATGACTCCACCGTGTTTTTAAGCTTGCCTGTTTTTTGCAGAATCTTCTGCGAATTTTCGGTATCGTCCCAAAAGCCGGGGGCGGCGGCTTTAAGCTCCAATTCGTCAATTTCCTTTTTCAGTCTGTCATAGCCTATCGCGTCCTTAAGGTCTCGAAGCTCTGCTTCATTTCCCTCAAGACGAAGCTTTAACTGCTCAAATTCTAGCATTGTTCTCCTCCTGTTTCAGCGCGAAAGCGCACCAGTTGTCCTTATACCGCTTTTCGGTAACGGTAAAGCCCTGCATTTTAGCGGCGGCAAGCACATCATTTTCCCTTAAATCAATTATTCCCGAAACAATCAACACGCCGTCCTCTTCCATATAATTTTTAACATTTTGGAGAAGTCTTATAACCACATCCGCCACGATATTAGCGCATACAACCGAGTATTTTCCCGTCACCTTTTCGGCAAGGTCGCCGACTATAAACTCGGTTTTATCGGTAACGCCGTTAATCTCGGCGTTTTCCCTTGCGGTCTTGACCGACTGTGCGTCAATATCGACGCCGACCGCAGTTTTTGCTCCCAAAAGCACCGAAGCGACCGCTAAAATTCCGCTCCCACAGCCTATATCAAGCATTTCGGTACTGTCTGTAACATAATTTTGAAGCATATCAAGGCACAGCGAGGTAGTCGCGTGGGTTCCCGTTCCGAACGCCGCGCCCGGGTCAATGTGCAGGATAGTGCGGTTATCTTTATTATCGTACTTTTCCCAGCTCGGCACAACGGCCAATCTTTTCCCGATTTCGGTCGCGTGGAAATACTTTTTCCAGTTCTCGTTCCAGTCGGAATCGTTTACTCCGACGGCCTCTGCCTTATAGCCTATACCCGTGGCGGTAAGCCGCTCCTTTAAAAATTCCAGCGCCTCGGCGGCGTTGTCGCACTCCGAGATATAGATGTGAATAATCGAGGTGTCCCTGTCCTTGGCGATTAAATCCTCGTCAATCAAATCAATGTGCGCGATTTCCTCAGCGCCCTGTTCAAGGTCGGAATAATCCTCAATATAAATTCCGTAGGGTACGGTCATATTGGCTATCGCCGCCGCGGCGTCGGTATCCTTCTGAGCGACAGCAACCGTAATTTCAGTCCAGTTCATACATTCACTCCGAAAATTAATATTCAAATTATTATACCATCTTTCATAATGAAAGAAAAGGATTATTTTATCTAAAGAAACTCTCAATTTCACGCCTGTCGGCAACTACCGTTCCTTGAACCATACAGTTTCTGCCACCGCCACGGACAGAAAAGCGTTCTTTAAAGCTCTTGAAAAACAAATCAAGCGCTGTTTCCCCGCCGCAGATTGCAAAGGAATAATTGCCCTCTTTACCCGAGAAAACTGCACATATGCCGCCGCTTTTCTTATATAGCGCGTCGGTGAAAAGCTGTAACTCCTTAATATCGAGGTTTTCTTCAAAAAGCGCTGTTTTATCGCTTCCCGGCGCAAAATTCTTTGCTTTCTCCTCAATAAGCCGCTTTTTGAGATGGGATATTTGAAATTTAAGCTCGCGGTTTTCGTCATTTAGCCTGTCCACAGCCGAGGCGGCTTCGTTCTGCTTTACAGAAAGTAAATTTGAAATTTTTTGCACATTAAAATACTTATTGTTATAATCGCCGAGCGCGTCCCGACCGCATTTAATAAAAATACGCACACCGCCCTTGTTTTTAAAGGAATCTAAAATTTTAATAAGCCCGATTTCGCCTGTCCTTTTAACGTGGGGCGCACAGCAGGCGCAAAGGTCATAGCCCTCAATATCCACTATCCGTACATTTTCGGTAAGCTCTAATTTACTGCGGTATTCTAAGTCTTTTAGCTCCTTTTCATCGGGATAATACGCCCTTATCGGGACATTCTCCCACACCGCTTTATTCGCGAGCCGTTCAACCTCCGAAAGCTGTTCTCTTGACAAAGGTCCGTCAAAATCGACCATCATTTCCGCTCCCAGATGAAAGCCGACATTATTAAGCCCGTAAAGCCTATGTACAATTCCCGAGACTATATGCTCGCCCGAATGGTTTTGCATATTGCGAAAACGCCTGTCCCAATTTAGGGTACAAGCGTATTCTTCACCGATATTAAGCGGGCGGTCGGTGAAGTGGATTATCTCATTATTTATAATCTGAACGTCCAAAACCGCCGCCTCGCCTATACTCCCTCGGTCTGACTCCTGCCCGCCGCCCTCGGGAAAAAAGGCGGTTTTATTTAGTATTACGGCATAATTCTCTCCTGATTTTTCGCAGGATAAAACTTTTGTGGAAAACTCCTTTAAATGAGAATCCTTATCGTAAAGCTTTTCGGTCATTTTTAAGTTTCTCCTGTATGATATGTGCCGCCTTATAAATATCTCCGCCGCCCATTGTTATTACGATATCGCCCTTTTCGGCGGTTTTAATCGCGTTGTCGGCAATATTTTCAAATCCGTCCACCACAACCGCGTCGGGTAGCTTATCCGCCAAATCCTCGGAGGAAATGCCGTAGGTGTTCTTTTCACGGGAGCCCATTATGGGGGTTAAAATAACCTTGTCTGCAACAGAAAGCGCGTCAATAAAATCCTCCTTTAAAAGGGCGGTGCGCGAAAAGGTAAAGGGTTGAAAAACAACTATAACGCGGTTGTAGTCAAGCTCCTTTGCCGCGGTTAAGGTCGCCTTAATCTCGGTCGGGTGGTGAGCGTAATCGTCGGCTAAAACAAAGCCGCCGTATTCGCCCAAAAATTCAAACCGCCTGCCCGCGCCCGTGAATTTTTCTATTGCGTCCTTAATGCCGTCAGCCGAAACACCCATATCAAAGCAGACCGCAAAGGCGGCAAGGCCATTTAAAACATTGTGTCTGCCCGGGATATGCATTTGTATATTGATGATTTTATCGCCGTTTTTAATAACGTCGAACGAAAATCCGTATTTCCCGCCCTTTATATTCTCGGCGCGGTAGTCGTTATTTTCATTAAAACCGAAGGTCACGGTTTTAGCGGTAATATCCTCTGCCGCCTTGTGCGCCAAAGCGTCATCACCGTTAATATAGGCGGTTTTAGCCATTTTAAGGAACTTATGGAAAGATAGCGTAAGGTTTTCCATTGTCTTAAAATAATCAAGGTGGTCGTTGTCGATATTAAGCAGTACCGCAACATCGGGGGACAGCTGTAAAAAGGTATCGACAAACTCACAGGACTCGCAAACCATAGTCTCCGACTTGCCGGAAATTCCGTTTGAATTGATAAGCGGTAGCTTGCCGCCGATGACCGCCGTAGGATCCTGCTTGTTTAATATTAAAATTTGTGTTATCATAGAGGTAACGGTGGTTTTGCCATGGGTGCCGCAAACGCCTATCACATTATCAAAATGTCTTGTCAGCGCCCCTAACATATGTGAACGCTCCATTGTCGGTATTCCCTTTTCGCGCGCGGCTTTAAGCTCCGGGTTATCGGCGGATATAGCCGCGGAATACACCACAAGCTCGGCGCCTTCAATATTTTCCGCCCTGTGCCCCATAAATACGGGGATACCGAGCTTTTTAACACGGGCAAGCGGGTCGCTCTCGTTATTGTCCGACCCCGTTAAGTAATATCCCTTGCCGTGGAGTATTTCAGCAAGCGGACACATACCGCTTCCGCCTATGCCTATCATATGAATATGCTTTACGCCCTCTATTATTTTATCCTCTTCACGAAACTGTTTCATAAAGAATCTCCCATCAAATTGTTCTTACCTACTATTATATTGCCAAACTGCAAAAAAATAAACCCCTTTTTGACGAAAGAAGGAAAAATATGCTTTTTATACCTCCGGAAATTCAATTTATCATCGAAAGGCTCCAAAAAAACGGCTTTGAAGCCTACCTTGTCGGCGGCTGTGTGCGGGATATGCTTATGGACATTACCCCGCACGATTACGACATAACTACCTCCGCTTCACCCGAAATTATCCTTTCGCTTTTTGAGAAGACCGTCCCCACAGGCATTAAGCACGGCACGGTTACGGTAATAAACGGCGGTTTTGCCGCCGAGGTTACAACCTACCGCACAGACGGCGAATACTCCGATCACAGGCGGCCCGAAAGGGTAACCTTTGTAAAAAGCCTTAAAGAGGACCTTGCCCGCCGCGATTTTACGATAAACGCGATAGCATATAATGAAAATGAGGGTATCAAGGACTTTTTCGGCGGAAGAGAAGATATAAAGAACAAAATTCTCCGCGCGGTAGGAGAGCCGAAAAAGCGCTTTTGCGAGGACGCGCTCAGAATATTACGCCTATTCCGTTTCGCCTCGGTTTTAGGCTTTAAGCCTGAAACAGAAACCCTTAAAGCCGCCCTTAATTGCGCACCCTTACTTGAAAGCATATCGGCAGAGCGTATTTCTTCAGAGCTGAGAAAAGCGGTAAACGGTAATAATCCGGAAGCGCTTAAACCGCTTACCGATATAAACGGACTCAAATTTATCGGGATAAAAAATCCCGATTACTCAAAAATTCTTCCTCTTCAAAGCGCGGGGCTTGCCCTTTTCGGCTTTTTGTATTCTTCCGCCGACGATTTAACAGCGGCTTTAGGCTTTTTAAAGCCCTCCAACAAGGAAAAAAAGCTTGCCGATAATATTTCAGCCCTTTTGTCTCTCCCCATTCCGCAAAGCAAGGCGGAAATTAAAGAAATGTTATTTAGAACCGACCTTATTTCGGTGGAAAAATATCTTTGTTTTAAAAAATTCTATTTCGGCAGGTATACCGAAAACGCACAATCTATGCTACGCGAGATTTTGGAAAACGGCGAGCCGTACAGAATTTCCGACCTTAAAATCGGCGGGAGAAGTCTTATAAAGCTTGGTATCAGGGGAGAAAAAGTAGGCGAAACGCTCGAATATTTGCGGCAATGCGTGACTGCCGACCCAACGCTTAACCGCCGAGAAATATTGCTTCAAATATCCGAAGAATTTAACCGTAACTAAATACACATAAGCGCCATAAACTGTAATATACAGTACGGCGCTTATTTTTTTTACAGAGATGATGAGTATGAAAAGAATTACCGTGATAGGCGGCGATAAACGTCTTAAAACCGCCGTAAAGGTACTTTGCGAAAAGGGTTTTACGGTCAACACCGTGGGGCTTTATGACGATGAAAACGGAAATATCGCCGACGGCGATGTTTTACTGCTGCCTGTTCCTACAACAAAGGACGGCGAATCCGTCTTTGCCCCGTTTGCAAAGCGCAAAATCTATCTTTCGGAGGTAGCCGATAAAGCGGATAACCGTCTGTTGCTTACCTGTAATTACAGCTTCAGCGGCAAAAACTGCATAGATTACGGAAAGCTTGACAGCTATTCGCTCTTAAACGCCGTTCCGACCGCCGAGGGGGCAATAAAGCTTGCGATTGAAAACACCTCGTTCACGCTTTGGCAAAGCCGCGTGCTTGTGATAGGCTTCGGCAGGGTAGGAAAGGTTTTGGCAGACAGGCTGAAAGCCCTCGGCGCATATGTAACCGTAAGCGCGAGGAAACCCGCCGACTTTGCGCTTATTAAGGCCTTAGGTTATGACACCATAGAAACTAAAACGGTAAGCGACTCACTTTCCGATTACGATATTGTTTTTAACACGGTCGATGTAAAGGTAATTGACGAAAAAGCCTTTGAAAACTGTACTGTAAGACTCTTGATAGATTTGTCTTCGGCGGGCGGCTTTGATCTTTCACATGCCAGAGACTGCGGTATTCAAGCCCTTAAAGCTCCGGGACTTCCCGGTATCATCGCGCCTCTTACCGCGGGGAAAATTCTGGCGGAAACCGTAACAGAAATACTTAGCTCGTATATTTAAAAATTCACACATTTAAAAAGAGGAGAACTTTATGAAAGACATTACACTCGGATATGCGTTCTGCGGTTCTTTCTGCACCATAAAGAAATCCCTCGCCGCACTTAAAGTGCTTGCCGACGAGGGGTATAAAATAAGACCGATAATGTCGCAGATTGTTTATAACACCGACACGCGTTTCGGAAAAGCGGAGGATTTAATACGCGAGGTAGAGGAACTCTGCGGCGAGAAGATTATCCACGATATTACCTCCGCCGAACCGATAGGTCCTAAAAATCTGCTTGATATGATAGTTGTTTCCCCCTGCACGGGAAACACGGCGGCAAAAATTGCTTTGGGTATTACCGACACGCCCGTTACAATGGCGGTAAAGGCAAGTCTTAGAAACAATAAACCTGTTGTCCTTGCCATAGCCACAAACGACGCGCTGGGCGCTTCTGCTAAAAATTTAGGGCTTCTGCATAACACCTCGAATATCTATTTTGTCCCCTACCGTCAGGACGATCCGTTGGGCAAAAATAATTCGTTAGTATGTAATTTTTCACTTATCCCCCAAACAGTCGAAAAAGCCTTAAAAGGCGAACAGATACAGCCGATTTTGATTTAGCGATTAGGAAAGATAACGGACGGACGAAAACGCCCGTCCGCCGTCTAATGTCTAACATCTATATTAATATTTCCTGTCGCAGGCGTGTTTAATAACTTTCCCTTCTCCGAAAAGCGGGAGCCGTGGCAGGAGCAGTCCCAACTGCGCTCGTTTTTGTTCCATTTAAGGGCGCATCCTAAGTGGGGACAGCGCCTTACTGTCGGGTACAAAAGTCCGCCCACCGCGCTCGCGGCGTTCAGGACAAGCTGTTTTCTTAAAATATGCCTTGAGGGCGAGAACACCTCGGCGAACTCGTTTTTCTTGACCGTCATTAAATCGGTCAGTATTTCCGCCGCGGCCATAGCGGAGGTCATACCCCACTTGTTAAAGCCCGTCGCGACATATAAATCGGGCGTGTTCGCCGAGTAATTTCCGATATACGGCACGCCGTCAAGGGTTATGCAGTCCTGCGCCGCCCAGCTGTATTTTTCTGTAGTATTGGGATAATACTTATCTGCAAAGGAGCGTATCTGCTCCCATCCGCCGCTTTTCTTGCCCGTGCGCTTGCTTGGCCCGCCGATTATAAGGAACTTCCCCGCACTCCTTAATGAAAAGCCGTCCTCGGATTCATCGCGGTACATACCGTCAAGCGGCTTCGCCCCCAAAAACGCCGAAACGTACGACCGCTTTTGATATATCTTCAAAAAATAACTCCCGTGTTTATTTATTATCGGGAAATGGGTGGCGACTATAATTTTTTTCGCCCTTATTTCGCCGCCGTTGCACACCGCCGTAAGCCCTTTAAGCTCCTTTACGGCGGTGTTCTCATATATTGTAAGCCCCTGCGAAATCTCACTTGAAAATTTAAGAGGATTAAACTGCGCCTGTCCCGAAATCTTGACAGCCCCAGCTATCTCAAACGGAAGCTCGGTCTTTTCGCAAAATTCCGCGTTACAGCCTAATTTTTGCAGGGCGGCAACCTCTTTTTCAATTTTTTTGCGGTCAGAAAGCGAATAAATATATGAATCGATTTCCTTAAAATCGCAGTCGATATTTCTGCAAAGCTCCTTATACTCGCAAAGCGCCTTTTCGTTAACCTTTAGATAAAGCCCGGCATTTTCGGTGCCGAACTCATTAATCAGTTTGTCGAAAACCGCTCCGTGCTGGACCGTTATTTTCGCGGTTGTTCCCGCAGTGACTCCGCGGCAAATTAAATCTGACTCGGCTATAACGCAGTCTACACCCGCTTTTTTCAATTTATATCCGCAAAGTATACCCGCTATACCGCCGCCTATTATAAGCACATCGGTATTAATATTTCCCTTTAGTTTCGGAAAACTCGGCATTTCCGCCCCGCTTTCCCAAAGTGACAGCATAAAAATCGCCTCCGAGGATATTATTCCCTATAAAGCCGTTATATTCCGAATTAACAAACCAAGCAAATTCTGAATACCATATAATTAGAAGATTACATACATCGGAGGGAAAACATATGGGTCTTACAAAAAGCTCGGTCGGTTTGAGCGCGGTCGATTCAGGCCTTATTATAAAAAAGCAAAATCCAAGCGATAAGATTATAGCTCTCGCGGGCAATCCCAACGTCGGAAAAAGCACGGTTTTTAACGCCCTTACGGGGCTTAATCAGCATACGGGCAACTGGCCGGGCAAGACGGTCGCCAATGCTCAGGGCTACTGCAAAACCGAAAGACATTCCTATGTGCTTGTAGACATACCAGGTACTTACTCCCTTATGGCGCACTCTGCCGAGGAAGAGGTCGCGCGGAATTTTATCTGTTTCGGGTCGCCCGACGCGGTGGCAGTGGTTTGCGACGCAACCTGCCTTGAAAGAAATATGAATTTAGTTCTTCAGACTCTTGAAATTTCCTCAAATGTCATTGTGTGCGTAAACCTTATGGACGAAGCAAAGCGCAAAAAAATCAATATTGATTTAAAAATGCTTAGGGAACGCTTGGGCGTTCCTGTTATAGGGGTTACGGCACGGAAAAAGAAAAGCCTTAAAAGACTTTTGGATGCGCTCGACCTCGCCTGTGACCGCAAAGCTGATAATGCTCCGTATAAGGTAAAATATCCAGCTGAAATCGAGCGGGTGATAGCACTTGTTGAACCCGAGGCAAGGCGGCTGTCGTGCGGCAAAATCAACAGCCGCTGGCTTGCGCTTAAATTACTTGACGGCGACAACTCTCTGATAAATGAAATATGCGGCTGTTTAGGTGATAATTTTCTTCAAAATCCCGCCCTTTTCGCCGCGTTGAGTCAGGCAAGAGAGACACTTCAAAAAACGGGGATTACTCCCGAAAAACTAAAGGACAGCACGGTTTCCGCAATTGTAGCCGCCGCCGAGGATATTTGCCGCGGCGCGGTTACATATGAAAAAAGGCAGTACTCAGGGCTCGACCGCCGTCTTGACCGACTTCTGACCGGTAAACTTACCGCCTATCCCGTCATGCTGCTTTTGCTGGCATTTATTTTCTGGCTTACCATTACGGGAGCTAATTACCCGTCGGAGCTTTTGTCGCGGCTTTTTGCCTTTATAGGGGATAAGCTTGACGATATCTTTGTTTCGCTTAACGCACCAGACTTGCTTCACGGCGCGCTTATCGACGGCGTTTACCGCGTGCTCAGCTGGGTTGTATCGGTTATGCTTCCGCCTATGGCAATTTTCTTTCCGCTTTTCACCCTTTTAGAAGACGCTGGGTATTTGCCCCGAATCGCCTACAATCTTGACCGACCCTTTATGCGTTGCAACGCCTGCGGCAAACAGGCGCTGACAATCTGTATGGGCTTTGGCTGCAACGCGGCGGGAATTGTCGGGTGCAGGATAATAGATTCCCCCCGGGAGCGGCTTTTAGCGGTGCTTACAAACAACTTTATCCCCTGCAACGGCAGATTTCCGATGTTAATATCCGTCATAACAATGTTTTTTGTTGCCGGCTCGGCGGGCGGATGTTCTTCCTTATTATCGGTTGCGGTGCTGACCCTTGCTATCATCTTCGCTGTGGGAATGACCTTTCTTGTGACAAAGCTCCTATCAAAAACCCTGCTAAAAGGCGTGCCGTCATCGTTTACCCTTGAATTACCGCCCTACCGCCGTCCGCAAATAGGCAAGGTGCTTGTGCGCTCGGTCTTTGACCGCACCCTTTTTGTGCTGGGCAGAGCCGCCTCGGTTGCCGCTCCCGCGGGGCTTATAATATGGCTTTTGGCGAATGTCACGGTATCGGGGAGCAGTCTTTTAAGCCTTTGTTCTGATTTTCTCGACCCCTTAGGTAAGCTAATGGGGCTTGACGGAGTGATACTCTTCGCCTTTATATTAGGCTTCCCCGCAAATGAGATTGTAGTCCCTATAATAATGATGAGCTACCTTTCTGCGGGAACGCTTGAAAATGCCTACGGTCTTGCCGAAATGCACTCCCTCTTTGTTGCGAGAGGCTGGGACGCCGTCACGGCGGTATGCTTTATAATCTTTGCACTTATGCATTGGCCATGCTCTACTACACTCATTACAATTAAAAAGGAAACAGGCAGTCTTAAATGGACATTTCTTGCCGCTGCAATTCCGACCGCTATAGGTATAGCTCTATGCATATTAGTGAATTTCACCGCTTCGCTTCTGTTGTGACTTGACAAACAGAAAAAATAACTGTTTATTTATAGACAAAACCCTCCCGAAGCGAGAAACCGGGTTTTCCGACGAAGTTTTTGTCGATAGGCAGCAAAAAAAGATGCCGCTTCGACACGAGAGAAAAAACTAATCGAGTAGGAGGCTACCCATTAGTTGAGTAGCCGGCTTTGTCAAGAAAAGTGTGTAAGTTTTTTAAGAAATCAGATAATTGATGTTTTTGTCCGCCTTTGGAGTGGATCGTAGCGGAACGGAAAAGGCAGACAAAAACGGCATCAGATTAAGTGCTCGTATTTCTCAATACGGGCTTTAATTCTGTCGTCGGTTGCGAGTTGATTTCTGACCAAAGCCCAATTTTGAACCTTGCTCCCTTTCCATTTTTGTAGAGTTCGGTAATTCTGAGGTAGCTTAGCATAACGCTCGGTGCTGCCGGTGTTCGTCGTATAAATGATAGCGTTCATAAGATCCTCCATTCAAAAATAAGACGCAGCGCATGATCGGCTTTGCGTCAAACGCGTAATTATTATTGATAACTCCTAATGCAACATCCGGGAGCAATTGAGGAATCGAAGAGGCGTCAACTTCAACGATCTTCAGATTTTTGCTGTTTTCGGTTATATCATTGACAGAGGGTGTGTATCCGGCGCTTTCATTGATATTTATTAATCCCGCCGACTCTAAAACCTTGAGGGCGCGTCCGCCGTTTGTAACATCATTCGGAATAGCAACCTGAGCACCGTCTTCCAGTTGATCCAGTGATGTAATTTTATCTGAGTATACTCTCATCGGTCCCAGAATCGTTTCACCTATTGCTATGATCTTATAGCCAAATTCTTTAATTTCATTATTAAGATACGCATAATGCTGGAAAGCATTTAAATCAATCTCCCCATCATTTAAGGCTTTGTTTGGCGTTACATAATATCCATAACAAATATGTTTTCTTCCTGCAAGGTTTTTGCCGCCGGCAACTCCTCCGGAATTCTGATAGGCATATATATTACACCTTCTTTGCGCTGTTTATTCTTTTCTGATGAAAAAAATTGCAAAAAACTCCGGTGCAGAGACTTCTGCACCGGAGTTATCATCACGCATTATCTGACGGCTGCAAAGCCTTTCTCCAAATCGGCAATGATATCGTCTATATGCTCCGTACCGATAGACAGGCGAATCGTATTCGGCTTGATTCCCTGATCCAAAAGTTCTTCGGTCGTAAGCTGTGAGTGAGTTGTGGTTGCCGGGTGAATGACAAGCGATTTCACATCGGCAACATTGGCAAGCAACGAGAAAATTTCCAAATTATCGATGAATTTGTGAGCTTCCTCCTGACCGCCTTTGATTTCAAAGGTAAAAATTGAAGCGCCGCCGTTCGGGAAATATTTCTCGTAGAGTGAATGCTGCGGATGATTCGGCAGAGACGGATGATTAACCTTTTCCACCTGCGGGTGGTTTGCAAGAAATTCAACAACCTTCTTTGTGTTCTCCGCATGACGTTCAAGGCGCAGGGAAAGCGTCTCAACACCCTGAAGCAACAGGAACGCATTGAAGGGCGAAATGGTAGCGCCGGTATCTCTTAAAAGTATTGCGCGGATATAGGTAACAAATGCCGCAGGACCTACCGCATCCACAAAGGATACGCCGTGATAGCTGGGGTTTGGAGCCGCGATAGGCGCGTACTTGCCCGAAGCCTTCCAATCAAACTTACCCGAATCGACGATAATTCCGCCGAGGGTTGTGCCGTGTCCGCCGAGGAACTTGGTAGCGGAATGAATTACAATGTCCGCGCCGTGCTCAATCGGGCGAATGAGATACGGAGTACCGAAGGTGTTGTCGATTACGACGGGAAGACCGTGCTTGTGGGCAAGCTCGGAAATTGCGTCAATGTCGGGAATATCACTGTTGGGGTTTCCGAGGGTTTCAAGATAAATCGCCTTGGTATTAGGCTGAATGGCGGCTTCCACCTCCGCGGGGTTATGGATATCTACAAATGTGGTTTTAATGCCGTACTGAGCCAACGTATGAGCAAGCAGATTGTAGCTGCCGCCGTAGATGGTCTTTTGCGCTACGATATGTTCGCCTGCCTGAGCCAGCGCCTCAATGGTGTATGTCACGGCAGCCGCGCCCGAAGCCAAAGCCAAAGCCGCAACGCCGCCTTCAAGGGCGGCAACCCGCTTCTCCAAAACATCCTGAGTGGAGTTTGTAAGTCTGCCGTAGATGTTGCCCGCGTCAGCCAGACCGAAGCGTGCCGCCGCATGGGCGGAATTTTTGAATACATAGGATGTGGTCTGATAAATCGGGACAGCTCTTGAATCGGTTGCCGGATCGGGCTGTTCCTGTCCTACATGAAGTTGTAAAGTTTCAAATTTATAATTGCTCACTGTAATTACCTCTTTCTTGTTTTCGTTATTTCGGTGTCCTTTCATAAAAATAACCGAGAAGCTCCAACGAGTCTTCCGGTTATAAGCAATGTTATGATTCCGCTGTTATTCTGCGGTACATCGCCTTTTACCTTGACCGGAGAGTCGATCGGAAAGGAGTGCAACAAAACACATGTACATACACATACACATCTTTACGGTCATATTATCATTCTTAAAAGCAGCTGTTATCATGGCTTATTTCCTCCTTCAAATCTTTGCGTTTATTATACCGCATTTGTCGCCATTTGTCCAATATCCTATAAGTATACTCGGTAATAGGTTCAACCTATAACATTTCTTTTTCTTTGAATTTATATCTCATTCACTTGAAAACCTACTAAATATATGTTATTATAGAGCTATAAAAAACAAGAGGTGAAAACTAATGAAGATTTCCACTAAGGGCCGATATGCTCTTCGAATGCTGATTGATTTGGCAGAGCATCAGAACTGCGGCTATGTTGCTCTTAAGGATATTGCAGACCGTCAGAATATATCTAAAAAATATTTAGAGCAAATTATTCCGATTTTTAATAAATCGGATATTCTTAAAACCACCCGAGGCTCACAGGGGGGATACAAGCTGTCAAAATCTCCCGAAAAATATACGGTGGGCGAGATACTTCGTTTAACCGAGGGAAGCCTTGCACCTGTGGATTGTCTTAATCAAGATCCGAACGAATGTGAACGAAGCGGTGAATGTCCGACATTACCGGTTTGGCAGGGACTGAATCGGGTAATCAACGAATATCTCGACGGTATTACCCTACAGGATATACTCGATCAGCAAAGAGAACGGTATATGAATGATTATATAATATAAAATTTGAGGAAGCAGGAGCAAGTACCCCTGCTTCTTTTTTACTCATACAAATGTTTACTGAAATAGCGGTCTCCGCGATCGGGCAGAATAATCACGATATTGCCTTTTACGCCCTTAGCAATCAACTTTTCGGCGGCGGTCAAAGCCGCGCCGGAGGAGGAGCCTGCGAAGATTCCTTCCTTTAACGCAAGCTCTCTTGCACCCGAAAAGGCGTCGTTATCGTTGATTTTCACCACTTCATCAACTAACGACATATCCATTGTATCGGCTATAAAGTCGTTTCCGATTCCCTCGATGTCATAATCCCCATGCTCGCCGCCGCCCATTGTTGAGCCGACAGGATCGGCAAGGATTCCCTTAATTTCAGGGTTCTGTTCCTTTAGATAACGGACAACGCCCGTGTATGTACCTCCGCTGCCTGCGCCCGCAACGAGGTAATCGATATTTCCGTTCAAATCACGGTAGATTTCGGGACCTGTCGTTTCGTAGTGGGCAAGGGGATTTGCCAGATTTTTAAACTGCTCTAAGGAAACAGCTCCCGGAATAGTGGCGCGAAGCTCCTCTGCCTTTTTAGCGGCGCCGAGCATACCGCCCTCCCGCGGTGTATTTATAATTTCCGCACCGAGCGCACGCATTAAGGTCTGCTTTTCCTCCGAAAATTTAGTCGGTACAACAAAGATAATGCGATAGCCTTTATTAAGTGCGGCAAACGCGATTCCCAGTCCCGTGTTTCCGGCAGTAGCCTCTACTATGGTTCCGCCGGGCTTTAAACGCCCTTTTTTCTCTGCGTCGGCAATCATATATTTACCGATACGGTCTTTTACACTGCCCGCGGGATTATAAAGCTCCAGCTTTGCAAAGAGCTGTACTCCCTCCGGCACTCCTATATGGTTTAGTTTTAAGAGGGGCGTTTCTCCGATCAGCTCCTGCATGGATTCATAATAGCTCATTATTTTCCCTCGCTTTCTGCAATAGCCTGATCCAAATCGGCAAGCAGGTCGTCTATATTCTCTATGCCGATAGACAGGCGAATCAATCCGTCAGTAATTCCAACCTTCTGCCGCACCTCGTACGGAATAGAAGCATGGGTCATACTCGCGGGGTGGCATACAAGGCTTTCCACACCGCCGAGACTTTCGGCAAGTGCGATCAGATTTAAAGAGGAGAAAAACTTTTTAATATCATAGTTTTCGTAAAGCTCAAAGGAAATCATGGCGCCGCCGTTCTTTGCCTGTTTTTTGTTAATCTCATAGCCCTGTGCGTCAGCAAGCCCCGGATAATACACTTTTTTGACCGCCCTGTGCGCTTTCAAATGCGCGGCGGCTTTTTCCGCGTTCTCTACATGGCGGTCAAGGCGAACGCCCAGCGTTTTAATTCCGCGAATGAGCAGAAAGGAATCAAAGGGGCCGAGAACGCCGCCTGTGGCGTTCTGGATAAAGGCAAGACGTTCCGCAAGATTTTCATCATTTACAACCACCAATCCGGCTACAAGATCGCTGTGACCGCCGAGGTATTTTGTGGCGCTGTGAATGACAATGTCCACGCCAAGCTCAATCGGGCGCTGTAAATACGGCGTCATAAAGGTGTTGTCCACGATTGATAGAATACCGTGCTTTTTGGCGATGTCGGCTACCGCCGCAAGGTCGGTTACGGTAAGCAGGGGGTTTGCGGGGCTTTCCACAAGTATTGCTTTTACTTCAGGCGTAATCCTGCTTTCCAAGGCTGTAATATCGGTTGTGTCCTCAATGGAATATCCGATTTCAAAGTTTTTGAAGATTTTATCCAATACTCGGAAGGTGCCTCCGTAGACGTTGCTTGAAATCAGCACCTTATCGCCTGACTTAAAGAGGCTTAACACCGCGGTAATCGCCGCCATACCCGAGCCGAAGGCAAAGCCCGCCTTACCTCCCTCAAGCTCTGCGATAAGCGCTTCCAATGCCGCCCTTGTGGGATTGCCGGTGCGGGAATACTCCCAGCCCGTATTTTCACCGAGTCCCCTCTGCTCATAAGTTGATGTTTGATAAATCGGCACATTTACCGCACCTGTTTGTTTATCTCCGTAAATTCCGCCGTGAATAAGAGCGGATTCAATATTTTTGTAGCTTGACATAACATTTTCCTCCTGAAATTATTTTTGATTTAAAATTTTGTTACGAATCGGTTTTCAAGCCTCTGCCGACAGAGATTTAAGCCGCCCGTCATTTCTAAAAAACACGAAAAGCTCCGCCTGTTTTATTTGCTTGCCAAAGTCGGAAAGCTGTAAGAACAGGCGGAGCTTTTACTTAAAAATATTTCTGCTTTTATGCGCAGAACAAACCGCCTGTGTCGTTTGAACAGCACAGACAGCAACAATTTTCAGACATAACGAGGCTGCCGAGGAAACGGCGGGTTTCTTCGGCATTTATGATTTCATTTTTTATCCTATTTGACATTTGAAGTTTCATCATAAATTCCTCGTTTGTTATTTGCGTATTATTCAGAGAACATAGGGGTAGAGAGATAACGCTCGCCCGTATCGGGAAGGAGTGCCACTATAATTTTGCCCTTGTTTTCGGGGCGCTTCGCAAGCTCGGTCGCAGCCCATACAGCCGCACCCGATGAAATACCTACAAGCAAGCCTTCCTTTCTCGCAAGGGTTCTTCCTGTTTCAAAGGCGTCCTCGTTTTCTACGGTAATGATTTCATCATAAACCTCGGTGTCAAGCGTATCAGGCACAAAGCCCGCGCCGATTCCCTGAATCTTATGGGGACCGGGCGTACCCTTGGAGAGTACGGGAGAGCCTGCGGGTTCTACCGCGATAACCTTAACATTGGGGTTTTTGCTCTTTAAGTATTCACCGACGCCCGAAACGGTACCGCCTGTGCCAACGCCGGCTACAAAGATGTCTACCTTGCCGTCGGTATCCTCCCAGATTTCGGGACCTGTGGTATTGCGGTGGGCAGTTGGATTTGCGGAGTTGGTGAACTGGCTCGGAATAAAGCTGTTCGGGGTTTCGGCGGCAAGCTCCTGCGCCTTTGCAATTGCGCCCTTCATACCCTTTGCGCCCTCGGTAAGCACAAGCTCTGCACCGTAAGCCTTCAAAAGATTGCGGCGTTCAATGCTCATAGTTTCGGGCATAGTAAGAATAATTTTATATCCGCGGGAAGCCGCCACCGCCGCAAGTCCGATACCTGTGTTGCCGCTGGTTGGCTCAATGATTACGGAATCAGGCTTTAATACGCCCTTTGCCTCCGCGTCATCGATCATAGCCTTGGCAATTCTGTCCTTAACGCTTCCCGCGGGATTGAAATATTCAAGCTTGCCGTAAACGGTCGCGCCGAGCTCTTTCAGCTTGCCGTAATTGTTAAGCTTCAAAAGTGGTGTTTTTCCGATCAAATCTGTAATTCTGTCATAGGTTTTCATAGGTTATCGCTCCTTATTAAAATAATTATGTATTTGCGTTTCGGGTGATGCGAAAATCAAAATAAGTCTTCACCCGATTAAACATATCGGTTTTATAGGCATTATTATAGCACCATTGTATTGTTCTGTCAAGACCCATATTAAAAAACTGAACAATTTCGATTTTATTAGGTTGCTCTTGACAGAAATGTAAAATAGTCCTATAATATAGCTTATTAAACACATAGGCTTTATGTAAATTATTTTTTGCTGAAATTAAAAATGTCGGCACAAGTATTTATTAAAGGAGCTGTCCGAAGATTTAGGAGAGGCTATGGTCGGAATTAATGAACAGGAAATTGAGCTTTTAATGGCGGATAGAGGTAAGTAAAAAATGCAGATCGCTGTACTTTCCCTGCAAGGAGCTTTTATAGAGCATGAGCAGATGCTTGGCAGTCTTGGGGTTTCTTCTTTTGAAATTCGCCGTAAGTGTGATTTGGAGCGACCTTATGACGGCTTGATTATCCCGGGCGGAGAAAGCACCGTACAGGGTAAGCTTATGCACGAGCTTGGGCTGTTTGAGCATATAAAAAAGCAGATAGAAAACGGACTGCCCGTATTCGGAACCTGCGCGGGTCTGCTGCTGCTTGCAAAGAAAATCGAAAATGATGACCGAAAGCACCTTGCGACAATGGATATAAAAGCGGTGCGCAACGCCTACGGCAGACAGCTCGGGAGTTTTTATACAGAGACAGATTTCAAAGGTATCGGGAAAATCCCGATGACCTTTATCCGCGCTCCATATATTGACGAGGTAAGTGCTCTTAAAAACATATTGGAAGAGCATACAGTAAGCTGTTAATTGCAGGAGTAAGAAAATGTCAGAAGAAATGTTAGTGAGGCACTGTTCGCCCACACTTGCCGGCTTGAAAACAGGAAATATGTTTACCTGTGCCTTCGAAAATGCCGATAATATGAGAGAAGATTTGAGACGGCTCAACTGTACTTTTCGTAAGAAAGGGCTTCGGGTTCTTCCTCTGCGTTATAGGAATAACCGAGCGTTAATATATGTATATCGCCCTGTCAAACTATCAGAAGATTTAAGGCACAAAACTGCTTGTCGATTACTTGAAGAACGGGGGTATCAACATACCGCACCTGACCGTTGCATTGTAAGGTTAATTCAAAGACTGAGTGAAAGCGAGGAATTTCCCCACGAAATCGGGCTTTTTCTCGGATATCCTCCGGAGGATGTATGCGGGTTTATCGAAAACAAAGCCGACACTTGCAAGTGTGTCGGTTGTTGGAAGGTTTACGGGGATGAGGATGCAGCGAAGAAGCTTTTCGCAAAGTACAAAAAATGTACGGATGTTTATTGCACGCTGTTTGCAAATGGAAGGTCTATTGAACGGCTTACTGTTGCCGTTTGATATATAAATTTAAGAAAGGTTGGTACACAACATGAGTAAAATAGCAGTAGTATATTGGAGCGGAACCGGAAACACCGAAGCGATGGCAAAAGCCGTCCTTGAAGGCATAAAAGAAAAAGGAGCCGAGGGTGTAATGCTGACAGCAACAGAATTTGATGAATCAATGATAGATTCGTTTGACGCAATCGCTTTCGGATGCCCATCCATGGGATCTGAGCAACTTGAAGACAGTGAATTTGAACCTATGTTTGCATTTTGTGAAGCGAAGCTGAAGGGCAAAAAAATCGCGCTGTTCGGCTCTTACGGTTGGGGCGACGGTGAATGGATGCGTAACTGGGAGGAAACCTGCATTTCAGACGGTGCAGTCCTTGCCTGCGACAGCGTTATTTGCAACGATGCTCCGGATGATGAAGCAACTGCCTCCTGTAAAGCCCTCGGAGCAGCACTTGTGTAAACAAAAAGATAGCATCTTGTTAAGATTCTTTATCACAGCGGTTGCTCATTACCTTATGGTATTGGGCAACTATTTGCTTTGAGGAAAAATTTATGATTTGTAAATCAATCGTCCAAACTGTATTTATCTGAAAACTTTGTTTTTTAATAATTTAAGTTTGTTTTTTGCTGTTGCATTATTTCATAATTTATGGTAGAATAATGTAAAATTTAATAATACAATAGATACGGTTTGAAAAGTTGTTAACTGAGTAGATGTAAAAGGGAATCCGGTTCGAATCCGGAACAACCGCCATTACTGTGTTTGATTAAATTGAAACTTATCGCCATTGGGAGTATTCCTTATTCCTGAGAAGGCAAGCTTCTTTGTGGCATATGCCACTCGTCATAAGTCAGGATATCTGCCGTACCTTAGATGGTTTTCATAGCTTTGGTGAGAAGAGTGCAACCGAATTGATGTCGTAAAAGCGGCTTTGGTGTTGTACTCTTTTTGATAAGTGTAAATCCAAGGCTTTGTTTTGGCAGGATAAAAAATTCGTTGCACTCTTGTAGTTTTTGCTATGAGAGTGCATTTTATTTTAAAGGAGGGATAGTGTGATAACAGAAGAAAAAAAGCTTTGGGCGGTAGAGCTTTTGCAAAACAAATGCAAGGAGCTCGGGCGCTTACCTAAAAAGGACGATTTCGATGTGGTTACTCTTTCCCGAATAAAAGCCTTTTTAGGGCCTTGGCCGAGAGCGCTCGAGGCGGCGGGATTAAAGGAAGTAACAAAAATTCCTAAAAAGCCAAAAAGCCGTAAGAAAACTTTTAATGCAAAAATCAGCCGTCAAAAGGCACTCCGAAAGCTTGAAAAAAAGCGAACGGAGGATAAGAAAAATGATGTGCATTCTTGATTAAAACTAAAAACAAAAAGAGGTTTTTAAAAATGAAAAAAATTTGGTCTTTGATTCTTGCCGTCTTATTGATTGTCAGCATTGTTCCTATATCTGCTGTGGCAACAGCTGTAGAAAATTTTGAGTGGATAGGCTCAATGAACTACGGCACGGATAACAATGCGGTTTATTCTGTCGGTTTATTAACTCCCACCGATTCGTATTTTACCAAAGAGGCTTGGAATGTTCAAGTGAATACAAGTACAAGCAGTTGGGGCGTTTATGCGGGACAGACCGCTATTGCTGACGATATACTGTATATTACCGGCAGCGACGGTCTTTACAAAATTAATACTACTACAGGTGAAGTTATTGATACACTTACAGGTGTTGGCAGTACAAGTATGTATTATGATTATTTGGTAATTGATAAAGCAAACAATCTGCTGTTTGTTGTTCAAAGCCAAAAAATACAGGTTGTTGACCTTAAAACCTTTACCCGTGTGGGTGATTATGCAACCAGAACCCTTTGGAAGATAAACCTTGGCAGTTATCATCCGGCGCAAATTCACAACGGTTACTTAATCTGCAACGGATTTTCCTTTAAAATTAACGGTAACCCGTCATCGGAAGAAAGATATATTGAGCCGGTTAATACAGTTACCTTCGGCACCAAAACAGTTGATTCAAAGGTTTTGAAAAAGAACTATGCGTGGTCATCAGGTGCTTTTGTAGGTAATTACTTCTATGTTACCTGTACCGATACCGCCTCTGCAAGTCCTACATATAAGCATGTTTTGCTTTTGGCGGTTGATTATACCACGGGAGAGGTTAAGTATACCTTTGACGCAGGAGTGGCTTCGGATTACGCCAGAGAGGCACAGCAAAGCAAGAAAATTAACGCATACAACACTACCGGTCAGGTGGTTTATGACGAAAACACGGGTTATCTTTATTGGAGCAACCGCTTCTGCGGTTATTTGTTCGGTGTTAAGGTAGAAGCCGGCGGAGGTTTTGCAAGCGAGATGAAAACTGCCGCTTTAAGCAAAAACACAGGTACGGTTTGTGCCCCCGTTATCGCAAATGGAAGACTTTATATAGCAGGTCAAGGCGAAAACTGGGGACAAGGCGGAGATATTTGTGTTGTAAATGTTGACCCCGCAAGTCCTGATTTTATGAAAGAAATCTATGCCACAAATAAAGGCATATATAAAGTACAGAGCAATCCGATTTTATTTAAGGACGGAACAACCTCATATATTGTAGTTCAAAGCTATGTTGCACCGGGATATTTATTTGTTTTAAAGGATACTCCCACAACAACCGCAGGCGAATTGGAACTTTTGGCAACCCCCTCAAAGGGTGCGGCTGTCGCACTTAATTCCGGAACATCCACAGGCGGTGCATATGCTTTCGAGCAGATTGCAAAGGATGACGAGGGCAGAATTTATGCTTATAACGAAGAAGGTTATCTGTTCTGCTTCCAAAAATCCGAAATAGCGGTACCTAAAATTACAAGTAATTTATCTACTGCAAGAGTAAAATATAAATTAAACGCTGAAGCAGAGGCTTTATCGGTTGAAGCAACATTAGACGGAAATAACGGTACACTTTCTTATCAATGGCAGCAAAGCGAGGATAATACCGATTGGAGCAATATTGAGGGTGCTGACACTAATTCATATACTCCCTCCACAGCAGAGGAAAAAACAGCATATTATAGGGTAGCTGTTACAAATACATATGACGGCAAAACCGTAACGGTTTATTCGGATTCCGCTTGGATACTTTCAAAGGTTTATTCGGACGACACAAACATAAAAGTAGTATCAAGCACCACAAACAATATTGCAAGCAATACGCAAGAGGTCGAAAATATCGGAAATTTCTCGGTCGTTAAAGATGTTAACGAACCAAGGGTTTGGATGGCACCCAATTACGCAGAGGCTGAAATAGAAAATCTTGAAATGATTATGGGAAGCAATCCCTCATGGAATAATCCCATAGCCACCAATGTTTACGAAGGTGTCACATACGGCTACCGCGCATATTGGAGAACCACTCCTGATATAGCCCTTTTGCCCGTAAAAGTTACGGCGGAAAACGGAAATTCAGCTATCAAATATATTTTGGTTGGTACTACTGACGGATTAAACACCGTTAAATATGCCGCAGAGCTTTCAGAACCCGACTTTGCCGACGCAAGAATCAGAAGCACCGTCAAAGAAATGAATATTAACGAAAGCAAAAGAATGCAATACAGCGTTGTAGAATATGTCGGCGGTGCTGCTGACGAAACCTTCGCCGATGTCAAATGGTCTTCTGACAAAAAAGATGTATTAACCGTAGATAACGAAGGTAATGTCACCGCACTTAAAGCAGGCGTTGCCACGGTTACCGTAACCCACGGATATGCCACCGCTTCTGCTAAAATCACCGTTAAATCTCCTATGACCGGTGTTTCGCTCAATAAGGATAAACTTGATTTGACCGTTGATGAAACGGCAGACCTTACTGTAACTGTTGCTCCTGCCGACACCACCGATGATACCACTGCTGTATGGACAAGCAGTGATGAAAGCGTTGTAAAGGTAGAAAACGGCAAGGTTACCGCGCTTAAAGCGGGAAAAGCCACGGTTAAGGTTGAAGTGGGAGCTTTCAGTGATGAATGTGAAATTACTGTTTCGGCAAAACAACAAAGCAATATACCGACAGTTCCCGAAAATGGTAATACAAATACACAAACCGATCCTGAAAAGGATAACACTACATCATCTAACGGCAGCACAATCACTTCTCCTCAAACCGGTGATTGCAGCAACATAGGACTTTATATTATGATAATGGCGATTTCTATGTTAAGTCTAATTGTATGCATTGTTGATATAAAACGCAGAAAAACCAATTAGTTAAAACCCAAAGAGGCAGGTTTATAGCCTGCCTTTTTGGGTATCGGAGAAAAGTTATGAAGAAATTATTGGCTATTATTCTATCATTACTGTTAATATTTTCCCTTAGCGCTTGCAATATAAGCAGTAGTGTTGTAACAAAAAAGGATGCAGTTAATATTGATGAAACCGGTATTGTAAAATCAGAGGTTATCAAATCCCTTAAAGATGAAAATGCCATTCAAGTTTTTAAAGGAAATTGCGGAGAAATTAAGTTTGAATGGACACTTTTCGGCAGTAAAATTATAGAAGTCAGGGATGTCAATTTATCGGCACAGATAAGCGAAAATGCCGATAGCATTACTGTTATATTTTCCGATGAAGAAACCTTCGATTTTAAGCCCATGCTTTCTGTTTATCTAAACACAAAATGGAAGGCTTTAAATGCGGAGATATATGTAAACGGTAAGAAAATCGGCACCGCAGAGCTTACGGGAACGGATAAAACCATTATTAACTTTACTGTAGGTGAGGCGCTCGGAGAATATACTGTCAAACCGATAGAAACCGATAGTACATCTGTGCCAAATAACGCCGGTGAGAGTAAAATCACAGAAGAAAATTCTAATACCGATAATTCAAGTTCTGACGCCTCGACCGAAAATAACAGCAATAGTAAGCCTACAGATGTATCAGGCAGCACAACTAAGCCTAATAATAATTCTTCTGTATCAAGCGGTGCAACCAAGCCCGCTAACGATAGTTCTTCATCAACCGCAACTTCAAATACTACATCTTCAAAGCCTAATAACTCAAGCACTGCATCCTCATCTGACCGCGAATTGTCAAACGGTAATTCAAGCGGTCAAGACCAATATTTAACCGACCCTGTGCCCGAGGGCAAGCCCTTACCCGTAGAGCCTGAGGAGGCCGAAATAGATAAAACAGTACAGTATACCTGTTATTTTTCTATTGAATGCAGTACTATATTTAATAATTTATCTGACCTTGACCCTGCCAAATTAGGCGAACTTCCTTCAGACGGTATTATTTTAAAGAAGCAAAAGGTTGTTTTTTATGCGGGAGAATCGGTTTTCGATGTACTGAAAAGAGTTTGCAAGGAAAACGGAATACAAATGGAATCTTCCTTTACTCCTATGTATAACAGCGCCTATGTTGAGGGTATAAATAATCTTTACGAATTTGATTGCGGAAATCTTTCGGGTTGGATGTACCGTGTTGACGGTTGGTATCCAAACTACGGATGCAGCCGTTATCAGCTTTGTGACGGTGAAACGGTTGAATGGCGGTATACTTGCGATTTGGGCAAGGATGTAGGCTGTGAGTGGTTGGGATAACATATGAAAAGTATTGATTTGTTTAGCAGTTATCATCCTATAATCAATTTTTTGTATTTTGCCCTTTGCATCGGTTTTACAATGGTATTTATGCATCCGGTTATACTTGTTATCTCGCTTCTTAGTGCATTTCTTTACGGAACAACCTTAAACGGACGAAAGGCCCTGCTGTTTTCCTTAAAATATATGATACCCGTTATTCTTTTTACCGCTGTTATAAATCCCGCCTTTAATCATCAAGGAAAAACATTTTTGGCGTATCTGCCTACGGGAAATGCTTTAACTGCGGAGAGCATAGTTTACGGTGCTGCATCAGGCATTATGCTGGCTGCGGTTCTTGTATGGTTTACCTGCTTTTCGGCTGTTATTTCCTCAGATAAATTCGTTTACCTTTTCGGAAGAATTATACCTGCGTTATCCCTTGTTCTCAGTATGACACTTCGTTTAGTTCCTAAATTTAAGCGACAGCTTCACGAGGTATGCGATGCACAAAGAGCTTTAGGAAGAGATGTATCAAGCGGAAGTCTTTGGCAACGCACAAAAACCGCTGTATCGGTTTTTTCTGTGCTTATTACCTGGAGCTTGGAGGATTCAATCGAAACCGCAGACAGTATGAAAAGCCGCGGTTACGGAACAAAACGCAGAACGGCTTTTTCAATATACACCTGGAGCAAAAGGGACAGCTGTGCTTTAATTTATTTGCTGGCTCTTGGTGTTTGTGTGATAATAAGCAGTTTGTGCGGTAATTTGTTTTGGCGGTATTTCCCCGATATCAGGGGGATGACGACCCAAATCTTTTCGGTTTTAACTTATATTGCTTTCGCAGGAATTTGTATTACTCCGATTTTCATTGATGGGAAGGAGGCACTATATTGGCACAGTTTGAAATAAATGATTTTACATTTTATTATCCGGGTATAAACACCCCCGCTCTTGAAAGCATCAATCTTACTGTTAATGACGGTGATTTTATTGTGCTGTGCGGTGCTTCGGGAAGCGGTAAATCAACCTTACTTAAAATGTTAAAGCCTGTTTTAACGCCGCACGGCAGAACGGAAGGCAGGGTTTTATTCGAGGGTGAACCGATTAATAAATTAAGTCTCGAAGAACAAGCGGCAAGCATTGGCTTTGTTATGCAATCGGTTGAAAACCAAATTGTAACAGACAAGGTTTGGCATGAGTTAGCCTTTGGTTTAGAAAGCCTTGGAATAAGCACTCCCGTAATTCGCCGCAGAGTGGCGGAAATGGCGGCTTTTTTCGGTATTAGCGATTGGTTTCACAAGAATGTAGCCGAGCTTTCGGGGGGACAAAAGCAACTGCTCAACTTGGCGTCTGTTACGGTAATGCAGCCTAAAGTGTTGCTGCTTGACGAACCGACAAGTCAGCTTGACCCGATTGCATCGGCAGAGTTTTTAAATATTCTTTCTAAAATCAACCGTGAGCTGGGTGTTACTGTTATACTCGCTGAGCATAGACTTGAAGAAGCCTTACCGTTGACAGAAAAAATTGCTGTTATGGACAAGGGCAAAATCATTTGTTTTGATGATACCCGACATTTTTGCGAACAAATCCGAAGCAAAGAAGACCGTATTCTCGGCTTTTTACCCACACCTTCCCGTGTTTGGGCAGGACTGAATACAAATTTGCCTTGCCCCTTAACGGTTACTGAGGGCAGAGATTTTTTAACCGAATATACAAAAGCAGTAATACCGACTCCGGTTCCTAAAAAAGAATATTTTGTCGGGACGGATACTGTGTTAAAAGCCAAAGAGGTTTCCTTCAGATACGAAAAAAATCTGCCGTTTGTTGTTAACGGGTTAAATATCGATATAAAAAAAGGCGAATGGTATTCCCTGCTCGGCGGTAACGGTGCGGGAAAAACCACCACATTGAAGTTGCTTTGCGGAATAAACAAACCTAATACCGGCAAAATTGAAAGTGACGGTAAAATCACCCTGTTACCGCAAAACCCCAAGGGATTATTTGTCAAAAAGACAGTGCGTGAGGACTTGACCGATGTTTGTACTTTCAGAAGGTTAAGCGAAAAAGAAACGGCGGAAGAAATGTCAAGAGTTATTTCTCTTTGTCGGTTAACAGAGTTGCTTGACAGACACCCATTTGACTTATCGGGCGGAGAGCAACAGCGGTTAGGACTTGCAAAGGTGCTGTTAACCGCACCTGATATTTTGCTTCTTGACGAGCCGACAAAAGGTATGGATAATGAGTTCAAAATGATTTTTGCAGGCATTTTAAATGCACTCAAAGGAATTGGTATTACTATTATTATGGTCAGTCACGATGTTGAATTTTGCGCCTCATATTCAGACCGTATAGGAATGTTTTTTGACGGTGCGGTTGTTTGCGAGGATACACCTGATAAATTCTTTTCGGATAACCGTTTTTATACGACTTCGGCGGCAAGAATGGCAAAGGGAATTATACCTAATGCTATAACGGCAGAGGATATTATAATTTCTTTAAACGGCAAGGTTTCCCCACCGCCTGATATACCTAAAATTACAAAATATCAAAAGCCAACTGATGATGACAAGCCTAAAGGCATACATAAATTACCGCTTTGGCGGAAAATTTCTGCCGCCTTTTTCGGTGTGATGTCCCTTGGCATTATGCTGTATGCTATAAACTTTACCGACCTTACCGCCGCTGTGAATTCGGCAGGTCTTACGGAAATCGGATTTAAACAGTTGATTTTATACGGATTATTTTCTGTTTTTGCACTGCTTTGCGGTTTGTCTGTAGGTAAGGGTAAAACCAATGTCACCGAAATTGAAACTCCGAGAGAAAAACGCAAGCTTACCCGCCGAACGGCAGTTGCCTGTGTTTTTATTCTTTTGCTTATTCCAATAACCTTATTTATCGGCGTTATGTATTTGGGCGATAGGCACTACGGAATCATCTCTTTGGCGGTACTGTTTGAATGTATGCTACCGTTTTTCCTAATATTCGAAGGCCGCAAACCGAAAGCAAGGGAGCTTGTTATAATCTCGGTGCTGTCTGCTTTGGGAGTTGCAGGCAGAGCCGCATTCTTTATGTTGCCGCAATTTAAGCCGGTTATGGCAATAACCATTATTGCCGGTGTAGCCTTTGGCGGCGAAAGCGGTTTTTTAGTCGGTGCTGTAACAATGCTCGCATCAAATGTTATGTTTTCGCAAGGACCGTGGACGCCCTTTCAAATGTTTGCTATGGGAATTGTCGGATTTTTGTCGGGAGTTCTTTTTAAAAAAGGCTTCTTAAGAAAAACAAGAAGCTCGCTTTGTGTGTTTGGGGTGCTATCCGCAATTATAATTTACGGCGGAATAATGAACCCCTCAACACTTACATGGGGAAACAGTACAATTAACGCTAAGACACTGCTCACATGCTTTGTGACGGGATTTCCGATGGATTGTATTCACGCTATCGCTACGGCACTCTTCCTATTTTTAATCGCAGAGTCGTGTCTTGAAAAGTTAGAACGGGTAAAACTGAAATACGGACTTTTATAGGGGTGTAAATCATTGAAAATGTCAGCGAGATTTTTTTGTAATACTGCTTGCGAGTATTATCCTTGCCATAAGGGGGTTGATAATCTCAACTGTCTTTTTTGCTATTGCCCGTTATATCATTTTGATAACTGCTTAGGAAATTATGCTATGATAAAAATTGATGGCAAGTCGGTTAAGGATTGCTCAAATTGCATTTTTCCACACAAGGCAAAAAATTATGATAAAATAATGGATATGCTAAAATCGAAGGAATAGTAAACACAGCTTGAAGTTTGATATTGTTTTATCATTATTATGACATAATTATTTTGCTTATTCTTTGTTTACAGCCCACCAAATTTTGACAAATAAAGCACTTGTTTTTTATCGGCATTGGAGTTATGATACATACGACAAATTACTACCTAAGCAGAGCTGATAAGCTTTGGTGAAGAGTATTTAACGACCACATTTCATCCCACAGTCTTTTTCGGAATACATGGAAACAGTGGATACAAGATGCCCAAGGAGCGAGTGATTTCCAAACGAAAGGGCTACAAAGTGATTGAAATGCGGTAAAAAATTTTTTATTATATATTTGGGATGTTGAGGCCAGGAGTTCGAGTCTCCCTACTCCGACCACCATTTTGACCGAAAGCAGAGGTTTTGCCTCCACTTTCGGTCAATTTTTATGTGTTTTCAAGTATTACGACGCCACTTTTGGAAAATCAATATTTTTACGACCACTTATCAAATGTGGTCTGCGAAAAATACTTTTCTTTGATTACTGCGGCTCAAATTTTGATATTATAAAAAGGGATGCCACCGAAGTAACACCCCATAATAACGATATTCATTTTTGAAAAATATATTGATTTCTTCCTTAAATCGCTGGCAAGAAGTTTACTTGTTGCTGTTGTTTGTGTTAAACTCCACTGTCACATCATCTAAGCCTAATGCTTCTGAAAAATCGGTCGGGTTTTCTATATATCCGATTTTCGTATAACTGTATGATGTGGAAAAGTTTTCATAAAACAACACCAGACAGTTATCGCCCCAAAGCATAATATCACCTGTTTTGATGTTGCCGACCGACTCATTACTTGTAGGCAAAGCAAACGGCAAATAGTTATATTTCTCGTTCCCATTCAACTCCTGCATTATTAGAGTCATAGGTAACTTTTCGAGTAGTGCACGGGCAGCCTGTGTGTTATAAAGCGTTGCTGTAAATTCTTTACCGTTTATCCGTAATTTCAGCGTTGGCATATCCGATTTTTCCTCTGTCATAATAGTGCTGCTTTCTCTTTTTTCGGTTTCCGATGCTTTTGAAGATTGCTCTTTATTAACAGTGCGTATAGAGGCTTTTGTTTTCGGCGCCGATATCATCACCTCTGCCTTGATGATATATACCTGCCGTTCAATGCGAAGCTCGCCTGTTTTGAAGTTCAGGTCGCTCCATTTGAGTGCCAATATCTCACCGCGCCGCATTCCCGTGCCGAGCTCCAGCAGGAAGAGCTCATAATATCCTTCTTCCTTTGGCAGAGTGTATAGCTGTCATATTCCTTATCATCGGAAAGACCTGTCAGCCATTCGGGAGTGGTAAGAAGTGCTTCGGCAAGACCGTTGATAATCATAGTTCGCTTCGGATCAACGCCGTCAGTTTCATACCTTTGAATGGTGGACTTGTTCACGCCGATACACCAAACCCATTACAACAAGAAGCGTATCCGCAGACTGATGCAGATATTACATCTGCAATCGGTATGCCTGAAGAAGAAATATCATTACATCAAGTCTACGCCGGAAGTGACAGGGTGTTCAATTGTGTATAACCAAAGGCAACCACCTGCTATGCCGGAGGTCCTGACTTAATTTTCAGTTTATAATATCTCCTGTATCGGTACTAATCTCGTATCTGCCACCGGTTGCTGTTTTGTGAACAGCGACACTATCAGTCACAACTTTTTGTTGCCGTTATGGCTTCGTTTTTCCAAATGCAAACTCACTTTAATGTCACAAAGCATATCGGTCAGTTGTTTTGCGGCAATACTTAGACTGCGATCTTTTTTTGTTACAAGACAAATGGAACCGTTTGGGATTTTCTCTTTAAGATTTAATCGAATAATTCGCTCGCTCTCGTTTTCATTTTCGACAAACATCTCGGGAACAAAGCCAATACCGAGATTGTGCTTTATCATCGGTAATAACTGATCGGTCGTTGCTGCCTCTATATCGGGAGAAAAGACAAGTCCGTTATCCGAAAACCATTTGGAATACAACTCATAGGTCTTTGTTTTCGAGTCAAGGCATACGATTGGATATTCAGCCACTTCACGAAGCGACAAAATTTTATTTTTAAGTTCAGAATATGCCGTTCCACATACGGCTACAGAGGAAAAAGATTTGATGTTCACAGCCTTCATATCCTCTTTAATTCCTGTCGGTGTAGTTACCAAAGCAAAATCTGCAAGACCGTTTTTTAGCTCTGATATTGCTTGTGGAGTAGAACAGTTTGATATTTTTATTCGGACACCGGGAAATGAAATATGATAGCTTTCAAGCACGGGCAGAAGTAAACCGTGTAATGCCACCTCACTTACAGCAATAGAAACAATCCCTTTCTGCAAGGTCTTATCAAGAGATATTTCTGCTTCTCCTGCTTCAATTTGCTGAAAGGCAACCGCAATATGCTGATATAACTTTTCGCCTTCAGGTGTAAGCGTTACGCCTTTGTTGGAACGAACGAAAAGAGTACAGCCAAGCTCATATTCCAATGCTTTAATTGCCCTTGTAATGTTAGGTTGATTATTAAGCAGTGCATTTGCCGCCCCAGTAAAACTGCCGCATTTCGCAACATAATAAAAGATTCTGTAATAATCATAGCTAATGTTCATCAAGCTCACATCCATATCAATTTGATATAAATCAAATATAACATATATATTTTACATATATCGGCTTTTGAATTATAATACAAAAGAAAGCGTATGTCAATGCAAAACAGAACTGTTTTGATTAAAAGCCATAAATGCATACGCAAATAACGGAGGTTGAATTGTATGGAGACTGTATTTGAATGTTTAATGTTGGCAGCGTTCATTATTGCTATGTGTGTTTTGATTTATCGGTTTGCAAAGAATAAATCAACAAACATCATGGCAGAAAGAACGGTTGCGTGGACAATGGCAGTAGGATTTGCTATTGGTGTGGTAAAAGAACTTATATTTCCGCCTGTGCGCTGGGTTTTAATGCTGTATGCAATCGGCGCAATTCTTGCCTATACTGCGGCTGCTTTTTCCTATCCTTATCATAGCGATACAGAAAACAATGAAGAGGAAACCTAAATGAACAAAGATCTGACGGTAGGTAAAACATCCTCGGTTTTATGGAAGTTTTGCCTGCCATTGTTTGGAAGCATCATCTTTCAACAACTATATAATATTGCTGATAGTTTTGTTGCAGGAAAGTTTGTAAGCGAAGATGCTTTGGCGGCAGTCGGAAACAGTTATGAAATCACCTTGATATTCATAGCGTTTGCTTTCGGTTGTAATATCGGTTGCTCGGTTATTACAGCCCAACTTTTCGGTGCGAAAAACTATAAAGAAATGAAAACCGCCGTTTATACAACCCTGATTGCTGGCGGCGTGCTTTGTGTGGTACTGATGGCTGTTGGCGTAATATTTTGTACCGATCTTTTGCGCTTTATTAACACACCAAATAATGTTTTAGCGGACTCCAAACTGTATTTGGATATTTATATATTGGGATTGCCTTTCGTCTTTTACTATAATATTGCCACAGGAATTTTCTCGGCGCTTGGAGACTCAAAAACACCGTTTATTTTCCTTGCCTGCTCATCACTTTCCAATATTGGTATGGACATACTGTTTGTCACCGCATTCAAAATGGGAGTAGCAGGTGTAGCGTGGGCAACCTTTATCTGCCAAGGAATCAGTTGCATACTCGCCGTTGTAGTAGTATTTTTACACCTTACCAAAATCAAGACAACCGAAAAAGCCGATGTTTTTTCGTGGAAGCTGCTTGGCAAAATATCGATTGTCGCCATCCCTAGCATCTTACAGCAAAGTTTTATTTCTGTCGGCAATATCATCATACAAGGTATTATCAACTCTTTCGGTTCAGCAGTTATGGCAGGATATTCGGCTTCTATTAAACTGAATAATTTGGTTATTACCTCACTGACCACACTCGGCAACGGTATTTCTAACTTTACCGCACAAAACCTCGGTGCTCAGAAACCTGAGCGTGTAAAAGAAGGCTTTAAATCTGGTATTAAACTGGTATGGATGCTTTGCATACCGTTGACTATACTCTATATTTTTGTAGGAAAATACCTACTCTATATTTTCCTTGATAATCCAAGCGGTACTGCTATGGATGTCGGTATCGAGATTCTTCGTATTCTCGCACCGTTTTATATAGTCGTTTCGGCAAAGCTCGTTGCAGACGGCGTGTTACGTGGAGCAGAAATGATGAACAAGTTTATAATAGCGACCTTTACCGACCTTATACTCCGTGTGGTTTTTGCCAAAGCATTATCCATTCCGTTCGGTACAACAGGCATCTGGCTTGCTTGGCCTATCGGTTGGTCGGTTGCAACGGTTCTATCGGTGATGTTTTACCGGACGGGTATATGGAGGAAAAATAGAAATAAGATTACATAATGAGATAACGCAAATTGTAATGCTAATCATAACCACCCGTCAAACGGGTGGTTTGTTCTGAGGCTAAAAGCCTCTGTTACCGGCCTGCGCCTAAAGACGCTGGCTTTCACTTTTGTTCAAGCCTATTGCCTTTGCCACTTTTGCCGCCCTTTAAAGGGCTTTCGTATTACCTGCCACCCTTAAAAGGGTCTTCGTACTCTCGGACACTTAATTTATCTAATGCTATATCGTGTTTTTCTTGGTCCTCTATATACTTTCGTATTGTTGCTTCGTTAAGTCCAACGGTACTAACATAATAGCCTTCTGCCCAGAAATGTCGATTTCCGTACTTATACTTTAAATTTGCATGCTTGTCGAACATCATCAAGGCACTTTTTCCTTTGAGATATCCCATATGTAGGTTTACAATAGATATGTTACAGTTGGCAATAAAAAATAAGTGACGAATGGAAAATCCTGTGTTACAGTTAAGTTGCTGAGACAAAACAGACAGGAGGATCAAC
>OGOX01000194.1_pt1 | contig 50422 bp, 77 predicted proteins | sample 1552761 | NCBI WGS metagenome assembly OGOX01 (sample SAMEA2580212, study PRJEB22360) | human gut metagenome | biome: human gut; feature: human-associated habitat; material: faeces | place: Denmark | collected 2008/2010
GGGGGACCCTCTCCCCCTTTTTTGGGGGACGGTACCCCGATTTTCGGGGGAGGTATCCTGATCTTCGGGGGAGGTATCCTGATCTTCGGGGGAGGTATCCTGATTTTTGGAGCTCACCCATTCAGAAGCTACAAAGCCGATAAGCGCATACTCAGTGCGCAGGATCTGCCCCGTCTCAGGATCGCGGATAAACTCACGGCTGATGAACCCACCCTCTTCGAGTCGCTTGATAGCAGCCGTTATCGTGTCGGCCTTTTTGACCTCGAGCACTCGGGCGATCTTGCTTACTGACGGACAACACAACCCGGTTTGGCCGTTGTGGTAGAAAGCTAGTTCACGCAAAACGGCCTTAGCAGTCGAGTTACCGACTGTCTGACTTCTCGCCCATCGCTCAGCCGCATAAGACATAGCTATCCCTCGCAAACGCGACGCGTAAGCTTGTTCAGGTCAGACGCCTTCGCGCCTGTGATGCGAGCGAACTCCTCGACGTAATCGAGGCTTACGCTATTAGAAACGCACCAGTTGCGCACCGTCTGGCGGGTAACGCCAAGGCGCTCGGCGATGTCTTTCTGAGCACCGCGCTTCAACCCGTTGCGGAGCGCGTAACGCTCGAGCGCGATGGACACCGTTGTGTCGCGCATAGATCCTCCATGTGGAAAGGTAAATTTACTTTACCTTATATTACCACAAGATGGATAACCGCACTTACCAGACTTCCGTTAAATCTCCTTTTACAATGATCTTTCACTACGGAGGAGCTATGTCAGCAGTTAGCGAAAGAATTGGCGCTCTCGTGAAGGCGTCCGGCCTTTCGAACAGAGAGCTTGCCCGTCGGCTCGGGACGACTCACGTCACGATCTCGAACTGGTTGAACGGCGCATCGGAGCCGAACGAAAGCGGTCTCGAGAAGCTGTGCGAATTTTTCGAGGTCACGCCCGCCTATATCAAATATGGCGACGGCAACGCTCCCCAGGGGCAGACGATCATCACGGACGATGTAGTATCGATCCCGCTCATCAACGCCGAGGTCTCCTGCGGTCAGGGCTTCCTGAATGACCGAGAGCTCATCCTGATCCGGTTCGTCAGAGTGTCGATCGAGCTGATCCGGCGCTATTGCCCGACCGCGAACCTGCGGTCACTGCAGATCATGACCGCCTTCGGTGACTCGATGGAGCCGACATTGTGCGAAGGCGACTCTGTAATCGTCGACGTGTCGGAGAAGACGGTTCGGCGCGATGGCATGTACGTCATCCGCATCGGAGACGGTCTATTCGTCAAGCGCGTACAGATCATCCCCAGAGGCCTCCGCCTCCTTTCAGACAACGAGTTCTACAAGCCTATCGACACCACCGAAGAGGACATTGCCATCGTCGGCCGCGCCTACGTCGGCCTCTGTTTAAAGCGCCTCTAACCCCACCCCATCCACCACAAGAGCCGGGCCTACGCCCGGCTTTTTTTGCATCCCTATTTCGCCAGTTTTTGACATAGGTTAAACCCGACTTTCCAAATCCCTACAGATTTATTTACCACGCCCTTTCCACTCTTACCGTTCTATGGTAAACTTACTTTAACGTTACGGAAAGCATTGCTGTCCGCAACACTCTCGGTGCGCTCACGTAGCGCGTCGGGGACCGCCTGAGAAGCGGCTGTAGCTTTGGCTAGAAGGGTCTAGCGACGCGCAGTACAGCTCAGAACGGTAGTCGCAAAGGTCGCGTATGAAAAGTACGCAGGACGGCTGGAGGGCATCTTCCAGTGCGGTTGGGATGGGGACCACCTGAAAGCGACGGATGCTCGATGGCGACGGACGATCGCCACACGCCCCACGAGCTAGATCAGGATCAGCTGAAACGAAGCAGAGGACGCACGTCCCGAGCGGCCTGAGCGCAGACGATGCGCAGCCGCGCCCTGATCGAAAGCCGATCTAAGCCCTTTCCACCGAGAGGGCTTAGGTGGGCTTTCTAAAGGAGATAACAATGGATGTAGAAATAATCGACAAGCGCCTGGTGGTAACGCCAACCACGCACGACGACGTGCGTTTGATTTACGCAATCGCCGCAGCGTGGACGGCGTTCGACGCGGTTATTTGTCCCGTTAGCGGGGAACCACTTCGTTGCAACGAGGACGGTACCGCTGAATCAGAGTTGCCTCAACGCGGTCAAGATCACGAGAAGTGACGGAACGACAAATAAAATGAGCGGATATACTGTCCCGACACTTTGGAGATTTCCGTCAATAACCCCTGTCTGAAGACAGAGGCTTGAAAGAGTCTTTATTGACTAGCCTCAGCGCCCCTCTTTCGAGAGGCGCTACGTTGGTTGGGAATGTACAGGCACCGTGGGATGTACATCCTAGTTCCACGCTCTGCGGCCTGTGATTAAAAGCTCTAAGAGGTAGGAGCGGTGTTGCAGGCACCAAACCCCGTCCAACATTGGCGAAGGATGTCAACCGGCCTTCGGGCCGCGTAAGCGGAGCCTGCGGGTATCCGCAAAGATTTAACCGAACTTAGAAAGGAGGACGGCGCTTCCTCCCCTGTCTGAAGACAGAGGTTTCCGCGCCGAATTTCCATGAAACTTGATTGGAACTTGATGCGGACAATCCTCGCGCACGTTGAGGCTGAGACGATTGAGGAGTTCGTGAACGACGCAAACAACCTCGACGAATGGAAGGAAGGGCAGCTTCTTTCCGAACGCCGCAATCGCGATCAGGACGCCAGCATTCGCGTCGTGTTCTCGCACATAAAGCTCTTGGTCGACAGCGGCTACATCGAAGGCCTGTACGTGACTGAAAGCGCTGACGGACACTTTCAAATCGGGATTGCAGCGAATCCTTCGCTCACGCTCGACGGGTATTCGCTACTGGAGACCGTTCGAACCAAGGGGTTCGTCGACAAACTCAAAGCTTTCGCCAAAGAGAAAACGGTGCCTCTGACGCTGGGGACGATCAAACTGATCTCCGCCGCCGCCATACAGAAACTGCTTCTCTAACCTACGACACTTCATCAAGCCCTCGGCACACGCCGGGGGCTTTTTTATTGCCGTCTCGCGGGACGGCTACTAGGAGAACAACGATGACAAAAAGTGACTTCGACGTCAGGCTTGCGCATTACCTACGTTCGATTGGTCGCGAGACCTGCGGCGAGAACGACGTGCATGCGTTTGCACTCATGAGCATCGCGAACGCGGCGGCTCTCTACTTCTACATGAAGACCGAGCCGACGGTGATCCACTGTCCTCTCGCTGAGAAGTACGAGCAGGTCGCCTGCAACGTCCAGTGCGTCCTGGACGAACTTCCGTAACGACTTCGAGGGCAACGGCGTGACGCAGATATGCGCCGGTCTGGCGGCTCACTAGGCCAGATTCCAAAGCCGGGGCATCTGCAGGCGAGAGGCTTTTGCGTTCACCCCGGCTCCCTCACCCCACTTTCAACAGAAGGCATTCACGTGCCGCCGGCCACTTCGGCGTGGCATCTCCTAGGGCGGCATCTGAATGCCTTTTTTCATTTTCCCAACCGGAGAGAAAGCTATGTCTCTTCTCGATTTCTTCACCGGCCGCAGCGCCGACGAGCTCGTCCAGTACGAGCCTACGTCCGAAGACACCATCGCGTTCGGCCATCGCCTTTTTACGATCGGCGGCATCGTCGCAATCGGTCTCACGGTCATCGCATTGAGGTACTTCGCATGAGCAACGGTTTTTACTTCGGTATGGGCGGCGTCCCGTCGGTGTACGACGAGTATCCCGACGAGCAGCCGATTCTCGTCGACGGGTACGAGCTCGATCTCGACACGCTTACAGCTGGAGGCGAGCTCGTCACAATCGAAGAGTTCACCGAAGCAGCCAACGACGCGGGGCTCGACAAGGACATCATGGAGGACTGCCTCGAAGAGCTTCGCGTGCTCTGGCAGGAGCGTGAAGAGGAGGAGGCCGCATGAGCTTCTCCGACCCGGTCCACATCATTGAACACATTCCAAGGGACTTCGACATGAAACGAATTACTCGAAAGCGACCGCTCGAGCAGCGGCGCGCAGCAAAGCAGGCTCGGCAGAACGTCGAGCCTTTTTCATGCGAGCGCCCTGGACGCGTCTGGACGCTCATCACTTTCATCGGAGCGCTGGCCATCATCGCTGGCGCGCTCATCACTGGAGCATGGAGTAACGAATGAAGACTTTGACTGACATCGCGCGCGGCATCGCGCACCAGGCGGAGCAGACGCCGAACGCCGACATCGACGAGCTCTGCCAGAGCTACGTCACAAACTGGCAAGAAGAAGTGCTTGTGGCGTATCTCGCAAATCCCAATTCCTCTACCGATCTCATTGCAGTGATCACGAGCCTTAAGGACGCAAGCTCGGTAAGAGAGGTCACCAAGATCATCGACGCCATCAACGACGAGCTCGAAGTTGCGCTCTTCGAGGCGACAGAAATGATTTTGTATCGCGTCGACTGCCTTCTCCATCCCGAAGCCGGCTTTGAATGCCCAAAGGAGTAAGCATGACGATCACCACAACAGCGCTTGAGCCGCTCGAGCTTCCGATGCCCGAGCCAGAGGACGAGGACAAGGACGACTTCGACCCGTATCCCGAGTACGACAACCGCGACCACTTCGAGCGCGCCCAGTGGTTCGGCGAACGTGCAAAGCGTCCCGAGCCGATCTACGACAAGACTCTCGAAGACTTCTACGCGATCAACGACGACGAAATACCTTTCTGAGGACAACGCATCATGACATTCACTTTCAAAAAGGCCGTTCGCAGCGCCTCAAAACTTCGCCTCGCTCTGTCGGGAACATCTGGCTCCGGCAAAACCTACGGCGCTCTTCTGCTCGCCAAGGGGATCGGCGGCAAGATCGCCGTCATCGACACGGAGCGCGGTTCAGCATCTCTCTACGCTGACATGCCCGGCATGCCTGAGTTCGACGTTCTCGATCTGGACGCGCCCTTCACACCAGAGCGATACACGGAAGCCATCAAGGCGGCCGAGGACGCAGGCTACGACATTCTCATCATCGACTCGATGACGCATGAATGGAACGGCAAGGGCGGCTGTCTTGAGGAAGTCGAACGCATTGCGAAGGCACGCTATCGCGGGAACTCGTGGTCTGCCTGGAACGAGATGACACCTCGCCATCGACAGTTTGTCGACGCAATGCTCACCAGTAAACTCCACATCATCGCGACGATGCGGAGTAAGACAGAGATGGCGCAAGAGGACGTCAACGGTAAGAAGGTCATCAAGAAGCTCGGCATGAAGGTCGAGCAGCGCGACGGAGTCGATTATGAGTTCACGATCATGTTTGATCTCGTCCACGACGGGCACTTTGCGAACGCGTCGAAAGACCGTACCGGACTTTTCTCCTCTCGCACTGATCCGCTAATTCTCACACCGGAGGTCGGCGCAGAGATCAAGAAGTGGCTCGATAGCGCTGGCGTCACGCCAGACGAATTCGCCGACCTTATGTCCCGCACAATCAGCGCCGAAACACCCGACGAGCTAATGGCAATGGGTAAGGAGATTGCCTCCAAGGGTCTCTGCTACGAAGACCGCGAAAAGATCGCGCAAGCATTCAGAGCTCGTCGTCACGAACTTGAACAAGCAATGACCGAACAGGCTACACAGGAGGAAGCTAACAATGGCATCAGTGAATAAGATCATCCTCATCGGGAATCTCGGCAACGATCCCCAGATCCGCGTAGGCGATCACGTCATCGCGAATCTCTCCCTCGGCACGTCACGCAAGTGGCGCGACAAGGACGGCAACGTCCAGCAGGAGACCGAGTGGCACCGCATCTGCGCATTCGGTCGACTAGCGGAGATCATACGCGACTACACGGCAAAGGGCGACCCGCTCTATGTCGAAGGTCGTCTGCGCACGCGCAAGTATGAGAAAGACGGCGCAGAACGCTACGTGACGGAGATCATCGCTGAGCAGATCCAGCTCCTGCGTTCAAAGAAGGACAACGATGAGAATCCGGCGCAGGCCAAGCCTGCCGCACAGCGACGCGATCCTGAGCCGGCATACGACTCTGACGTACCCTTCTGACCATCTTGACAACGCTGTCAAATTGATCAGTCATTCGATTTTTTCGAATAACTCAAGCCCTCGGCACGGAGCTGGGGGCCTTTTAGGCCATCACGGGAGTTCAATCAATTTGAATTCTTTTCTTCCTCTTAAAGAATTCAAATCTCTCGAAGTTGCGCAAAAATAAATCCTATTCGCAATAATGTCCGCAGCTCGAATTGGAGCTCGGCTCTTTGAATCGCAAAAATGCAACTCTACACTTTGAAGATTGGGGAAAATTGGCTCGTGGAAGACACTCCACTTCAAGTTGAACGTCCCAATCTTAAACTCTTGCTCTAGCGCTTCTCTGAGCTCATAACGGCCATCTGTTGCGGTCGCATGCTCATCCACATAAAAGCGAATTTTGCTGACCTTGCATGGTTCGATCGTTCCTTCACGAATCAATGCCTCGAATTTTCTTTTGATCGCAATCTTGAACGCATAATCAAGATATCTTTGCTTTGTCTTCTTGTTGTTAAAGATGTTGGGATTAACCCGATTCTGATGAATGACAACTCCAAACTTGTGAAAATTATTCAACGACCTAAACAACTTGGACTTACCGCTGTTTGACAGACAACACGCCTTCGCTTCATCGTCATTAGCAAGCCCTTCCTTTGCCTTGATTAGTTTCTCAGCGTGTTGGTAACGCCTGGTGGCTTCGTCCGCTTCAGAATACGATAACGCCACAAGGCCGCCGAATACAAAATATTCATTATGCTGTCGATCAAAGACGCCAGACTCGTCGGAATAAACGTATATGTCCATATTCTGAAGATTAGGAACAGGTGGCAGATAAAAGAAAAGCCGCAAACTGCGGCTTTTCCCCCTGCGGTCGGCTATCTTGAAAGATCGCTTAAACGTTAATTCGAGCACGCAGAGTATACGGCGTAGTCTTGGCTACCCGCATCTAGATCGTAACCGCTGCACCCAGACTTGTCAAGGTCATCGCCCTGCTTTTTGACAACGCGCCTGTGTTTCGGGTATGCTTCTCGTGTCGACACCGCAACGGTGCGACACGGGCTTGGCGGCCCGAACTGTTGGGCGGATAGCCGCCTGTCGTTTGATAGAGCGGCATTTTTATTGGCTATCCGCAAGGGAGTCCAACTTCTGGACCCCCTTTCGCAAGTCTCCATTTATGGGACGGACTTGCGGGGCATCGAGAGATGCGCCGGGTACCTAACAGCCGGTCCGCCAACCCGCAAGTCCTGCCCACCATCTTGGCGGATGGTATGCAGGGGTTACAACCTGTTAGGAGACAGCAATGTCAATCGTTATCTCTAACGCCTTCAAAGTCATCGAAGGTCGCCCAGTCACGTCCAGCCGTATCGTCGCGGAATACTTCGGCAAACAGCATCATCACGTCGTTCGCGACATCCGCTCCCTCATCGAGCAAAAACCTTCTCTAGAAGCATCCGCCAATTTTGGCGAATGGTCTGAAGAGGTCGAGATTGGCTCTGGTGCGAAGCGCACCGTCACTGGCTACTGGATGGATCAGAAAGGCTTCTGCATCCTCGCCATGGGGTTCACCGGCGCGAAGGCACTCGAATTCAAGTGCGCGTTCTACGATGAGTTCGAACGCATGAAGAACGAGCTCGAGGCACCGACCACGATCACGCCCGCAGAGCAGCGCGCCATTCAGCGCGAAGTGGCAATCCGCGCACATAAGACCGCATCGAACTATCGGACGATCTACCGCGCCATCAAAGCACGCTACCAGATCGCACGCTACGACCAGTTGCCGCGCACTCAGCTTGAAGACTGCCTCGACTTCATCAGAGAGGTTGAGCTCGACGTGCCCGAGGTGCCACACACCACGCGCCCCGACGACGGCGGCTGCCCGCACTGTGGCCTGCATCCTATCCCCGCGGGCTCGATCGTTCTCTCCGCGCGTGAGGCCGAGAACCTGCGGACTTTCGTCTACTACTGGCGATATCTCTTCCGCGAAGACCTCGAGACCGTCCTCAAGCTGATGCGTCTCCTCCAGTCGCCTTTCGCGCCTCGCTTCTACGAAGCCGTGACAAGCATGAACATTGGCTCCATCGAGGCCCTGCTCGAGCGCAACGGCTATAGCGTGAAGCAGTTGTCCTGCTATCGCGCACTGACGGCTAGCTAAGCAATAGCCATCATCCAACCATTTTCTCAATCGGCCCTGCCCTAACCGGCGAGAGTTGTTTACAGGTACGCAAAATGAAGCTCTACCAAATCAGTGACGCCATCCGTCAAGCCCTCGATCACATCGAGCTCGATGAAGAAACTGGAGAAATCCTCTCTGCCGACGCGCTCCACGCCGTCGAGGCGCAGGCCGCCGAGAAGATCGAGGCGACCGCGCTCTACCTCCGGGAGCTCGATGCCGAGGCCAAGGCCGCCAAGGACGAAGCCGACCGCATGATCGCCCGCGTCAAGTCGATGCAGAAGCGCTCCGACTACCTCAAGTCAATGCTTCTCGATGCGCTGCATGCGACTGGCAAGGTCAAGACCGCACGCGTGACCGTCTCGATCCGCACGACGCAGGCCGTCGAAGTCTCCGAAGGCGCAGACCTGCCCGAGGCCTACACGACCGTCAAGACGACCGTAAGTCCGAACAAGATCGCCATCAAGCAGGCACTGCTCGACGGCGTCGAAGTCCCCGGATGCCACCTGGAGGCACGCGAGAGCGTGAGTATCCGATGAGCGGTAAGCCATACATCGGAGTGAGGGCAGACAAAGCCCTCGAACTCCTCGGCGAAAAAGGCCCGCTGCGTATGTCTTCGCTGCTCGACGCGCTCGGGATAAGGACGAAAGTCGCAGCGTCGTTCAAGGTCACAGTGTCAAAGCTCGTCGACGCGGGGATTTTGTCCGTCACGGACGATTGGAACACTCTCGTGAGCTTGACTGACCAGAAGTACGCAGACCCCGCAATCGCCCTTGACGAGTACCGTGCATACAACTCAGAGAAGAAAGCCGAGAAGAAGACCGAGACCAAGGCCGTGATAATTCCCCCGGTTAAGCGCTCAATGATCGAGAACATCGCTTTCGGAATGGCAGAACAAGGAGTGAAAGCATGAAATACAGACTCAAAGACCGCGAGCTGCAGAAGAAGCTCGACGAGATAAGCAACGGGGACTTCTCCCGAGAGCTTGCATCTAACAAGAAGCGCATCTTCGCCGAGCTAAATTTTTTGAAGCAGATGACCCTTTGGTTCCGCAAAAGCGAAGGCCCGTTCCATGCGTTAGTGATAACGCCCGACATGGTCGAAAAGGTTGAGGAGGACGAGGAATGACCGGAAATATCGACTGGCAACGGTACGATGAAAATGATGAAGCGACGCACCCGCGCCCCTGCCAAGAACTGCTCATCATGGCCCTGAAGAACGGCAAACCCGTCTTCATACCGCACGCCTACTTCGGCCTAGGCGACGACCTCTTCTACGAAGCCAAAACCGTCAGGGGCAACACCGTCGCCAAGCGCGTCGCGCACAAGGTTGCCGGCTATGACGACGTTGCATGGGCTTACCTCGACGTGCCGTCGTGGTGGCACGCAAAGGAGAAGGACGAATGACAGAAACAGAAATCGTCGTCCAAGACATCCGCCGAGAGCTCCGATGGTCTTTCCGCGATCAGTCGGTCGCCAACCTCCTCGGCCTCGCAAAGCGACTCATCGACAACAAGGACACAGCCAGCATCGCAGACGCGGTGAGGAAGTACACGACAGTGCTTTCCGCCGCGAGGCAGAGTGCAAACCCTGCCGCACTCGAGCGCGTGAAGTTCTCTGCATACATGCTCACGCACGCACTGCGCGACTGGGAGGCGGCGCGATGAAAGCCATGTCAACACTCGAGAGCGTTCGACTCTACCTCTCCGCTTTGTGGCACACGATCAACTGGCCGCAGACGTGGATAGGTCGAGTTGCCATTGCATAATCTCTGCAATCTGCGACGGTAGAAACCGAGGTAGCATTCGTTACAATAGGGGATCAAGGAGACCCACAATGTTGTTTTTTATGGGCTTCCGCCATCTTTTGGGTTCAATATGGCAACAGAACAACTTACAGTCCCGTCAAAAAAAGCAGTTCGTCGAGCAGGTGAAGCGCTCCGGACACCGAGCGTATCTAACGCCGACTTTGAAGCGGCGCTTCAAGTTTTATCGGACTGGCGATCTCTGTACTACAGACCGATCAATACAATCCAAGTCTTGCTTCGAAAAAAAATCAAGGCACTTTGCATCAAAGGTTCAATTGTTGCGCAGCGCCTTAAGCGCACCCCGTCCATCATCGCAAAGTTAAAGCGCTTTCCCGACATGCAGCTTGACCGAATGCAGGACATCGGAGGCATCCGTGCTGTCGTAAACTCTGTCGACGAAGTTCGACGGGTTCACGAATCTCTTATCAAGGGTCGCCACCAGCACTGTCCTGTGCTTCCTCCTAAGGACTACATTTCTAATCCTAAGGACGATGGATATCGTGGCATTCATCAGGTCTTCAAATACGACACGCCTCAACACAAAGAACTGAAGGGGATGCAAGTCGAGGTTCAAATTCGAACCAAACTTCAGCATTATTGGGCAACCGCCGTTGAAACCCTTGGCGTGATCGAGAAATCCTCGTTCAAAACTGGCTTGGGCGATGAAAAATTCAAACAATTTTTCCGCGTATGTAGTGCGCTGTTTTCCATCCAAGAAAAACAGCCAATAATTGCCTGTCTTAGAGATAAATCTCCACAAGAAATCGTACAAGAATTCGAACTCCTTGAGGCCGAATTGGGCGTATTCGACAAGCTTGCGGCCTTTACCTCTGTCGTCAAAGCTACATCTGGCGTTGAAAACAAAAAGTCAAACGGATACTACTTGCTGATTCTCGACACCGAGAAAAAAGCGACATCGTTCATTCCTTTCGAGCATACGCAATCACAGCTCGCCGAACAAATGTACATGCTCATGGAAGGAAAGGAAAAAAACAACCCAAATATCGACGTTGTTTTGGCTGCCGCTGGCGATATGAAAGATCTACGTACGGCATACCCGAACTACTTTGTGGACACAAAAGCCTTCATCAGCAACCTTAAATCGATTTGCGCCAGCATCAAGCACCAGTACAACTAATTTATTTCTCTACGCCCCAATCATCAAAACGGGCGGTTCTTGTTCAGCCCTCGGCACACGTCGGGGGCTTTTTTTATCTGATCACACATGCCAGTAAGCAAAAAACCCCGCAAAAAGGGACAGCGGGCAAAGGATCTCGCAATGCGCCGGAAGTTCGTGCGCGGACAGTTCAAAGACGCGGACGACGCGCGTAGGACCATCGCAAGCCTCGAGAATCAGCGCACACGTCAACGACGACGTTGCGAACAGCTCGGCTGGCTGCTTGGCTTTCAGGAGAAGGACTCTTTGCTTGAAGCCTTCACGCTCAGTTTCTTCGCGCTTGAGCGATGGCCGACCACGAACGACTACGCGGACTTCAACCAGATTTCTTCGACGCTCATGCTCGGAGCGCTTTGTCACAAGTGTCTTGGCGTTCAGGAACAGGATCTCATGGACGACATCCAGCACGCTGCGTTCATGACCGTCGTCTGCGCTCGCTTGCGCAACCACGGCAAGGAGATTCCGCCCGCGAACCTCGAGCCAGTAAAGCACGGTCTGATCGTCGCACAGGAGCTCATGGAGTATGCCTACGAGCACGAACGTCAGGCACTCATCAATGTGCTCAAGCACAACACACACGAGAACATCGCCGAGAATCCAGGCCTACGTGAAGTGCACGAGCGCTTCATTCTCGGCAAGCACTACGAGCAAGTACGCCAATGGGAGCTTGAAGATGACGCCTTCCTTGGCGAACTTCAAGCGACTGGAAAATTCAAGGAACAACCTGAGGAAGCAAAATGAAGATTGACATCTTTGACACGACAGTGCCGGACTACTCTATACTCGACAAGAAGAGCCTCATGGAAAGCCTCGGCTATGAATCCGAAACCAGTCTCCGTAATGCGGTCGACTCCGGATTCATCCCGCCCTCGATGGACTACGGCGGACGCAACGGCGCAGGCCGTTGGACTGTCGGCATGATCCGCAAGTGGTTCATGCTGAAAGGTGAAAAGGCCGTCGACGACGCCCTCCGCCGCCTGAACTACGTGAACAAGATGAGCGTCTCTCAAAAGAACGCCTTTTCTACTGAATGATGCTCGACGTGGGACAATCCGTGGGACAAAACAAATGACCACAACAAAACGCCCTGCGACACAACACTCATCGACTTCCGCTTCTAAGTGATCGGCTCCTCTACAGCCTAGCTACATGCTAACCACTACCCCGCTACATACCCGCTATGTAGCGGGGTTTTTCGTGTTAGCATGGCCGTACCCCCGCTACCGTCACGCCACCTGCACACCGCCCACACGCTGTCAGCCTGTGGGACAACTGTGGGACAAAAGGCCCGTTCGGCACCTCGGGGATTCAATTTTGTGGGACACGCCATGAACATAACGGCCAAAAACATTCTGACAGTAGGCGATGGACGATATAAGATCGCGCCGAATTTGTACCTCGTCGTCCGAAGAAACGGACTCAGCAGATCGTTTGTCTTCCGATACACATTCGACGGAAAGCGCAAGGATCTCTCGCTAGGGGATCCGGCAATCATCAAAATTCAAATGGCGAAGGATGAGGCGCTCAAGTGCCACACCCTCCTCACACAGGGAGTCGACCCGAAGGCTTTCAGAGAAGAAAAGAAAGCACCGGTAAAGACAAAGCACGAGCCAACATTCAAAGAATATGCAGAGCGCATCATCCCGATCATCATTGAGGTCAAGCAGTACAAGAACAAGCACAGCATCAATGAATGGCGTCGGTGCATCCTCGGCCTCGCCGTCCAGCACATCGGAGACATGCCGATCAAAGAGGTCGAAACGTCTCATATCCTTTCGATCCTCAATCCACTCTGGAAGGATCAGACCCCGACAGGCGTCAAAGCACGTGGGTTCTTGGAGACAGTCTTTGCCTATGCAAAGCGTGAAGGGTTTTACAACAAAGAGAATCCGGCTACATGGCGCGGCAATCTTGACGCATGGCTGCCATCACCTCAACGCATCTACACCACCAGGCATTGCCCTGCCGCTACGCTTGATGAGACGATCGACATTGTCAGCCGATTGCTTGCAGGTGAGGTCGGAGAGCCTTCTTCGCGTCTGGCCGCGCTCTTCGGCATCTTGACCTCAACGCGCCGCAAGGAATTTTCGCTCGCCTTTTGGGATGAAATCAATCTCGACGAAAGAATCTGGTACATCCCGCCCGCTCGCAGAAAAGACCGCAAACCGTTCCCGCACCGTGTTCCCCTGAGCAATCAGGCCATTGAAGTGCTGCTTGCCGCCAATCCGAGCCGGAAAGGCCCGCTCTTTCCATCACCTTACTGGGCGCATAGACCAATCCGCATTGACAACCCGTATCACACGGTCAGCAGACTCACAGACGGCAAAGTGACTATGCACGGATTCCGTTCGACCTTCCGAGACTGGGCAGCAAGAAACGGCATTGACAGGGTAGTTGCAGAGAAATGCTTGATGCACGCAACCGGCAACGCCGTAGAGCAAACGTATCAGCGTGACGACCTATGCGAGCTACGCCGCCCGGTCATGCAGCAGTGGGCAGACGCGATTCTACCAATGAGCTAAGACACATAAACATGCCTCATCCCATTTTACCTAGCAGACGCAACATAGGGATTACACCAACTCAGGCACTACAGCCATCTCAAAGCTAGACATACAATCTTCTCCATCTGACTGGAACAGGGTAAGATATGAGAATCCTTATTCCGTCTTACTGGAAGGCAGTAGCTTAACTCACACTATCATGGCCACGACAATTTCCCTCTTCAATCATAAAGGCGGGGTCAGCAAAACAACGACAACCTTCAATTTAGGTTGGGCGTTAGCGGACGCCGGCTACAAAGTTCTCCTTGTCGATCTAGACTCTCAATGCAACCTTACAGGAATCATTTTAGGGTACTCTAAAATTGACGAAGGGTTAGACCGCTTTTATGAAAGCCGAACTAACCTCACATTAAAGACTGTTGTTTCACAGTTAATTGATGGCATTTCTTCCGATAGCATTCTATCCAACGAATCTGGAAACCTATTCCAGACACAGAACCCGAATTTATTTCTGTTGCCAGGAAGTCTGAATATTTCAGACATGGACTCTCAGATTAGCATTGCCCTCAAAATCGCCGTCGGCGTTCCCGCAACCAGAAACTTACCCGGTGCATTGCCAAGATTTATTCGCGACCTCGCAGAAAGGGAAGGCTTCGATTTTGTTCTATTTGATATGAGTCCCAACGTTGGCGGTCTTAACGAAGTAATGCTCATGTCAAGTGACTATTTTATCGTTCCTACTTCACCGGATTTTTTCTGTTGGCAAGCCATTTCTTCGCTAACCGAACACCTTCAAAACTGGCATCGTGAAATCAATGCTTTCAAACAAACTATGCCCTCAAGATCGAGTTCGGCTCTCACAAACCGTCCTATTTTTCTTGGAACAATTCAACAACGCTACAGGGTTCGCAAACAAGAACCCGCAAAGTCTTTCGAACGTTGGATTTCAAAAATTAGATCTTCTGTAGACACCCTTCTTTTGCCGGCATTGCAACAGATTGGCTGTGACCTAGATAAGGAAAGTGTTCAGAAGATTTTGTCAAACTACCCCGATAGAAATGGCGAGCAACTACAAGCATACGACCTGTCCCACATAGCCGATTTTAATTCTCTCATAGCGATTAGCCAAAACCTATCGAAGCCTATTTTTGCTTTAACTGACCAAGACCTCATTGATGCCAAGCAATTCGGTTTTGCCTTGCAAACAATGCAAGAAAGTCGAAATGCCTTTGACACTCAATTTAAGCGGTTATCAAATGTCATCTTGAGATTAACCAATACGATATCTCAATAATGGCGCTATAAAAAATGCCCCACCTACCGATCAATAGTAAGTGGGGCTTTTTCATGGGCAGGATTTCTCGGCGCTCTTCATGGTCGAGCGCAGGTACTATCGTAGCCCGTATAGGAAACCGCGCGGAGTGAGCTTCCTGGGGACGGATTGTCCCCGGCTAGGCTTGCGCGGTGTTGTTACGACCATTTTACCAGCGTTGGTAACTTGGTCTTCGGCTAAATGTTCGTCTAACGAAGTTTTTATAGGCGCCATCCTCAAACCGTTGGGGCGAAATGATTACAAGGCAATTTCGACCCATTTTGACGCCACCCCTTCGTCTAAGTTTTCGGCCAAATTCGTCTACAGCTTCGTCACTGACTGACGATCTTTGTCAGAGCGTCCTTGTCTATCGCAGTCCGCTCAGAAAGCTCGACACCTCGTCGAACCAGCTCTGCGCCTCGCTCGACAAGGCCTGCGCAGCGGGCAAGCTGCTCTCTTTCAGCGTCGCAGGTACCACCGGCGGATGCGGACAATCGACTGCGAGCGTCGGCTGCTTGCTTGCGCACCCGGTCAAGATCAGCGCCAAGATCATCGGCACGAGCAAGCGCCTTGTCCCGGGCCTCCCACGCATCCACAAGACTCTGTGCATAGGTTCTCTCCTTCTCACGATACTTGGCCTCAAGGGCCTGCGCACGAGTGGCGTAGTCCTCGCGCAGTTCAGCGATGTCCTGCCCGTACAGGGCGGCGGCATACTGGTAGCCCGCGACGAAGATCCCGACGCCTGCGGCTACAGAACCCGCCGCCTTCATCCAAGAAGCCATCTCGTTTCCTCATCATTTCAACGCGTCACGCCACGCCTTGACTGCCTTCGCCATTCCCCACGCAATCGCTACGCCCCCGAGCGCCAAGAAAACGACGTACATCCCGACAGCCTGCCACGTCAGTTCCTCTTCCATCATCAGCTCTCCAAGCCGCAGTGCGGCTATCAAATTTGGTAAAATATCTCCCATAGACACCTTTCGCGTTTTGGGTCTTACGAGCCGTTCAGGATTCCGCCCCTGAGCGGCTTTTCATTTCTGTGGCGTCTAGCTCACAGCTTCCATCCCTTCACGGGATTCAGGTAAATACCGACGTACTGTGCCTTCTTGTCTCGGGATCCCCACAGCTTCCAACCCACGTTGATCCGCACACAGCACGGCCTGCCGAGCAACCTGTAGTGCTTGATGTAGTACAGCTGGAACGCGATGAGCTTCCCATCGCGGCGGCAACGCCTGCGGCACGTGCCTGACACGCCGTTCGTGTCGGAGGCATTCTCATCGCCAGTCACCTCCCACGAGTCGCTCAAGCGCACCTCGACCCCGAGAATGTTGATGTCGAAGCCATAGGACGTGTTGCGCCACATCCACGCGACTCGACGTTTGTACGTCGCCCAGGCATCCGTCCCCGGCCATCGTTGCCAGTGGCCCTCGTCGCCGTCTGCGTCGTTGTCGTCAGTGGCGAACCAATCGAGCCATTTCGGCAGACGGTGCGTTTCCTTGTCCACGAAGAACGGAAGAACGGGCGCGAGGATCAAGCCGACGAGAAGCATCAGGTAGCTCAGAGGCATCGAAAGAAGCCAACGCAAGTAGACCATCTCAGTCCTCCCCAAGGAAAAGCTTCGCTTCGGACTTGCGGCGGCGGACGAGCCCCGGAAGCTCCTTGCCGCCCGCCTTCGTGATGTCGAGGAACTGATGCGCGGCCTGCTCGACGTCGCCTGCATTGAGGGCCCTCATGAGCCTCGGGCAGTTGTGCACGACATAGGACGCGCCCACGTTGAACGCAAGGCTAACGAGCGCGACGTACTGGCCCTCAGTCACGTGCACATTCACGAACGGCGCAAGGGCCTTGACCACGGCCTCGATGTCCTTGCGCAGGAGCTCACGGCTCTGCGCGTAGGTGATCTCGTCGCCCTCATGCACGTCGGGGCCAGTATGGCCGACGCCGATCGTCCAGATGCCCGCAGGGCACTTGTACGCGACGAGCTTGCAGCCCTCCCATGCCTCAATGAAATCCATCGCGCACTCGGGCGCGTATTCGCCAAAGTTTTTCACTTGCCTTCCTCCTTGTCCAAATCTTCCTTAGCCACGCCAAGGCGCTTCTCGAGTACGATCTCAAGCAATCTGATCAGGCGAGTTCCGCCCCATCCGGCCATGCCGCTCAGGGCCCCACACAGCTGCGGCGGGAACCCTTCGTAAAAAAGCACCTCGTAGCTGATCAGCCCGCATACAGCACTGATCGCTCCATGAAGCAAAAACTCTCGCCATGTGAAAGCCTTTCCTTCCTGTACCTTCAGCAGGTACGAAAGCCAACCGCAGATCGCCGCAAAACCAGTTGCAACGGCCAGAAGCTGCCCGTCACTCAAATCTCTGTATGGCATGCAACCTCCCGCATGCCTTGAGTCTCTGACGAGACTTCAAGCACACACGCACAAAAAAATCCCCCGAGGGATATCCTCAGGGGAGTCGATGTTGGTTTAGGGACGCGAAGCTCAAAGAAAAGAAAAACCCCGCAGTTCTCAGAAAAAGGCCGCGCAAACATAGCCGACGACCGCGCCAATCAAAAGCCCAACCGGGCCCCAGAAGAGGCGCGTCTTGCGACGCGTCTCCGCATCGAGCAGAGCCTTCTGGGCCTCAACCTTGGCGATGAGCTCGTCCGTCACTTCCTCGACCTTGACGCCGAGCTTGTCGAGCCATTCCTTCACTTCTTCTTTCGTCATTTCAGTCACCTTTTCCTTGAGCGCATCTTTCAGCGCCTTGACAATCAAACCCCACATACAAAAAAACCGCCTAAAGGCGGTGTGATAAAGTTATGTATACGTACCATGCTCATGGGTGAGCCAACAACCGTGAGCCATTTTTTGCACCCATATCAAACATGTTTCAAGATATTACCCCCCCCCAACCAACATTCTTCGTTTAGTGGTTAACCTTGATCGCTCGGCCGAGCGCCTAGAATCGATTTCAAAACAACTTTCCGCGCAGGGCCTCTCCTTCCAACGCATCCACGCTATAGACGGTCGTAAATTGAGTTCTGAGGAACTCGCCCGGCTAGAGGCCCCCTACGATGCCCCCGAGAAATTCGTCTTCAGAAAAGCGCTGTGGCCAACTGAGATTGCATGCTTCCTATCGCACGCAGCCTGTTGGGAAAAGCTCGTAAAAAGCAACTGCGAATGGGGCTTGATCATGGAGGACGACATCGTCCTATCGCCCCGCTTCAAGCTGTTCGCTACCTCTTCCGATTGGATTCCTCAAGGGGTCCACGTCATCCAGCTCCACGGGTCCCGTCAAACGTTCACTGTCGGAGAAAACTATCCAGTTCATGACACGGAATTGTTTCGGATCATCCAGCCAACACCGCTTTGCACCTTTGCGTATCTGATTCATCGCGAAGCCGCTGCCTACGCATTAGCTACCTATATGCCGATACCGGCTCCCGTCGACGACTGGCTGTTCTGTCCTTACTCCGACTTCGCGAAACGTTTCCCTCCGCATAGATTGCTTTCGGCTTGCGTCTGGACGCTTGATGGCCCATCGAACATCGGAGACCGAGCCTGCCGCAGACGCCTACCGACGAGCGTAAAAGTGCGTTTGCTTCGTGCCATCAAGTCCGGTGGCTATCGCCTTACAACGATGTTCCAAAAGAAACGTTCTTTAACGCTGACGCACGATTGAGGATCGTCCTATCGCCTAGAGCGGGGGTGCCAACTTTCTCGATAGTTAACGCCGTTATGCCCGCTCGTAAGGTCTAGGCCAGAGCTCACACATTGTCCCTACGGACTTTGCAAACGCCTCTTTCAGTTGCTCAAGCGTGACTGTCGCGACCTCGTCGTTTGCCAACACCCAGTCGAAAGACGAGAGCCCTGAAATCTCAGCCGCGCGAATAGCGTTCCCCATTCTAGTTTGGGCACGCTCTCCACCATCAAAGACCATCCCATCGACCTCGACGAGGATTGCGCCAACCTGCTCAGCTCTCTCGCGCTTTGCTTCTGCGAGATGCCTTGCCTCCAACTCTTCATCTGGAATCTCAGGCTCATAGCCCGCGACGTAATAGCGTCCATCGTAGGCTTGCTCTACTTCTCCAACTTCCGTATAACCCATTGCTTCGAACCACTCGATGTCCTCACCAATGGCAATAAGCACCTCTTTTATTCAGCGCCTCGGTCGCGTCGGCCGTAGCATCGACCATGTAATCGCCCAAGTCATTGATCGCGTCCTCGGTCTGCGTCAGTACGGACTGACCGCTAATTGAACCCGTGGGCGTTTTGACGTAATGAAATTGAAATTCCTTTGATGCCATATTACTGGATCCTTAGTACCCTGCCGCGTACCAGTTGCCGCCGTTGAAGCGGAAGATGTTGTACGAAAAGGAGCTGCCGTCCACAACCTTCGCAATCGTGTAGCAGTCGTCAGGATGACCGCCGCCCGTCGCCGTTAGCTGAAGCGAAACGGAATCGGGATATTTGAACGGAGTGACAAATTTCGCGGTGCCCGAACCGCCGCCAATCGTCCCGTGCTGTTCGATGAAGCCAGACTTCCACTTTCTGTACCACGTCGAGCCCGATCGATGCGTTTCAACAACATAGTCTTCAGATGCCGAAGAGCTGATCGCATTTTTTACCCACTCCGTGTTAGCGACCTGCTGAGAGCTATCACCGGAGGCGGCAGTTGGCACCGTAGGGGTTCCCGTAAAGGTCGGCGAAGCAACTGGGGCCGCTCCGATGTTCTTTCGGGCCTGCGCCTGCTGGGCTGTCGTGAGCGTCTGCGCATCATATACGACAGCATGCGCATTCTGCGACGCATATTGCTGAGCGAGATCGCTCGCGGCCTCCGCGGCCTTCTGCGCGTTAGCGGCTGAGGTAGCGCTAGACGCGGCGGCTTTTTGTGAATTCGCGGCATTCGTAGCAGAGGTCGACGCGGCAGAAGCAGACGAGGCGGCGGAAGTCTTTGATGCCGCGGCATTCGTCTCGCTAGCCTTTGCGGCCGACGCACTGGACGCCGCCGCAGACTTGGACGAAGACGCCGCGGTCTCGGACGTCTTGGCATTGGTCTCCGAGGTCTTGGCATTAGCTTCGCTAGCCTTAGCCGCGCTTGCGCTCGCAGCCGCTACGTTCTTAGACGAAAGGGCATTAGTCTCCGACGTTTTTGCCGCAGATGCACTGGCCGCCGCTGCATCCTGTGAAGCCTTTGCCGCAGTCTCACTAGCCTTCGAATTCGTCTCGCTAGTCTTGGCCGCCGCCGCGCTCGATGCCGCCGCGTTCTTCGAAGAGAGCGCAGAGGCTTCAGAGGCATCAGCCGCATCCGCACTAGCCTTCGCCTGCTGAGCGTAGTACTTCGATGAGTAGTCAACCTCCGTTCCGTCCGGGACGTTGCCTTCAGTCACCTTGCCGTCCATCTTAACCGCCCACGCCTGAGAGAGCGTAGAGTAGTCTGCAGACTCATTCGCAGACGACTGGGAAGCGGCGGCAGAGGTCGAGGCATTCTGTGCCTGCGCCTTCGTCTCGGCCAGTAGCTGACGCATCGTTGCCACATCGGCATCAGAGTCTACGACGGCCTCTTCGGCAATCGCCTTAGCTTCTTTAGCGATCTCTTTTGCTTCAAGCGCATCGGCAACGGCAGTTTCAGAGTTCGTCTTCGCGGTGTTCGCCGTGCTCGAAGCCGTGTTCGCCGTCTTTACAGCTTGATCGGACTTCGTGTTCGCAGAGTTCGCTGTACTCACGGCCTGAGCAGACTTCGTGTTCGCCGCATTCGCCGTACTCACAGCTTGAGACGCCTTCGCGTTGCTGTCCTTGATCGTCGCGTCCCACGAGTTGACAACGGTCTCAAGGCTGTTCACCTTGCCGCTAGCCGCATTGGCTGTAGAAAGCGCTTCAGACGCATTCTGCTGAGCCGTATTCGCCGTATTGAGCGCTTCGGTGGCTTTATTCAGCGCCTCGGTCGCGTCGGCCGTAGCATCGACCATGTAATCGCCCAAGTCATTGATCGCGTCCTCGGTCTGCGTCAGTACGGACTGACCGCTAATTGAACCCGTGGGCGTTTTGACGTAATGAAATTGAAATTCCTTTGATGCCATATTACTGGATCCTTAGTACCCTGCCGCGTACCAGTTGCCGCCGTTGAAGCGGAAGATGTTGTACGAAAAGGAGCTGCCGTCCACAACCTTCGCAATCGTGTAGCAGTCGTCAGGATGACCGCCGCCCGTCGCCGTTAGCTGAAGCGAAACGGAATCGGGATATTTGAACGGAGTGACAAATTTCGCGGTGCCCGAACCGCCGCCAATCGTCCCGTGCTGTTCGATGAAGCCAGACTTCCACTTTCTGTACCACGTCGAGCCCGATCGATGCGTTTCAACAACATAGTCTTCAGATGCCGAAGAGCTGATCGCATTTTTTACCCACTCCGTGTTAGCGACCTGCTGAGAGCTATCACCGGAGGCGGCAGTTGGCACCGTAGGGGTTCCCGTAAAGGTCGGCGAAGCAACTGGGGCCGCCCCGATGTTCTTTCGGGCCTGCGCCTGCTGATTCGCGTTGAGACTTTGAGGCGTGTGCTTGACGACATCCGCAACGGCCTCCTCAATCGCGTCATTCATGTCGCCTGAGCTCGTCACGCCGATATTGGTGCGCGCCTGAGCCTTCTGTTCATTGCTCAGGCTCTGCGCCTTGTCAAAAGCAACGAAGCCTTTGATGGCGTCTGCGAGTTGCTTGGCGACTTCTGAGGTGCTCTGAACGTCGATGTTTTTGCGCGCTCGCGCCTGATCAGAGGTTGTGAGAGACTGCGCCTTGTCATAGCGAACCTCGCCGACATCCTGATTCGACCAATAGGCAGAGTTTGCCTGGTCAGTCGGAGACTTGACCGTCGAAGACGGGCCATTGGCTTTGATGCAGCGGTACTTGACCGTCCCGACCAACACTTCGTTCCCGGGCTCATAATCCAAGGTGGCGCTATAGTTCATCAGGCCGCCCTGCTGGTACCAAACGAGGAACGACGAAAGCAAGTAGAGAACCGAATTGAAGTCGTCTCGCTTCGGGGGAATGCCGCCCTCACCGATCGGCAAGGAGTTCCATTTGCCCCACCCCTCTTCCTGCGATAGCCTACCTGTTCCTGCCTCAAGCGCCGTCACCGGAACTGCGCTCCTGTCACCGTCTTGGGCAATGGGGCACGAAAGTAAAGTTTGAGGATATTTGCTCATCTTTTCCATCCTAAATAAGACTTCTAATCTCAGCCCACGCAAACGCGACCAACCACGCCATCAATGCCAAACATCCTGTTGTAGCGGTTATCCACACGACAATACGGAAAATCCGAAACCCAATATTTAATTCGACGCCTGGTTCATTCTTCGTCATACAATTCACCATCTTGTTGATGACCACCGCCGTAGTGATCGCGGTTATAATCTTTCGCATAGTTCCCTTCTCCTTTTGTTCTTGAGGGACTAAAAAACCCCACAAGGTTGCAGCCCTGTGGGGTTTCGTTTCTTTTGGAATTGGCTCATGTGCCAATCGTTCGCCCAGGATTGAACACGCCTTGGTCAAAGGGAAGCAAGCCGCTTCCCTCAAACCCAAAAATCTGCTCGTCTGGGTAAATGATCAAAAAATTCGTCAGCACGCCCGATGGACGGTTCAAAAGCCCATACACCTCAAGGATTTGAGCCTGCAATTCACTAATGCTCCCAATGATGACAATCGAATTGATAGTCATATTTTGGTAATCAACCACAAACACCTTGGTATCCGTCAACTGACTGAGCATGTTGTTCATCGTTGCGGCAGTTGCGTTCGAAAGATTGCACCTCGCACGATAAAACAACAGGAATCGGTAGTAGTCGTCATCAAACCGCGTGAAATCCGAGCCGACTTTCAGTAAGCGGCTGACGCCTACGCGCGTGCCCCACCAGTCAAGGTACACCCCCTTAGCCGTTCGCATGTCAGCAATCGTTTGCTGGAGGCTTTCGAGTAACTCTGTAGCATCGATCTTGTCCCTGAGCATCGATGCACTCTGCCGGATGCGCGTCGCGTGCGAGTACTGGGACTGAATCGCGTCCGTCGACATGTCGGCAAAGTCGGCCATGTTCTGAACGCAGTCAACGCTCAGGATGTCCTCCCACGTCTGTGTTTCTGCCATCATCAGCCCCCGAAAGCAAGCGTGATTGACTTTTCCGACAACGTCGGGCTTTTGTTCGCAGGCACGTCAACGCTAGAGGACTGTGAGCCCCCAGAGATGCCGATGACGATTTCTTTGATTGGGGCGTCCGTCACGTCCTGAATGCACTTATAGAATCGGCTTGCGTAAACCGTCGTAGCGAGCTTCACTCGGGCGTTTTTGAGCTCCCCAAGGAAGTCAGAGATGATCGCTGCTTTGACATTGGCTTGCGTCACAGCGTCCATGTCGTCGCTGAAGAACGTCACCTTGACGGTAAAGTCCACCGCCGTCGGTCGGACGATGTTATAGACATAAGACGCGTTGAAATGCTCGGTGTCAATGAACGTAACCTGAGTGTCGCCCACCGTCCCGCACCCCGCGCTCTTGCGCTCAAAGATCGTGCGGGCAATATCGTCATCATCCCCGCCGACAATGCAGACCGCCACGCTGTGGCCCTTGATCGATATCCCGTACTGAGTTTGGGTTTCGTTCGTATAGTTTTCCAAGACCACACAGTCGAGAACGCCTTCAAGTGCGGACAAATTGGACTGCATGTTCTCAACCGTCCCGTTCGCATTGATCGCATAGCTCTGCTTCATGCGATTGAGTAGCTCGCCGTCCGGCTCCTCGTCTCGCCCGGTGTTCCCCGCGGCAGCGTTCGTCACCGAATCCCACCCCGCGATCACCGTCACGATCTGCGTCACGGTCTTTGCGCCGATCTCAATGGCACCGTGCTCAACGCAGGAAAACTGAGTGTCGACGCTGCCGGAATCCGGGATCATCACCCCGCCAGCCACGGCGTGTCGGAGCTGATTGCCCTGCGTATCCTGCACAATCGCGCCGTAAGGAATGGCAGTGCCTTTCAAACCAGTACATGTACAGACGACGACCGTCGGCTCCGAAATCTTGCGTGTGAGCCCATAGAGCGCGGCTAGGGCATCGAGGAAAACACCCGTTGCGGTCTTCGGATTGAGCTGGTTCGCAAGGAAAGCCACCTCACGATTTTTAGCCGCAACTTCAGTCGTCACCAAGTCCACGACCTGGCCCATGGGCGATGCCGAATCCACGTTTAGGAGCGGGTCGGAGTCACTGACTTTAAAGGCCTCCTGAAAGCCCGAGGCAACGTCGTCTCGCACCTCCTTAACGGTCGGGACGACCACCCCAGTATCCGCGTTAAATTCTAGCTGTGCCATAACTGCCGCCCTCTGTTGTTACCTGTACCTCAGCGCTCAAAACACGTGTTGTTGTATCAAGCGCCTTTAGCTGAACCGACTCAACCGTAAGCACGCCTGGCACACTCAATGCCGCCGAACGCAAATCTTCCGTTGTAATGGCTTCCTGTATCGGCTGAGCGATTTGGTCCGAAAACCAATTGATCCCTTGATCCCACCGAAAGACGGCATCGTGGTAGAAAAGCCGCCCCTCGTTGCAGACGTTTTGCAAGATCGCCGGGGCTTCACGAAGCATCGCCACATTCCCGTTTCCGTCAAGCTGTAAGTCCCACTCTGACGAAAGCTCTGCTGTGTAGGCCGTATGCGTCATATGCGAACCTCTAAGGAAAATTAAGGAGTTGCCATCTGTGGTCACTGGAAGAGCCCGCGAAAAGCCGCGACAGCCGCGACGATCACGCATAGCCACGCGGCGGCACAAACCGCCCACGCAAATACTTTCCCGTAAGGCGGTAAATCTTTGTTTGACATGAACATTAGGACGTGCCTTTCTAAAAATCGTAAAATATTCATGCGTTCATTCACTCTTGCTAAAAATGAATGCAAAAACCCCGCAAGGATGCCACTCCCTGCGGGGTGCTTTTTTTGATCTGTTTAGGTTCAATGCGGCGCGCTCGTGGTGCCATCTGGGCAGGTATGAACATGACCCTTTAGGCTGATTCCATCTGCCACAACATCACCTGAGACCGTAGCCCCGCCGCCGCCCGATACCGCAAGACCACCCAAGCCTGTGATTTTTCCATCAACCTTCAGCGTGCCCGTGATGTGGGTCTCGGGGGTGTCGATCTTGCAATTGGAGCTCGCATTGATCGTCGCCGTAGCCGTGTTGACGGTGCACGATGATTTCGCGTTGATCGTCTCCACGTTCGTATTGATCGTCACGGTTTTCGGTGCCGTAATTGTTATGTCCCCAGTCTCTTCGACCCTGACGAAAGTTGTCGGAGTCTGCCCCCAGAAACCGCCCAAGTAGAACCCGTCGCTCATGTCGTAGCATCGGAAGCTACCCGGTTGAACAGCTTCGTTTCCGCCCGTAAGCGTCGACACGTCTTGCTGTGCGAAGACAGCCAAACCAACGTCCCCAGGCTTCGGGTCACAAATCAGTGCGGCCGTGCCGTGCTGAAGCCGAAACCACCTGAGCTTAGGAATGGAAACAGGCTCGAGCGCCTCGCCGGACGCACTTCGCATCTTGACTAGCGGCGTCGCGCTCAGGTATCCAGCGCCCGCACCATCACCGTGACGCGTGATCGTGTCCACTCGCACGGGAATCGCGGTATTGACCATGCCCTTGATGACCGAGCGAATCAGAAAATCCAGGACGTTGATTTGTGAGCCCGATGTAAACGCGTTCTGCGGCTGTGCGTACTCTGACATTTCATTCTCCTAACCACATGCCATCAAAGGACGTTTCCCAAGAACTCGCCCCAGGGTTGTGCGCGCTCAAAGAATGTTGAAGCTGAGTGATCTTCCATACGCCTGAAGCATGAGGGACGATCGTCTGCACACTCACCGCCGCCGCCACTCGTAGCTCTGGACGGAAAAACGTCCTGCATTGGATGCCCGTATTCGTAAACGTCGGATACCCAATCATCCCTGTGTCAGCAGAGACAACGGGCACGCCGCCTTCTGCACGCCTTACGCCGTCCTTCGGCACAACGATCGTCTTGTCGTCATCAAAGATGATGTCCGCGCCTGCGGCATTCGCAACCGTTTTCATCTTTGTGATCGGGTCTCCGTAGACCGTCATGTCAGAAACCGTTGCCTGCACACCGTCGTTTTGATACTCGAACCCCGCCTGCGCACTCTGAGACTTGATAAAGTCCCCGACGTCCTGAGACCCCTGCACGCTCACAGTCGACGCGGGCTCGAGGAGCGGGTATGCGCCAACCTGCGCTTCTATCTTGAGCACGGGGCTCGAGCCGTTGAGATCGGCGTATGCAACCGTGACGCACCCGCGAAAAATCACAGGCAACTCCTGCCCCTGCTCACCGGCCGCGATCTCTATCGCATTCCACCTACGACCGAGAGGCTTGAAGGCGAGTGTCGTCAATTGCCCCATGGTGTCGAGCGACAGGCCGTAAATCTCAACCTGCGCCGTCGCGAAATCCACACCCCCGGTCTTTGAGATAGCTACGTTCGTAGCAAAGCCCTGAAAGGTGTGCTGGTTGTTCGCGCCGCTCTTGTCAAGCGTAATCGTTACGCGGATGTCTTTTAGGCTGTAAGTGCTCGCCATTCTTCTTCCGTCGCGTAGTTGAGCGTAAAGCGTTCGCCCAGTGCATCGTATTGAGGCGACGCGGATTTCCCGCCGCTGTCAAGAAAGAAAAGCCTGCCTGCGAAATCAGGCGTATTCCACACGGGTATGGGCGACATCGTGCGGCATATGTGGGCGTCGCAGATTTTGACCTCATCAGCCGTTAGCGTGAGATACAAAAAGCCGCCCATCTGCCTCAGATTGATCACGCAGTTTTGCCCATCAAGGACGATGGAAAACTCCTGATTGGGAAGCGTCTGCAGTGGTATGCGTAACATCATCTTCCTCACGAAACGAGATCGGCAACGAGGCCCCCTTGCGCCTGTCCCGTCTGCACCTTGTTCGCTGCATTGGCGCTCTTGGGCGCCCACGCGACCGACGCCCCGCCGACCTTGGCCGAGCGCACCTCTCGGAAATCAACATGGATCTCAAGCGCATTAGCCCCGTTCGTTGCCGAGCGTGTATAGCCGTACGACACGACAGCCATGCGGCTATACACCTTAGAGGGCGTTAGGATGCGAAAGAGCTGAGTCCCGCAACGATAGGACTCGAGCCTAGAGACCGCCTCCTGCTGCGCCTGATAGTCACCAGAGAAAAGCAGACTGACAGAACACTCGGACGGTTGAGGCACCTTGTCATAAGCGTATAGCGCCCCGTTCTCCTGCGGCTCCGTCGGAACATTGGCTGTCGAGTTGTCCTCGAACCCATCAAGCGCCGTGTAGCCGCAGAACGGCCGCGCATTCTCATCAACGATTGCCCACACTTCGGCCATCCTTCCCTCACTTTGAAATTACGCCTGACTGCGCCGCTACGAGCATGCGATTGCGACGGCTCAACGCATTGTCCATCGCGCCACCAACAGCCTGACCTACGGCTTCGGGGTCGCCGTTCGTCTGGATGTTGTTTGTCACCTGAATCTGCATGTCGTTCGTCACGCCCGGGCCTGCGCTCGCAGACTTGGCCGCCGCAAAGCTCCCGACAGTTGCCTGCATAGGCGTCTCACTGAAGAAGCCCGAAAGCGCATCACCCAAGCGAGCGAGCGTGTCGGACGAACTTTCCTGCGAGGGCATGCCGGCGTAGGCAACCGGGGCATCGTACTTGACACGAACGATCTTCGGATCGTTTGCCCGCACTGGAGCTTCCGCCCCCTTCTTGTCGCCATCGTCACCCGAGAAAAAGTCCGCAATGCCGCCGAAAGCATCCTTGATGACACCCTTGGCAGAGTCCACGACGCCCGATGCAGCGCCCTTGATCTTCCCGCCAATATCGAGAGCATCGGCAATCCACGCGCTCAATTGATCGACAAGCGCCTTGAAGGCGTTCTTTGCCCAGTCAATGGCAGTCCTGATGCCGCTCTCGAGGGCCTCAGCTATGGCCTCGCCCAGCGCCCCGACGTCCGCGATCACTTGACCAATTGCATCGGCCGCGCGATCCGGCATGGAGCTGAAGAAATCACCAACACCGCCGAAGAAATCCGCCACACCTTCTTTGAAGGAACTGCCGATTGACTTGATCTCGTCCCACAACTCGCCGAGAGCCTTGACTGCATCCGCGGGGAGCTCGATGAGCGTGCTCAGCCAGTCTTGGCATGTCTCGCGGATCGTCTGAATCCTTTCATCGGATACGCCGATAAAGCTCAGGAAGCGGCCGAGAATCGAGTTCCCGCCCCGAATGAAGGCGAAGAGATCATCGAAAGCCAACGCGAGAGCAACCACAGCGGCAGTCACGACGGCCACGGGGTTCGCGAGCATTGTCGCGTTGAGCGCCGCCATGATGCCCTGACCGCTCTTGAGCACCTTGAAGAACGTCGACGAGGCCGTGATCGCCTGAATGATCGACCGGCCGTAAGTAGCAGCCAAAACCGCACCGACGCCCGCCAAAACGAGCTTGACTGCGCGGCTGTGCTCTCGGATGAAGGCAACGCCGTCGCCGATCACCTTTAGCACTTTGTTCACCACCGGGAGCACGGTAACGCCGAGCATGTTGGCGAGCGCCTGCGCCTGATCAGTGAACTGCCGCCAGCGAATGTTCATCTCGCGCGCGGCCTTTGCCTGTTCCGGTGTGAAGGCAACGCCCTTGTAAGCCTCGGCCGCATCGTTCGCGCTGTCCTTGAACTTAGTAAAGACTGCGGCCGCATCCTGGCTCAGCCCCATCGCATTCAAAAAGTGCGATGCCTGCTGATCGGTCATGCCCTTGACGGCCTCGCCAATGCGGAAAAACTCATCCGCTGAGCGGCGCTTGTCTACCGTCCACGACTCCAGTGCGCTTTTGAATGCCTCCTCGCTGCCGCCGGCGTCACGATTAGCCTTCGCCCACGCGTCGATCTTGTCTGTGGCAACGCCCGTTCTCTCGCTCAGAATGTCGAGACTCTCGCCCACCTGAGAAAGATTCTGAAAGAGCTGGTGGCCCGCAAAGACCGAGGCGAATGGCGCAACTACCTCCTTGAAAAGCGTGCCGAGCTTTCCCATGCGTCCGGCCAGTTCATCCATGGCTCGCCCGGTGATGAGCGAGGCCTTCTGCCCAGCCGTACCGATCGCCATGACGCGCTCGGCCACCTCATCAGAGACTCCGCCGAGCATAAGCGTCGACTTGGACGCTCTGGCTGCCATCTGGTCGATTTTGGCGCCGCTCACCTCCATCCGCTTGCCGAGGTCAGAGACGGCCTTGGACGCATTCTCGAGCCCTTTGTTCAGTTCCTCGCTGTCGAGGCCGAGGGCGATTACGAGTCTGTCTACTACACTAGCCATTTTCTTTCTCTAACCTTTGTTGTGCGAGCCACGAATGGTAGTTACGGAGCTCTAGAACCTCAAGGAGCTCATAGGCCTCCTCAAGCGTCAACTTTTCTTTGAGCTCGACCATGCTGGCCAAACCTGCGGCGACAATCGCGCCGCAGATCTTGGGAACATTCGCAAAGGACGCCACGCCCTTTACTTTTAGGCAGGCGTTTCGGTACTTTGCGGCATAAGGGACTTCAAGACGTCGCCATCGAAGAAAAAACCGAAATTCCGACGAAGCGATTCAATCCTGAGCTTCGTGAGCGTCAACGGGCTCTCGATGACGGCGCACGCGGACTCTCCTTCGAGGCGGCGCAGCGCATTACCCTGCACAAGCGTGCAGCACGAAAGGAGATCGTCAAGCAGAGGGCGTGCCTCGTCGTAGGGAATCGTGAGGATGGTCTTCAACAAATCCGCGGGCTTGTCGCTGAAAACCTGCTGAATGTCGTCAACGTTACGCCCCATGGCAAAAGCCGCGCGGTACATCCACTGCTCGGCCTTGTAAGCCGACATGGGCGCGATCGTGAAGCTCTTCAGCGTCGTGCCGTCTTGTACTTCAATCTTAGAGACGTCCATGTTCGCTCCTTAAAGCACGCGCTCAAAGTCAAAGCCCCACTGCGTCGGCTGCATCGTGCGAGACGCCGCCGACATCGGAGGGGCACTCTTGAGGACGCCCTTCACGAACGTGCGCGTAACCCCCAGCGCAGGGATGTAGCACGTCAGAGTACATTCGTACGGCTTGTTGTTCGCCTCCATGCAGTCGCGCACATACTCAAGTGCAGAGGCGGACGGCGAGGAAGCTTCAAGCGTGAGCGTCACAGACGAAATGTTCTTGATCACGCCTGCCACCATGTATCCGTCGACCGATCGGCGCGTTTCCGCCATCTCGATCGAGTCACTGGAGAAAATACCGTCGGCGCTAAACTGCTGAAGCTGAATGCCCGACGGGTAGAGCTCGTCCACAGTCAGAACGAGCTGAGCATTTGCAGACGTTACGTCAAAGTTGGAACTGGCCATTTTATGCCCCTAAAAAGAAGCCCCAACGGCCAAACCGTCAGGGCTGATGATGTTCACTAGATAACTACAATCACTTCTGCGGAAAGAGCCTGAACGCTTCCTGCATACGCGTAGAAGATTGTCACGGAAGGCGCTTCGCGGTTCGCACGACCTGCGGCATCGGGCAGGGTGATGCCTAGCCAATAGCCCTTGGAGGTGATCGCCTGAATCACGTCCTCGCCATCGTCGCCCGTCTCCTGCATGATCTGCGACTTCTGCGATTCATTGAGCGCGAGACCGGCGTCAATCACGCCGTTGTTGATGCAACGGTTGATCGGATCCTGGCACCACGCGCGAATCAGTGCCTCGCCTGCGGCGTTGTACGGCACTCGGTTGACGTTCTTGAAGCCCGACATGCAACTCGTCTGGATCGCGGAGCGCAGGTAGATCGAGCCATAGAGCACGTCAACGAAGCCATAGAAGTCGCTAGAGAGCGTCCCTCGGTTGAAGAACTGGAACTGATCATTTCGCGTAGCGTACTGGCCGATGAAGTTGATGCGGTTGCCCTCAAGCGCGTTCGCAACGGATTCCTCGAGAACGTTCGGGGAAAGGCCGGAGGCGTACTTGGCAAACCAAGTCTTCATGCCCTGCGTGCGGTTCCAAGCGATAGAAGCACCGCAGGCCATAGCCATTGCAGAAAGCCCCCACGTCGGGAAGTAGATCGGGGCTACGACGTCGTACTTATCAACAATCTTTGCAAGCGCGCCATTCGAAGCCGTCAACGTGCTTTCAAGATTCTTGTCGCTAGACCACGGGAAGTAAACGAAATCATCGTAGATGTCCGCCCATGCGGCAAGGGCTTCAATTTCTTCAAGCTCGGCCTCCCAGAGCGTCGTAAAGCCGACCCAGTTCCGCGTGACGGCGCAGATCGCCTCCATATTGGCCGTCTCAGTCATAGCATCAACGCCCTGAGAGAGCACAGCACCAGTCGCTTGCGTCAGGCCGAGCATTTCGCTGAGGTCGGTGCCGCTGTCGGACTTAGAGGCGTAGCTAATCGTCGCTGCCTTGCCCTTCGTATCCGTCGTGAACGTGAAAGCGTTGAGATTGCTGTCGTACGTGCCCTTAACGCCCGAGATCGCCGTTGCAATCTTCGTCGCGGCATCGGAGAGCGAGGTGGCCGAGGAGAGATTGATCGAAGCGGCCTTCTTTTCCTGACCGCCGACGCTGATCTTGAGCGAGCCGTCAGTGATTTTCTTCAGGGCTTCGAGCGTAACGGAAAGCTCGCCGCCGCGAATCCAAGCGCCGGCAGCCTCGGTGACACGACGTGCGATCACAAGAGACTTCGGCGCACTCTGCTGATTCTGCACGCCGCTGAAATACTGCTGAGCAAAAGCCGTCTCTTCGGCCTCGGCTCCAAACATGGCAGACACATCCGCCGTCGACGAAAAGGCTACCGCGGGCGTACTGGCGGGAAGAACAGCGCTCTTCGTGAGCACAAGGCCGTTCGTTTCAAGATCGCTACCGCCGCCGCTAATCACGCGCGGAGAGACCGCAACGATGCGGGATGCAGGCAAAGACATATGGATATCCTCCAATGAAAAAGCGCCCCTGCAGGGCGCTCTTGGGTAAGTTAATTAAGACAATGCGCATTAGCGCGGCGGGAAGCGCACATCAACGTTATGCACGCCGACATTAACAGCGTCAGTGCTTTCCACGTCAAGCTTGACGACGTGCGTGTAGGTGATGTGAAGCGTCGTCGTCCATCGCTGGACATACTGATTTTCATCCACCACCACGGTCGTATTGCGAACGTCATCAGCGTAGAGACTGGATAGGCCGTACTTCTGAAAGAAGTCGCAACCTGACACTGTTCTGGCCACTGTTGCGACCGATTCTGCGCGCATACGGGCCGTTTCCGGATGATCGCTATAGACGTCGACTTGAACGCTCATCTCGACCAACCTAGAGACCACAGCGTCCATTTTCTGAGTCGCCGTGTCCCACTCATAGGACTCGACGGGCGTCCCGATCTCCCGGTGCGCGATGATCGTATTAACGACGTAATCGCGCGAGTCCGGCAGAGAAAGGTTGTTCTGATTTCCCGCGATGATGTGCGTAGCCTCAAGGCCGGGCATCATCAGCAACTCGAAGTCTTTGACGGCCTTGTAGACCGTCTCATCAGAGACGATCGTAGAGCGCGTTGGAGGGCTTTGCATCATAGCCATACAATCCCCTGCGGCGGGTTTAGCTGAAGCGTTGCGCGCACACTCAACCAGTTGACGCCTGAAAAGTTTTCTAGAACCGCATCTACAGCCCATACCGTCCCGTCCTTGCGCAGGATGTAATCCCCTGCGCGGGAGAGCGGGCGAAAGATGCCTGCGGTCTGTTTTGCAAAGTCCTTCGGTGCGAATAGGTAGAACTTGCGCACAATCGAATTAGCCCCCGCCATGTCGGCATGAAACAGCGCCGCATCGCCCTCGCTCTGCACCTGCGCCATGACGCCCATGGTGCGCTCATACTGCGGAGCGGCAAAGCCATTCTCATCAGGCACTGAACCCGTCGAGTGAAGCAGCTGAACCTCCTCATCGGGGTGGATTGCATTGATCGATCCGCGTACCACTGCGTGTAAATTCAGCCCCATACAACTCCCTGATTCTCAACCCTGAAGCTCATGTTCACTTGACCTCAAACGAAATTGAGTGAAGCAACGCCCCAGACAAAACCATCGGCTGCGTCGTGGCGGAGCTGGCTTTCGACGAGTGGTTTTTGCCCCCAGTCTTACGCCCTGCGGACTGCGCGGCATAGAGCTCCATCGTAAGCGGAGCACGCTCTGGAAACTTTTCCTTTGACGTCCCGCCACTGGCGATCGTTGCCTGCACGTCCTGCGCGGCCACAGTGCCCAGCACCGCAAGTGCAGTGCTTGGGTCTTTCATGCCTGCGAGCGCCTTCTTCAGCACAGCCTTCCATTTTTCCTGCTCAGCAACGAGCGTCCCTCGCAGGAAAGGACGGGGCGGGTTGACTAAGGCCACACCGGGCTTAATGGCAGCGTTCGCGAAGTCTGGCTGTCCTCTATCGCCCATCGGCACAGGTCGCCCGATCGCACCGCTCAAGAAGAGCGATTGCTTAGGCGTGACGCGTTGCACCCAACCGAATTCGACGTACTGCGCGTACTCGGCAATGCTTGCGTCAGTCACCCCAACCTCGACCACTTTTGCGGCACGATTTCCGTACTGCTTGGCGAGCCCCTCCAGCCTTTGCGTCACCTTGCCGGCGTCAACCTTGATGCCCATCACTACCCCCACGGATGATAGTTATCAGAGACGTACAGACGTCCTCCGAGACGGTATTTGCCCGTCATCATCCAATACGTAGACCCGCACGGCGTCTGATTCCACCACTGCGCGGACTGCGAGTTGCTCTTGATGAGATCAAACGAGGTCGAAACCGAGCCTTCGGAGGCACTGGCCACGCGCCCGGGCTGATCGCCGCGGGTCGAGAGCGTGGCCATGTGACACAGCGCGTAATAGAGAAGCACCTTACGCTCGAGCACCGGGGGCGCTGCATCAGGATCGAACGGGGCAAAGCTATCAGCATCAGTCGTGCCGATAATCGCCCCGACCTGATCCCACAGCACGCCCAAGAGCACATCATTGATGACGCTTTCAGTCAGGCCGGGGAACCATGAGCGGAATTCTTCAATATCAAGCGCTACGTCTGCCATCTTTAAGCCTCAACGTCCTTAACCTTTTCAACGCCGACCGATGCAGGGTCAACGGGCTCGACACCCGTGCGCATTTCGGCGATCTCATCTCGGCGCGCCTTGAATTCCTTCTCGCTCCTCATCTCCCAGAGGAGCGGGGGCATAGCGGTGAAGGCGCGCTCGCCGCCGTGCTTACGCTTGATGTCTTCCCAGTCTCGGCGTGCCACGCCAACTAGGACGGCGTTCCCTGCGCCGAGGAGCACGCCTTTAGCCTGCCCCCTTAGCGCGTGATTGACCCCGGGGAAAACAACGGTTTTAGTGCCACCGTTGCCATTGTCAACGTCATCAAACTTGAGCCCGAGGGGCATGCCGCAGGCAATGTAAATGATCTCATCGCCTGCGACGTCAGAAACCTTTTTTGCTTCCTGCTCGGCAGTGTCAGCAATGATGCCCGTGGTGCCGATTGCGGAAGTCTTACGAGTACGAGTAGTGCGAGCCATATAAAACCTATTCGTGAAAAGTGTTTGGGCAGGGCAGGGAGTTACCCCGCCCCGCCGTGGAGATAAAAGCCGTACGTGACGGCCCAAGGGGCATCAAATGCCCGTCATCGTGCAGACCATGGACGGGCGGCGGATCACGCAACCCCACGTGCCGGCCGTAGCCTTCTGCGTGAAGCTGGATTCATGCGCGATCAGGCGACCAAGACCGAAGGCACGAGAGAAGGCGGAGAAGCCCGTTTCGTCGCCGTACACTTCCTTGACCGTCATGTAGAGCATTTCACCGGCAGCCGTGGAGAGCTCAGGAAGCTGAACAATCTGGATGTTCGGATAGTTTTCCTGAAGCATGACCTTGGCCGTCTTGCCGAACTGGTTGGGCTGAGTCAGATAGCCGATCATCTTGTTGGAGATGCCCAGCACGATCGGAGCGTTCACGTCAAGATGACCGCCGTTATTGGCCGTCAGTTCCTGCCACAGCTTGTTCACGTCATTGAAAACGAGCGTGGCCGCGTTGTTCGGGTCGGCCGCGATCTTTTCAGCCCACGTGGACTTGCTGCCGACGGAAATCGGAGAGATCGACTCGGGGATGTTCGGATCGTTGAGCATGCCGTAGATTTCCATGCCCGCAACGCCGTAGAGCTGGAACTTGTTTTCTGCTCGGGCAATGATCTGCGCGGCCGCGTTCTGCTTGCGAGCAGGGAGGTTGACATTCGCCTCGGCGAGCTTCGCCGTTTCGAGATCGCCGTACTTAATCGTCGTCTGATAACGGAAGTTCTGGCGAACCGGGAAGTTGTAGTTGACATCAGTGCTCGTGCCGTTCGCGAAGTCGTTGTACGGCGAGACCTGACCGGCCACTTCTTCCACGCTGAAGGTCGCGTAGTCCTGCGTAAAGGAGCCAACGAGCGTCTTGTCAAAGAACTTCGTGGCATTCGTGACACCGAAGAGCACATCAATGATGCGCGGGTCGACGTACGTGTAGAGAGCCGCAGGCGCGCCGACGTTCGGCTGCGTGGAAAGCGCGGCATCCTGTGCGAGCTGGTCGCGGTTGATGTTCTTGAGGACGATGCGACCGCCCTTTTCATCGAACGGCATAAAGCCGACGGCGTACGGAGCCTCGATGCCGCGCGCCTTGGCATTCAGAAAGTTTTGATCCATATGAATTTTCATGGCCTTTGCTCATCACAAAGGCCACTCCTCCAAATAGTTTGTTTAGGGAAGCGTTGCAAGCGCGGTGCCGATAGAGCACGTTCCACCACTCGCCGCCGTGACCGCGTAAAGCTTTTTCGTCGTAGCGTCCAGCACGATGTCGCCGACGGCGTAGGGAAGTTGCGCGTTGGTAGGCGTGAGCGCCGTTGCGGCAATGCCCGTCTGGCTATCAGCGAGAGCGGTTGCAGAGACACGGAAGCAAGAGCCATTCTTGCCCGCCGCCCCAGCCGCGCCTCGTTCGCCTTGGCCGCCCTTGGCACCCTGAGCACCGGCGGCACCCTGCGCGCCCGTCTGACCGCGAGGGATGCCGAGCTTCAGAACGCCACCCTCGATGACAGCAGTTGCAGGAGCCCCGGCGGCGAGCGTCGTTGCCTGCGCAGACTGAATGTCAACGCTGGCAGCGGCCTGCAGTCCCGTCTCGACCTTGTTTAGCTTCTCGGCGGTGATGATGTCGCCGCGTTTCCACAACGTAGGAGAGTAAGCCATAAGCCCAACCTCCTTAGCCCGCGGAGGCCTCGTCAACCTTTGCAGAGTCAGCGAGAGCGGCGGCCATTGCGCCGGTCGCAACCGTAACGCCAAAGTTCTGATAAATCACGACATCATCCTTGGCGGCGCTCTTGACGCCGCGGGGGAAAATCACTCGCCAACCCGTGTCGTTCGTAGTGCCGGCGGCACCATACGTAATGGCACCCGTGGCCGGATCGCACAGGACGGACTGGCCTTCCGTAACCGCGCCCGTAGCGACAGCATAGAACTGGCCGCGAATGGCGATCGGCGGGCAGGCGCCCTGCGGATAGACCTGCGATGCGTCAGCAGTGAGCGTCGGAATCGTAGCGATGACGTCACGTTCGACAAAACCGACGGGCTTGGCACCGGACGTGCCCTTGAGGGAGACGATGTTCGTTTCACCCGTAACGTTGCCCTTGAGCGCCGTAGCAAAGCAGAAAGTACCTGCCTGAACGGTGCCGTCGGAGACGTAGTTGAAGGCCGTGTAAACGGCCTGCTTCGGATTCACTTCCTGACCGGCAATGCCGACGGCAGGATCAGTCTTAACAACTGCCTGAAAACCCATGATTAATACCCCTTCTTGATTTGAGAAAGCTTAGTGGAGAGAATGGAGTCGGCCTTGCCCGTCTTGAGCTGGGCGTCCTGAGCGAGCGAGCGCTTGGCAGAGACCTTCTTGCCGGCCATGAAGGCGAGATAAGCGGTGCGGGCGGCTTCGGGACGAACGCCCTTGATGCTCACACCCTCCTGCTCCAGCGCGGCCAAATAGACGCTTTCGGCAGAGTCGTAGGCATTGAAGCGGACGCGACCGAGCGTCTGAGCGCACTCATCCATTGCCGTAAAGCGTCGAGCGATGCGGCGTTCGACACGCTTAAGCGCGGCGTCCTGCCCCAGTGCGCGTTCTTCGCCTTCGGATTCATGCTCACGATCGAGCTTTTCAGGCTCGGTCTTTTCCTTTCGTTCGCCATAGCGCACACCCTCGGCAAACGCCTTCTGGAACTCTTCTGGCTCCTCGTCGTAGCCGCAGGCCTTCAGGCCGTCCTGGATGAGCTGAGCGCACTCGTCCTCATCTTCGGCAGGCTTTTCGACCTCTTCACCGATGTTGATGTCCTCATCTTCGGCCTCGGCTTCGGCATAGGCGAGCCCCTTGAGCGCATCGGCAAAGCCTTCGGCATCCTCAGGCTTCATGCCCTTGGAAACCATTTCGGCGATGATTCGCTTGATGGCTGCGTCCTTGTCCTCGTCAGCGGCTTGCGCCTCTTCAGCGGACTTGTCGACCACATTCCCCTCCTCGTCCTGCTCATGCAGGTCTTTGATTCCATTGGCGGCAGCGGCGATTGCGTCAGCAAGTGCCACCTCCTTCTTCTCGACGGCAGGATCGCCGTCAGCTGCGGCTACGGGAGCCGCGTTCTTTTCCGTCACGTCCATAGGTTGAGCCTCTCTTAAGTGACTGTCTTGCACCAACACATCGCGCCCCGCGCGGCCCTGCTCCACCAGCGCAACATGGTTGGCGGTAATGTCACGCATAACGAAGTCATAGTCTTCGCCGTCCGGCGTCTTGCCAGGGATGAAGTCAGGGGTATATCTGTACGAAAGAGACAACTCACGCATCGACCCATCGACGATGCGCTTGATTGCATCCTCAACAGTGAAGTGCAGCGAGTTGTCTAGGTATGGCGCTCTAAATGCGCCGTCTGTCCCAGTGGAGCCGACGCGCGTTTTGATCTGCGGCGCGTCTGCGTAGTCTGGATGATGGTTGAGCTGAATCGGGATACCGTTCGTGCTCTCGATTGTCTCGGGCTTGCTCAGCTCCTCTGGCGGGCAGTATCCGCGATAGATCTTCTGCGGATCGAGCCTCAGACGCTCCCAGTCAGGTACCTCATGCCCGTAGTACGGTCGCACCTGCGCTTTGGTCAAGTGCGAGACGGTGACATGGAGGTTCCCGTTCTTGTCATACCTCCTCACGCTCTCGGCATCTAGGGCAAGTAAATAGCGGTCGTTGTTCATTTCAATATGTCCGATATATCTAGACGGAAAATGCATCGGCAAAACGGCAACAACCCGGGCGTTACGTTCTGGCCTACAGCCGGGTCGTAAAGCCCCTCGGAAAGGTCGAAGCGTTTGCCGTCCATTGCGATATGCGTCTCGCGTGATGAATACCGCCCCGGGACGTGAACCCATACCGCGTGCTTGATGCCCAATGCCTCGGCGTTGCCGCGTTGGATGCCCTGACTGACTTTGATCGACTGATCAAGCGCAACTCGCTTGGCACGGGCCTCCGTGAAGCCCCTAGAGGCTTTCAGCACGCTTTCGATCTCTCCCAGACTCTGCCCCTCGTAGAGGCCGCGTGTAATCGTCTCTCGCACTCTGGCGAGGTCATCCGCCTGCATTTTGGTGATGAGCCCCGTCATGCCGTCCACAAGCCCCGGCAACGCTTTTGCTGTGCTCGGCGCCATGTATCGATTCTTGACGATAGGGATCGTCCATTTTTCTTTGAGCAGAGTAGGAGTGATGCCCGCGCGTATCAGCGCACGCCGCTGGCTCGCTGTCACGTTTTGCGCCATTGCGCGGACAAACCATCCCGAGACGAGCTTTGCGCTTTCTCCCGCGTGAATCATCCACCGCGCCATTTTCTCGGTGAGACTCAGGTCAAGCTTTCGAGCGGCATCGGCGGGATTAGACGCTTTGAAAGCGCGTATCGCCTCATCTATGATCTTTTTCTCTTTGCGTCCCCACAGTGCGGCGTCCTGCGCAACCGTCTCGACAGGCTGCGTGAAGCAGCCCGAATCGATCAGGTTGCGCAGGAGCTCGGCCGTTGCCTCGCGCGTCTGTTTCTCAATGAGAGCAATCAGCCGCTTTTGCAAGGCCGCCTTGAGCCCGGCATTCGGCTCGATCGCGGGGATCGTCTTGATGCGTTTAGCCATTCAAGCCACCTAGGGACTGAAGCAGTTGCCGCGATTCGTCGGGCGGGTTCGATGCTGGAGCAGGCTCTGCCACTGCGGTCGTTGCCTGCTGAAGCGCGCCAAGCAAGCCCTCGATATCCTCAGGCTCCCCTTCGGGCACCTCGTCACTCAAAAAGCCCAAGTGCATCGCCGGCTCTTTCTTGACCGCTTCGCGCATTTCCTCTGCGCTGATTGCCTGAACTTGTGCAAGCGTTGCAAGAGCGCCTGCGCGCGTCTGAGCGGTCATGGCCGCGCTGGCTTCATCTTCCTTGCTCAATTCGTTGAAGTCGAAGGAGATATTCGAATTGATGCTCCCCATTTCGACTAGTTCAATTGCCTCTAAGCAAGTGTTAATTGCTTCGCGACGCAGCTCTTGCTTGGAACGAATGTAATCGTAGTAGTTACGAATATCGCTTTCGCCCGTTGCGTTGAAGCCGCTAGGACTGATGCCCAAGAGCTTCACGGCAGGCGTGCGGTTGATCGACGCAATCATCTCGAGCGACTGGCGCACGACGTCCGTACAGCCCGCGATTGACGTCTGCACGTTCATCACACTTTCGCCTTCCTTGTCGCAGACGAACACGGCGTTGTTATCGCGATAGCGCTGAAGCGCCTTCATACGGATGTCGAACAACCGCACCCCGTTAGGCGAGTTGAAGATGTCATCCGTGCTCGTCTGGAAAACGAGAAGCGAGACCTTGCGCACCAAGTCGGCCGTATAGACCCGGCACTGATTCCAGTGCATCACGTAGTCCCAGAGGATCTGAGCCTGCGGAATGCCAAGGAAGTTGTATGCCGGTCGCAGAAGCGTCGGCGGCGGATTGTCAAAAAGCCTAAGCAAGCGCGACTCATGCACCTTCGTTCCCAACACCCAGAAGTAGCGGGGCTTGAGGTAGTCGGGCTTGAGCGGGTCGATGGCGTTGTAGTCGCCCGGCGATACGTTCACAGGATCGACCACGACAAACCGGAGCTTCGTACCCGGCTGTAGCTCTGCGCTTTCGTTTGAGTAGCGCAGGGGCAACTCGGGATTTTCCGTGCCGGTGTCGACGTAGATAAAAGCCCCGCCCATGTATCCGGTTAGTGTTGCGGCCTCATGAAAGAGCGTGCGTAGGTGGTACTTCTTCTCTTGAAGTGTCTGAATCTCCTCAACAGCCTCCGCGTCATCGCCCGTGATCGTAATCCACTCGCGGGTAATATCATCCGCAACGGTCTGCACGCAGGCACGGATCATGCCGTTCTGCGCGATCTGCTGAAGCGCGCCGTAACCGACGAAAGAAGTCACTGGGTACTGCCCGAGCTCGTAGCCGTGCTGTTGAAGGCTGCGATGAATGGCGCCATAAAAGCCCGCGTCAGAAAGTGCCTCATCTTGCGCTAGGCGCTCTTTTTCAGACACCCCGAGAGTCACCGGAGGGGCGAAACGCTCCCTCACCTTCTCGACCGTCTCGAAGAGCTGAGTGGCTTGCGGCGGCGTGCGTAGCGTGCGGTCGATCTCCTCAAGCGCGGCGATGCGCTTTGCCTGCGCGAGGAGATTGCCGTTAGGCGCTTGGGCTTTCGCCGTCTTTCTTTTCTTCTTGCTCACAATGCTTAATCTCCACTTTGCGCCATTCGCTCAGGAATCGGCGGAAAACGCGGCGCCTTGCGGCCTGCCACCGCACATGCCCGACCAAGTCGACAACGGCCTCAACTGCCTTTGCAATTGCGAATATGGCCACCGACGCGCCTATGGCATACAAGATGATCAAAGCGCCCCAAGCGCGTAACGTCAGTTCAGGTTGCATGAGTTGTGCCTACCGTCCAAGTAAGTAAGCTAGATTCGTCGGATCGATATGCAAGCCGCTGTGCTTATTTAGATCCGTCAATGCCTGGCTCATCGCGTCGATGGTGTCATCGTGAGCACCTGACGGAAATGCGAGGAGCTCAGGCACCAGATCGCGCTCGACCCACGGGAACCGCTCAGGTGGAGGCAAGTACACGTTCCTAGCCTCCCATAATGGCGTTACGGCCGACGCGCGCGCCTCCTTGCTTTCTTTTGGCGTGATCGGGATGATGCCCGACACTTTTTTCTTGAGCGTCGCGATGATCGCCGACCCGTTCGCTTTGTCTTCCACGAGCTTGCGAGTCACGCGCGGGTACTTGTTTGCCGCCGCGACGAACTGCTCGAGCGTCTTAACGAAGTCCCACTGACCGCGGAATTGGTCGATGAGATAGAAAGAGCTGCCCTTTCTGCCCCAAACCTGCCCGACAACGAAGTCGGACACTTTCGAGTCTTTGAAAGTCATGTCCCACGAGATCACACTCGCATCGAAGCGCTCGGGCAAAGTGTCCCAATACTGCACCCAGTCACTCTTGAAAAGCCCGCCGCCTCGAGGCACCGGGCGTTGTTGGAACTGACCTGCGACAGCATAGCCACCCATGACCTTCTCCATTTCATCCACCTGAGTGGCGGTAAAGCGCTCGGGAAAGAGCAGCTCACCTTCTTTCTGGCGAGGGTCGGTGAAGCCGATGCAAGTCTTGCACCTGCGGCTTTCCTCAAAGCGCATCGGCAACATCAGGTGTTCGTACCCGAGTTCGCGGGCTAGGATGACGCCCGAGGTGTCGCGTTCATGCAAGCGCTGCATGATCACGATGATCGCGCTGTCTGAGTTGTTCACACGGGACGGGACGGCTTCTAGGAAGGTCGTCTCAGCGGAGAGCAACGCGGCCTGTGAAAACGCATCGTCGACAGACAGCGGGTCGTCGATGATGATGCGATCGCCTCGAGAGCCAGTAAGGCTTCGGAAAGCCATTGACTCACGAAAGCCAGTAGCCGTGTTCTCGAACTTCTTCTTTGCGTTCTGGTCGCCACACAGCTCAACGCCCCATCGCTCCTGATACCAGTCAGAGGAGATCAGGCGTCGGCACTTGAGGTTGTCTCGGATAGCGAGGTCTTCCTTATGCGCCGTCGTCAGATAGCGCATTGAAGGCTGTCCGCCTGCGCCCCATTCCCAAGCCGGAAAGAAAACGCCCGTCAAGAGCGATTTCATCATGCCCGGCGGGACGTTCATCAGCAGGCGCTTGATCTGTCCGCTGTGGACAGCTTCTAGGTGCTCGCACATCGCGTCGAGCGCCCATCCCCACTTGATCGGTGTGGCGGGTTCGAGAACGTTCCACGCCATCTTGCAAAACTCGCCCAGTGAACGCCGTGCAAGTTCTCGGTCAAGCTCAATCAGAGTTGGGAGTCTGTTCATTCATAAGCTCCCTAATCTTGCGCAGGTTTTCGGTAGAAACCCCGGAAAGGTCGGGAGCTGCATCAACCTTGACTGCGCCGCCGTCCGCCCCGGTAATCTCGGATCGGGAGGTTTCCTTCCATCCGCAGCGGGACTTCATGTAGAAGATGATCGAGGCGGTATCCCCGCTCTTGATCTTTTCCATGAGCTTGCCGCCGACAAAAACGTTTGCCTTCGCCTTGCCCCTTTTTATGGCACTGGCGAATTGGTCGCTTTCTCTCTTTCGAGCCTTCAGCGTCGTGTAGGAGATTCCGAGTGCGTTGGCAATCTCCTCTTCGTTGTTGCAGACCTGCGCGTATTCTTCAACCTTACGCAGATCGATCTGAATTCGTGGTTTCGTTTCCATATGAATACTCTCGGAAGGTACGGGGCAGTTCCGATGTTCGCCGAGTTAAGACAATCCTTCAAACAGGGTTGAAAAACTCTCGGTTACTGGGTCACCCCTCCGAGAGTTTTCAAATCAGCGAGTTGTAGGTTTTGCCATCGTCTCGGACAGCTTCAAGCCCCGTCATTTCCTGCCACCGCTTAATGATCACGTCGACGTAAACGGGGTCGAGTTCCATCAGGTAGGCAACGCGCCCCGTCTGCTCTGCCGCAACTAACGTTGTACCAGAGCCGCCGAAGCTATCGAAAACCACGTCTCCTTTCTTGGACGAGTTTTCCATGAGATACCGGAACAGCTCGACAGGCTTCATCGTCGGATGCTCGCCGTTTCTCATCGGGCGATCACAGTCGATAACCGTCGTCTGGCTTCTGTCTGAGTACCACTCATGACTCGCGCCGTCTTTCCATCCGTAAAGGCACGGCTCATGCTTCCACTGGTAGTCCTGGCGACCAAGAACAAAGGCGTTCTTGTTCCAAATCAGGCACTCGCGCACCTTCCAGCCAACGTCTCGGCAAGCCCCACGGAAGTTGTACCCCTCCGAGTCGGCGTGCCAGATGTAGAAAACGCCGCCCGGCTCAAGGACGGTGTCCGCCATTGAAAACGCATCAACGAGGAACTGCCTGAAGGCCCCATCCTCCATCGAATCGTTTTCAATCGTAAGAGCGTCTTTCGTCTTGCCTTCGTAGGCTACGTTGTAGGGAGGGTCCGTCAGGTAGAGGTTTACCCTACCCCCCCACAAGCTTAGAAATATCTGTGGCAGAGCATGAATCACCGCACATTACTCGGTGAACACCAAGCGTCCAAACGTCGCCGCGTTTCGATACAGGGTCTGGCTTAGGCTCAGGAATATCAGGCTCGTCGGAATCGTCAGAATCGTCAACGGTCAATAAGTCGTCAAGCTCTTCCGAAGAAAAGCCTATGTCGTCAAGTTCCACGCCTTCCAGTTTCAGCTCTTCGAGTTCGACCTTTAGCAGTTCGTCGTCCCAGCCCGCGTCCAATGCGAGCTTGTTGTCAGCGAGAATGTAGGCGCGTTTCTGTGTTTTGCTCAGTCCCGCCAATTCGATCACGGGGACTTCGCTCATGCCGAGCTTTCGTGCTGCCGCTAGGCGGCCATGTCCCGCGAGAATGCCGTTTGTGCCGTCAACAAGAATTGGGTTAGTCCAGCCAAATTCTTGGATCGATCCCGCAATGCGAGAAACTTGCTCATCGCTATGCGTTCGAGCGTTTCGGGCGTAGGGTATGAGGTCTGCGACCTTTCGGTATTCCACCTTGAGCCGCGTGGACGGCGTAATTTCGTTGCCCATCTCGACCTCCTCAAGTCGTTTGCTGGACGAAAAAAAACTCCCGTAGTTTCCTACGAGAGTTCGTGTGTTCTTTGTTTTTGGCGTTTACTTGGGAAACGTCAAGCCCAAGGCTTTCAGTCGTTCTTGCGTTTTGGGGCTTGTTGTCAAATCCTTGAGATTTGGCATAACTCGCTTTAAACAATCACTCGTTGCATCAGGCTTGGCGACGGCGGCGGCCTCCTCGGGCGTCAGCGCACCAGCGACCCCGACAGAAACAGCTATCAGTTTGCTTAACCATTCCTCTTTTGGTGCGCGACCGTTTTCAAGCTCTTCCAGACACGCTGTTGCGCCGTCTTGGAATTTTTTCACCATGTAAGGGACGGTCTGGCACTCGCTAAATCGAACGTTTCCGACCGAAAGACCGTCTACATTGCACAGAAGCGCAATTCTCTGCCCCCTGTCGAAATCGGCAATGTAATCGGATTGCTCTTCCTGTTTTGCGAATGTCGCGGTAGGCGTCACAACCCTTTGCGGACTTGAGAAAACAACCATTGCGGTATTGAAGCTGTTAACGCGAACCTCATCAATTCGCCCCTCAATCAAAACCTGTTTGCCCTTGTACTTTTTGTTTGCACGCAGTTCGTTACTCTGAAACTCGCGCTCAATTACGTCGACGTCTTGGTAGATTGGGTTTGTACCTCCGGCGGCTATTGCAAACGTTGCCGCCTGGTCCACGTTGTACGCGCCATTGATGTCGTCTCGCACAATGGTGTTAAAAACGTCCTTTTCGGTTTGCGTCAATCCCGCGAATGCCGAGGCGCAAAACAAACTGGCCACAAAAGCCGTAACGGTTTTTCTCATTTTGGTTTAATCCTATGAAAGACTCATAACGAATGTTTTTGAGTCCTTCAAGGATCGCACCTCGCGCCCGTTTCTCGCATTGGCGTTTCCACCAATTGACGAGTTGCTTGTGTTACTGGTTCTGCTGAACGGGCTTGCCGTCAGAACCGACGGGAACGTAAATGACCTGCGGTTGCTGAGGAGCCTGTGCCGGCTGTTTCGGTTCGTCGTCCTTCGTCATCACGTCGTAGATGGCATTGCCAGCCATCGAGCCTGCGGCGGCACCCATGACAGTCGACCAGAAGCCGCCACCCGAAGAGGTGGTGTTTTGATGAACGGTCTGGTTCACGACGGTAGTGTTTTTCTTCACGACAGTCGTGCGATTCGGGACTGATCTGACAGCAGACGGGCGCGAGAAAGAGCGTCCGCCGAAACCGCGACCACCACGAGCATCTGCGGCGGTAGAGATGAAGAATGCAGCCACAACAGCCGCCAAGAGAATCTTTTTCATGCGTTCAACGTGATTGAGGCGGCAATCCCTGTCGAAAGCAAAGAATGTGGTGGGTAAAGGGGTCACGCGATCGGAAACATGCGAAACGATCACGTCATGTCGAGACCGTTCCACCCGCAAAAGGGGTATAAAAAAAGCTCGAACCTTTCGATCCGAGCTTTATTTTCGCTAGATACGACTCTGTCTCCCGACAGGGATTAAAGCCGCACACGACTCGCCTCCGACTGAGGCCAAAAATATTTCATTACACATTATACGACTCTTTTCTCGCGGATGCAATCGAAGATTCGTTTTAGTTCGCAAACTGCGGCGTAGTGGTGGAAGCGGAAGGTATTGCGCCCGAGGTGCAGGCGCTGTTCGATGTCCTCGGGTTCGAGATGCTCGAAGTAGCGTGCGCGGATGACGGCCTTGGCGATCATCGGGAGCTCGGAGGACGCGAAGGCGGCATCGAGGTCGTCGGCGACCTGTTCATTGGCGCGAAGTTCCTCGGCGCTCGGGGTGATGCGCGGTTGGCGCTTCTCGGCGAAGGGGTTAGCCTCCTCTTCCGCGTCCGGGGATCCCTGCGCGAGGCGCATCATCTGCATGATGACGAACGTCGGGGACTTGACCGTAGGGATGCGGCCCTTGCGGCGCAGACTCGCCCAGAGGCGCAGCAGACGGAAGAATTCTTTTTCGATGATTACCATAGGTTGCTCGGCTCAAAGGTTTCATACTCCCACCCGCCACCGTCTTTCTTGCGGCGCGGGTAGACCACGATCAGGGTCGCCCACTGGTTGAGCTGTGCGCACATCTTGCACTTCGCCTTGGCGTCGTCTCGGAAGATGGCGCGGCTTCCCTTGACCTCATGGAATTCGATCGAGCCGTCTGGCTTGAGCACGAAGAAGTCGGGCGTGTATCGGAGGTCTTGCGCGAGCTTGAGGGTAATCGCTTCGAAGCGGAAGTCAAGGACTTCGCCTGCGGCCTTGAGTGCGCGGAGGTGGTCGCGGTACGCGGTCTCGGTCTTGTTCATCTGCCCGGGCTTGAGTCGACCCAGTGCGAGCAATGTGTTCGCTCTCATCCCCTGATGCCTCGCTTGCTGAAGATGCGGAAGGCCTCGTAGCTGTCACGCCCGAAGCCGTTGAAGAACAGCGGGAACTTCTTCCCGTTGCGCGGGTTGGTTTCGTCGTATGTCCACGCCTCGAGGTTCGAGGACGGGATGGCGACCTTGTAGAGCGGGATGTAGCAAAAGGACTCGTTGGCGAGGTAGCCGTAGAAGTCGATGCCGTGGCGGATCTTCATGCGGCCCGTGTCGGTGAGGGCCTCGCACTCGCGGAAGTGGAGTCGGCAGCGGCGACCGACCTCGGGGAGGTTCGGGCGGGACTTCTTCGGGTTGATGACGGTATGCCAAGCGTCGGCAATCCTGGTCGTCGGAATCATCGGTTTTGCTCCTGTTGGTCTTTTCTTGCTTTGAGAATCCCCACCGCCTTGATGCGGAGGTCTATTCGCTCCTGTGGCGCTCGTTCGTAGAACGCGCACGGGGGGCGTAGTTCGGTAATGGCCTGAAGGACGTTCCACCGCCCTCCCTTGTGCCCGACCGCGTCGCAGTAGCCCTTTTCCTCTGCAAAGAGCCACCGGGGAGTGCGGTCGGATCCCGCGAGGTAGGCGCAGTCGATGCATCGGATGGTGTTGATGAATCGGTCGCCGAAAAGCGGACGCGGTTCCTTCGGGCCGGTCGGCTCTTCCTCTTTCGGTCGTTTCCACCTCATCGGTCCGCCTCGAAGAAGTTGAGGAGGAGGACGAAGGGCAGTGCGACGATGGCAGCGATGGCGGCGACGGCGATCACCACTGGGCAGGCAGCGAGGAGGAAGAACAGCGCCACGACGTTCACGATGACGAAGAACGGAGCGAGGAGTGCGGAGAACAGGTCTTTCATGGTTCGTAGTTGTGGGTTACTGGGGGTTGTAGCCGCCGTTTTGCAGGATGTGCGCCACGGCGTCACGGTGGAGAAGGCGCGCGTCGGCAAAGGTTGGGAGCTTCCATGACGCGACGGGTCGACCGAAGCGCACGCAGGAGACGGGGGCGAACCACCGCCCGGGCTTGATCGACGTGGTGACTTCGCCCTCGAAGTCGGTGCTGTGAACCTCCCAGAAGTCCCCTCCCTCGACCACGATGGCGGTCTTGAGTTCGTCGGCGGCGTCCGTGGTGCTGACGATGAAAGCTGTGCTCATGGGTTGAATGCTCCTCGTTGGATGGAACCTACGGCGGCGTCATGGACGGCCATGCCGTGAGCTGCATCCCTGCTGTAGCGGACTGCTATGGTGCGCTCGCGCTCGAGCTCGGCGGTGTACCAACGCAGGCCCTCGCGGTCATCGTCGGGACAGGGCTTCGGGAGCAGGCGGTAGGTGACTTTGGTGACGTACTGGCCGCGTCGACCCGAGAAGTCGGGGCGGGAATGCACGCAGAATTCGCGACGGCGGTCGAGACTGAGGAGCCAGGTCGTCTTGCCTCGGCGTTCCTTGATCTCGCGCACGATCTCCGCTCCCGTGGTTTCATCGGACATGGGGCGCACCTCTCTGCACGGCCTGCTCGACGAGTGACTCATGGTGGGTGAAGGCAAGGGAGCGCTCCGCGAACTTGTAGGCGCGGCAGTACTCGAACGTTGCCTGCGTGAGGTCGGTCGGGTCGTCGCCCAGACGGCCCTCGGCGTAGGTCGTGAGGTAGGCGGTCGAGCCGAAGAGAGGCATCGTGGTGATGCGGATCACCTTGCGTCCGAGGAACGTGTGCAGCGTGGTCGTGAGCGACATCGTGTGATGCGACTTGGAGACGACGCGGGCTTTGGTGTCGGGTTCACTCATTGCTTTCCTCCTTCTCCGGCAAGAGGCGGCACTTGCCGCATCGCTTTTTCAGTTCCCGGTTCCCGATGAAGAAGCCGAGGATGAAAATGACGAGCATGGCCAAAATGAGCTCGTCGAACTGTTGCGTGGTCATTCGTGACACTCCTCGAAGTCCTCGTTCGTGAATTCCACGTCGAAGGCGTGGGCACTGGCCGAGTCGGTCTCGGGCACGGTGAGCGTGAAGCGGAAGCGCCCCTTGGCGTCCGAGCAGTAGCTCGAGCGGTAGTTGGCGATGTCAAGCGCACGGAAGACGGTGTACGCCCAGACCTCCTCGCGGACGTTGTGCTTGAGGAAGTCGTAGACAGAGGCGCAGGTTTTGAGGCGAAGCCCTTTCATTTCGCGTCCTCCTCGTCGGCGAGGTCGTCGTAGTGGACGGCGAAGGAGAACGCGGCCCCACTGATTGAGTGTTCGGCGGGAATGGTCACGGTCACGGAAAGGCGCAGACGGGGTTCGATTGTCTCGTAACGGTCGACGACGTACTGCTCGACCTCGCGGATGATCTGCTCGCAGGTTTCTGCGTCCAGTGCGTTGATTTCGATCAGGCGACGCAGCGGAGATTCGGGCGGGAGGTATTTCATGGGCTTGCTCCTCAGAAAAGTTTGGTCGGGTCGTTGGTTCGGTTGGCGGAGACGCGGCGGAAATCGGTGGTCGTGCAGTCCACGTAGGTCGCGCACTCGTGGACGCGAGAGGCGACCAGATTGCCGACGAAGGCATCGAATTCGGACGGCTTCCCGTCCCTCTCACGTATCGACAGGTTCGTGACGATCAGGGTCGGACGGTCGTTGCGATAGCGGGCGTCGAGGATTCGCGTCAGGAGCTTCGACTCGAACGTTGTCGGGTCGGCGGCAACGTCGTCGAGACACAAGATGTCGATGCGGGACAGGTCGGCGGTGATCTTGGCTTCGGTCGTTCCGGATTCGTTCGAGTAGGTGTCCTGAACGGCGCGCACGAGGTCGAGGCAAGCGACGAAGCGGACGGTAAGGCCCTTGCATTCGCGCAGGCTGTTGAGAGCCGCACAGGCCAAGTGCGACTTCCCAGTACCCCACGAACCCGAGAGGATCAGCCACGGGGTCTCGCCGGCACTAACGCCCTGCGACCATGCGCAGACCTTCTCGAAGGCGGCGGCCTGAACGTCGTCAAACGGCATGAAGCCAGACAGGGTTGCCTTGGCGAAGCGGCGCGGGATTGCGGCGGTCTGGGCGAACAAAGCTGCGTTCTGCTCTTCTGCCTTTCGGTGAAGCAGGCGGTTTTCCGCCATGCCCTCAAGCGCTCCTTCGGTGAAGGGCACGCCCTTCTCGGTGAACTCTGCGCGCAGGGCCTCGATCTCGCGCACAAGGGCAGGATCCTTCTTCGGAGGAACCTGGGGGGCCGTGCCCTTGCGTTCCGCCGCGATGGCGGTGAGTCTGGCGAGGATTTCGGAGATTGACTTGGTCATACGTTCTTATCCGTCTTGGCAAAAATAGCGGTCATCGCCTGATACTTTTTCTTCAGCGCCTCTCGTTCCTCAGGCGTGTAGAGAGGCGGCGGGTTTGTCGGCGTCTGAGTCGATACCCATCCCGCCTGCGGGTCAGTGCTACGGCGTGCGGGTGTGTACGACTGGCTCTGTGGTCTGCTCTTAGCGAACTCCTCTGCTTTCGTCGCCCACGTCCTCCATGCGGCCAGCCAGTTGCTGTACCGGTTGTCTTTGGAAAGGTGGAAGTTGACGAACTTGGTGAACTCCGTCTGAGCGTTGATGCTTGGGTGCTTGGCTTGTGCGTACTCAAGGTATTCAGGCGGGATAGAGTCGTCAGGCGAGAATGGGCAGCTTGTCTTTGGCTTGGCTCTTGTCGCCTTCGGCTTTTCGACCTTTTTACCGTCGTTGGTAAGATGGTCGGTTTCCCACGGCGCTTGCGCGGGCAAGCTATTCCCTGTTCTACTTCCCTGTTCTATTTCCCTGTTCTTATTCCCTGTTACATCCTGATTTTCGGGGGACCCCTCCCCCCTTTTTTTGGGGGACCCTCTCCCCCTTTTTTGGGGGACGGTACCCCGATTTTCGGGGGAGGTA
>OGOX01000202.1_pt1 | contig 49102 bp, 33 predicted proteins | sample 1552761 | NCBI WGS metagenome assembly OGOX01 (sample SAMEA2580212, study PRJEB22360) | human gut metagenome | biome: human gut; feature: human-associated habitat; material: faeces | place: Denmark | collected 2008/2010
ACTTGCATGTGTTAAGCCTGTAGCTAGCGTTCATCCTGAGCCAGGATCAAACTCTCCATTGTAAAATATCATTTTTACTTTGCTAAACCCGAAAGTATAGCGAAGTGTTTGTTGTCTGTACTTAGGACGAATATCCTTTTCGTTTATTGAAGCTTAGTAAACCTGACTTGTCAATTACTTGACGGTTCGTTTCTTTTACCCAGTCAACTTTCTTATTTCTAAGAAGTTAACCGCTTCTTGTACTACTTGTCTGTTTATGTAAAATCTTTCAAAGAACTCTTTCTTTAGTTGCTTAGAGTAATACTTGATTTCTCAAAAGCGAGTGCAAAAGTACTAACTATTTTTCATTCCACCAAATTTTTCGAGAAGAAAGTTGTATTTTTCTTTTAAATTTAACACTTATAAACACTTTTCGCGTTTCAAATCCTTTCTTCTCCTTATTATATATATACGCGCGAAAGAACACCAGCCTTTATTGAGCCTCCAAATAGAGAACACGAGAAGACCAATCGTTCTTCTTACCCCAATCCACATTATGCTCCAATGGCATTTCCAAGCCATGTTCCATCAAATACTTGCCAGAGTATGACTTACCCTCACAAGCCAAAGGAGTATTATCGATGACATCAAGCTCACGTACCTTATACATCTTGTTTGCATCCAAACCAGCCATCTTAACAATAGGAAGGTGCGCATTATAGAAGTTAGCAAGCTTCCACCAGTAGAACACAGCCTTATCCTTAGCCTCGCTTACATACATAATGGAAGACAGCCCCTGGTTGTCGTATGGGGAAACCAAACGGTAAAGATCGCCAAACTGTACAACAGGGCGAATCTCCTTGTATTCAGAGATAGCCTTTCGACAGAGAGCCTTCTCCTCATCCGTCATATTCTTTGGCTGAATCTCCATACCGAGACGACCACTCATAGCTACATCAATACGATACTTCAAGGAAGTTGTACGGAAGACCGTGTGGTTAGGCACGGCAGAGATATGACTTGCCATAGCTATAGCAGGGAAGAAGTAGCTGGTACCATACTGCATATAGATACGCTGCAAGGCATCCGTATTATCACTTACCCAGAACTCATCGAAACCACGGAGGCATCCCCAGTTGGCACGAGCACTACCACTGGCACAGCACTGGATAACGACATTCTTGTACTTAGCACGGATACGATCGATAACCTTAGCAAACCCCTGATGGTATGCGATATAGAGATGACTCTGATCAGCGGCAGAAAGATACTGACTACCATGATTCATGATGGCCATATTGGCATCCCACTTGATGTAGGCAATCTCAGGATACTTAGTAAGCAAATCATCTACTACACCAAATACGAAATCCTGCACCTTCGGATTACCGAGATCAAGAACCAGCTGAGTGCCACCACGACCAACTACCGCATCACGCTTAGGCGCCTTGATCACCCAATCAGGATGCTTCTCGTAAAGTTCACTCTTGGTATTAGTCATTTCCGGCTCAATCCAGATACCGAACTTCACGCCATTCTTCTTGGCATCACGAAGCAGGCCTTCGATACCGTCAGGTAATTTTTCGGTATCTACTACCCAATCGCCCAAAGCTGCATTATCTGTCTTGCGAGGATATTTCTTTCCGAACCATCCATCGTCCATTACGAAGAGCTCACCACCCATACTATGGATATCAGCCATCATCTGATCCATACCCTTCTGGTTGATGTCGAAGTAAACACCCTCCCAAGAGTTCAAGAGGATATCACGCTCCTGATCACCATGAGCAAGCACGTACTTACGACCCCACTTATGGAAGTTGCGGCTAGCACCGCTCAAACCCTCATTGGAATAAGTAAGCGCAAGAGCAGGAGTCTTGAAAGTTTCACCCTTCTTGAGATGATATTCTGAATTCTGCTCATTGATACCAGCAAAGAAATAATGATATTCTGTATCATCAGTTACAGTCTTGAGCTTATAGTTTCCGCTATAGGCAAGTGCAGCACCTATAACGGCACCCGTATTCTCCTGTCCCTTTCCATTGAGAGAGAACATCACCTCGGCATGATCGGTATGAGAATTACGCACACCATCATTATTGCGGATGACAAACTCGCCTGGCTGCAACTTCTCATGACTCAACTGAGCCTCAGCAGCCCATGTGCCAGAAAGATGACTCATCCATACATCACCACGGCGGATAGGAAGCATAGCTGATGCAAAGGTAGTCAGCGTAACAGTACCCTTCTCTCCATTACTGATTTCAGTCCAAGCCTCAATCATATCCACATCCTTATAGGCACGGTACTTCAGATCCACCTTGATATTATAAACAGGATCCTTGAGATGGATGGTAGTAACTGTGGCATTAGCCTCCTGCTTCACATCGCTACCGGTAGCCACGAGAGCAGTAGAAAGATTACCATCGCTGTGACGCATGGCGAGTGCAGCTTCTGCAGGAGTATTCAGACCGTATGCAGGATAAGCATCCATACGACCATTGGTAGCTACTGTAAGATTCTGCAGATCTGCAGCGTTCAGCTTAGAACCGAAATAGAGATACTGTGCAGGTTTTCCGTTCTCCACATCGAGGATGAGCGAAATCCCCTTACTGTTAACCGAAACCTGTTCTGCCATCGCAGGCATGGCGATGGTCATCAGCAAGAGTGCAAGTGATTTTAATTTCATCATATTTATTATATACGTTATTAGTTATTGCTATTGATAAGTTTTCGAATGCAAAAATAAGAAAATAAACAAGAACCACCAACCCTTTCTTGATTTATTTTTGGAATAAAGCACAAAAAGTCAAACATCAAGCAAATAAAGCAAATAAAAGAGCTAGGAGCGGGGAAGAATACCCCAGATAATCACATCCATATCATAACAATCACTAAAAAAATCATTAAAGTCGGAATTTCTTAGTATCTTTGCCCCGCAAACATCATGTATCATACAATCCAAAAGAGACAAAAGAAATAAAGCTATATGAAACTCAAAATACATTTCAGTCACAAGGAGGAACTTTGGAACTCCTGGTCGCATGCCGGAGGCATCCTGATGGGCGTTGTCGTAGGAGCCATCTTCCTTTATTGGTGCTTTACCATGCACAACGGATGGGCCACGGCAGGCATCATCCTCTACCTGTTCGGTATGCTGATGTCTTACATCGCCTCTACCACCTACCATGCCATCTCTGCATGGAGCAAGTGGAAGGAGCGACTGCGCAAATGGGATCATGCCGCCATCTACTGGCACATTGCCGGTTCTTACTCTCCTATCACCCTGATTGCAATGCGCGAACAAGGCTATTGGGGATGGAGCCTCTTTATCTTCATCTGGGCATGCGCCATAGCAGGCACGGTGATGAGCTTTGCCAAACTCAAGGACCACAGTAATCTGGAGACGCTCTGCTTTGTGGGTATGGGATTATCGGTACTTGTCGCATTCAAGCCTCTGATAGATTCCGTATCCCCAGCCACGGTTATCTGGATTATCGCAGAGGGTGTCTGCTACATCACGGGTGCCGTGTTCTACAGTATCAACAAGAAGAAATACATGCACTCCGTGTTCCACTTCTTCGTCCTGGCAGGTAGCGTCTGCCACATCATCGCCGTTTGGGACATTCTGATGAAATATATCTAAACGACTCAAGAATAGAAACCAAGAATAAGAATCAAGGCATCGAAAAGTGAAGGCTTTTCGATGCCTTTGCTTTTTAGAAAAACATCTTTTTTCTTTTATGAACGACACCCTTAGCTTTTTATAATAAGGTGATAATGTTAACATTACGTTAAAGTCTGAAAATAATTGCCCAAAAGTTTGGAACTTATCGCAGAAAAGCATACCTTTGCAGTGTTCTATTGAAGTAGTACACTAAAACATTAAAGATTATGATACAGATTAAAGACATTGATTTCAGATACCCAGGTAGTAAGCACCTTGTATTTAGAGATTTCTCTTTGGAACTCAAGGAGAACAACATTTATGGCTTGCTCGGTAAGAACGGTACAGGCAAGAGCACCCTGCTCTACCTCATCAGCGGATTGCTCCGCCAGCAACAAGGTACCATTCTCGTGGATGGCATTTCGGCACAAGATCGCAAAGCCGAGATGCTGAAGGACATCTTCATGGTGCCCGAAGAGTTTGAACTGCCCAACGTTTCCCTCGCCACCTACGTGAAGATGAACCAGGGATTCTATCCTAACTTCTCGCAGGAAGTATTGGACCGTTGCCTCAAGGATTTTGATTTACCACTCTCTCTCAAGTTGAACGAACTCTCGATGGGACAGAAGAAGAAGGTATTCATGAGTTTCGCACTCGCCACGGGTACCCGCTTCCTTCTGATGGACGAGCCAACCAATGGTCTTGACATCCCATCGAAGAGCCAGTTCCGTAAGGTCATCGCCAATAATATGACGGAAGACCGCACCCTCATCATCTCTACTCATCAGGTGCACGATGTAGAGTCGTTGCTCGACCACATCATCATCATGAACCAGAGCCAACTGCTGCTCGATGCATCGGTTTCGGACATCTGCGAGAAATACACCTTCGAGTACCGCAACCCACAGGAGATGGACGACACCGTGCTCTACGCCGAGCCAACCCTGCAGGGCAATGCCGCCATCTGCAAGCGTCAGGAGGGAAAACAGGAAACACAGATGAACCTGGAGTTGCTCTTCAATGCAGTAATTAATGGAAAATTAAACGATTAAAAATTAGACGATTATGAAAAAGAATTTCGATTTACATAGATTAAGCATGGTACTTCGTTGGGATATTCTCACCAACTGGCAGCGTCATCTTGGAGCTACAGCAGGTCTCGCCATCGGCCTTTCCATCTATTGTGTATTGCGACTTTTTAGCATGAGATATTGGCTTAACTCAACCGAAGTAGAGCTGGCTAGTCATCAATACCAGGTAAGTGTTTGCATGTTCTTTTCTGTAATAGCATTCATCGCGTTCTACGTCTTGGCAAGTTGTATATTCAATAACATGAAGACCAAATTGCAAAGAGAGAGTTTCCTGATGCTTCCTGCTTGTAATCTAGAGAAGTTTGTGGCCCGACTACTCATGATGAGTATCGGTGTTTTGGTTCAACTTTTTGCAGCAGTAATCTTGGCCGATGTTATACAGTTCATCTTTAGTTTCATCATCACTCCAGATTTTCATATCAGCATCACCTGGGCTGTGCTCAGCCATATTATTCCCACAATTCACCCTTTCGACAACGACTGGCTGAAATGGATTACCCTCTATTCATTCATACTATTTTCCCATTCTTTCGCAACACTTGGCGGAACATTCTATCGCAAGTTGCCTGTATTGCTAACAGCTTGCACGGGCATTCTTCTTAGTTTGATTTTGGGATACATAATCAACAAATTAGGAGAAGCTGGAGTTTTTGATTTCTTCAGTCATATTAACTTCAGCAATGGTTCCACAGCTGACTATTGTATAACAATTACAGCATTCTTTGTTTTCCTGGCTTTGGCTGCCTTCAACTATTGGGCATCCTACAAGCTCTTCACCCGCATGCAGGTTGTCTGCAACAAGTGGATCAACATCTAAGAATTAAAATTTGAAGATTATGAATTTCAGTAATGATAAAGCAATATACGTACAGATAGCCGAGCGACTGAGCGATGAAATTCTGGCGGGCAAGTACAAGGAAGACGAGCGAATACCGAGCGTCAGGGAATACGCCGTGCTGCTGGAGGTGAATGCCAACACAGCCGTGAAGGCATACGACCTGCTTGCCACCGACGAGATTATCTACAACAAGCGAGGCCTGGGCTACTTTGTTTCCGCAGGAGCCAAGAAGCAGATTAAGAAAACCCGCAAAAAGGAGTTTATGAAAGAAAGACTTCCGGAACTCGCCCGACAGATGCAGCTTCTCGACATCTCCATCGACGAAGTGAAGGAAGAGTTGGAGAAGAATCTCAAAAAGATAAAGATATGATGACACTATTCATCCTCAAATATATATTTATAGCTTCTGTCTTTGCCTTATATATAATAAGGTGTATGTAATAACGTTTTAAAAAAAGAGTTACGCTTGCAACTTTCAGAAGGTTGCAAGCGTCTAACGTTTTAAATTCATATCAATAAACAAACGTGTTATATGTCATTAATTCATCTAAAAGACGTCAACAAGACCTATCAGGGTGCTCAGCCACTCCATGTACTGAAGGGAATCGACCTCGACATCGAACGTGGCGAGTTCGTCAGCATCATGGGTGCTTCCGGCTCGGGAAAATCCACCTTATTAAATATACTGGGTATTCTCGACAACTACGATACGGGCGAATACCGACTCAATGATGTGCTCATCAAAGACCTCTCGGAAACCCGTGCTGCCGAATACCGCAACAAGATGATCGGCTTCATCTTCCAGTCGTTCAACCTCATCTCGTTCAAGACAGCGGTGGAAAACGTGGAGCTTCCACTCTTCTACCAGGGCGTGAGCCGCAAGAAGCGCCACGAACTGGCGATGGAATATCTCGAAAAACTGGGCTTGAAGCAATGGGCCAACCATTATCCTAACGAGATGTCGGGAGGACAGAAGCAGCGTGTAGCCATCGCCCGTGCCCTCATCACCAAACCCGAAATCATCCTTGCCGATGAGCCTACCGGAGCCCTTGACTCCAAAACGAGCGTGGAAGTGATGGACCTGCTGAAGGAACTGCACCAGAAAGAGGGAATGACCATCGTGGTGGTAACCCACGAAAGCGGTGTAGCCAACGAGACCGATAAGGTTATCCATATCAAGGACGGACTCATCGGAAGCATCGAAGACAACAGAGACCATCATCTCGTATCGAAAGACTACGTGAAATAACTTTGAACTTGGAACATGAGAGAATTAATCAAAGAAATATGGAGCACGTCGAAGCGCAACAAGCTCCGCACTTCGCTCACGGGATTTGCCGTTGCCTGGGGAATCTTCATGCTGATATTCCTGCTCGGAGCCGGCAACGGACTGATTAATGCCCAGTTGCAGCAAAGCACCCGATTCCTTGCCAACTCCATGCGAGTATTCCCGGGCGAAACCTCCAAGGCTTACAAGGGACTGAAGGAAGGCAGAAGCATCACGCTCAACGACAGGGACATCCTCATCAGCAACCAGACCTACGGCCAATACGTGGATGATGTGGGTGGAAGACTGGAACAGTATAACGTGAACATCAACTACGGCGATAATTATGTGGCAAGCCAATCATTGGTGGGTGTGGCTCCTACGCATCCCAAAATCGACAAGACGGAGCTGATAGCCGGACGATTCATCAACGAAATCGATATGAAGGACCAGCGCAAGAATGTGGTGCTGAGCCGAAGCCAGGCCAAGGAGCTCAGCAAAGAGTACCGTTCGCTGGTGGGCAAGAACGTAAAGATCAGCAACCTCAACTTCCAAGTGGTGGGAATCTATAAGGATGATGAATCGCGCAACAATACCGAAGCCTTCATCGCCTACTCCACCATCAAGACCATCTATGCCAAGGGCGATGATGCTGGAAGTCTGGAGTTCACCATCAAGAACCTGAAGACCCAGGAGGATAACGAGCAGTTTGAGAAGAACTATCGTGCCAGCATCAACAACAACCACCAGGCTGCCCCTGATGACGACCGCACCATCTGGCTATGGAACCGATACATGGACAATATCCAGATGAACCAGGGAATCGCCATCATGCAGACGGCACTCTGGATAGTAGGTCTGTTCACCCTGCTGAGCGGCATCGTGGGCGTTAGCAACATCATGCTCATCACCGTGAAGGAACGAACCCGAGAGTTTGGTGTAAGAAAAGCCATCGGAGCCAAACCTTGGTCGATACTGAAGCTCATCATCACCGAGAGCATCATCATCACCTCGTTCTTCGGCTACATCGGAATGGTCTGCGGCGTGGCGGCAAACGAAATCATGGATGCTACCATCGGCCACACCACCATAGACACCGGACTGTTTAAAGCCGCCATGTTTGTGAACCCTACGGTGGGCCTCGGCACCTGCATCGGTGCTACCATCGCCATCGTCATCGCAGGTACCATCGCCGGACTCATCCCAGCCATCAAGGCTGCAAGAATCCGACCGATAGAGGCGCTGAGAGCGGAGTAGTGTTTAATGTTTAGTGTTTAATGTTTAATTAGGCTTACACCTTATTATATATATATAGACTAGGCTATGCGATTAGATTTAGATACATATAAAGAAATACTCGACACCATCACGAGGAACAAGAGCCGCAGTCTGCTCACGGGCTTCGGCGTGTTTTGGGGCGTGTTTATGCTCATCGCCCTGATGGGTGGCGGACAAGGACTGAAGGAGATACTGCAGAACAACTTCACAGGCTTTGCTACCAACACCGCCATCATCTGGGCGCAGAACACCACCAAACCCTACAAGGGATTCAACAAGGGGCGCTCCTGGCAGATGGAAGAGAAAGACCTGGAGCGACTGCGCCACAGGGTGCCCGAACTAGATGTCATCACCCCACTGCTCTTCGGAGGCAACAAGTCGGTGGTGTTTGGCGACAAGAAATTCAGCGGCAGCACGCAGGGCGTGAATCCCGATTACGCCCAGGTTTCCGCGCCTAAAATGTTTTACGGCAGATACATCAACGAGATGGATCTGCGCCGCCAGCGCAAGGTTTGCGTCATCGGCAAACAGATTTACAAGACCCTCTTCCCCGGCGGCGGTGACCCGTGCGGCAAGAGCGTGCGAGTGGATTCCACCTATTACACGGTGGTGGGTGTAGATTACCGCTCGGGAAATGGCATCAACTTCGGCGGTAGAGCCGACGAAACCATCACCATTCCGCAATCCGTGCTCCGCACCGCCTACAACCGCGGAACCGCCATCGACATCATCGCCACCACGGGTAAGCCGGGCGTGGTAATGAGCAGCATCGCCCAGCGAATGCGTGAAACCATAGCCAGGGCTCACAACATCGACCCTTCAGATGAAAAGGGAATCATGGTGTTCAATACGGAGGTGCTCTTCCAGATGCTCGACAATCTGTTTAAGGGCGTCAACTTCCTCATCTGGCTGGTAGGTATCGGCACCCTTCTCGCCGGTGCCATCGGAGTTTCCAACATCATGATGGTAACGGTGAAGGAGCGAACCACCGAGATAGGCATTCGCCGAGCCATCGGAGCCACGCCTAAGATGATTCTCTCGCAAATCATCTCAGAGAGTATTATCCTCACCCTGGTGGCAGGCATGAGCGGCATCATCTTTGGAGTAGCCATCCTGCAGATGCTGGAGATGGCGAACACCACGGATGGCATTCTCACCGCCCACTTCCAGGTAGATTTCTGGACGGCCATCTCTTCAGCCATCCTCATCTGCATCCTTGGCGGCCTAGCCGGACTTGCCCCAGCCTGGCGAGCCATGAGCATCAAGCCGGTAGATGCAATGAGAGACGAATAAATAACTTTGAACTTTGAGATTTGAACATTGAACTTTATGAAATGCTTCAAGTCAATATCTCAGAGTTCATCAGGTAATCATAAAGTTCAACGTTCAAAATTCAAAGTTCAATGTATAAGAAGTATTCAAAGTTGATAGTTGCGGCGATAGTCGCCTTGATTTTCATCGGAACCTTCGTGTTCCTTTATGAGAAATCACAGCCTAAGCCTGTGGAATATACCGAGTTTACCCCAAAGATGGGCGATGTGTTGAAAACCACGGTGATTACGGGTAAGATAGAACCTCGCAACGAGGTGAACGTAAAGCCTCAGATTAGCGGTATCATCACCGAAATCTGCAAGCAGGCAGGCGACTTCGTGCAGGCAGGCGAGGTAATCGCCAAGGTAAAGGTGATTCCGGATATGGGACAGCTCAGTTCGGCGCAGGCTCGTGTGCGCCTTGCCGAGATTAACCTGAAGCAGGCACAGGTAAACTATGGTCGCGAGGAACAGCTCTACAAGAAGCAGCTGGTCAGCGCCGATGAGTTTGATAAGGTGAAACAGTCATTGCAACAGGCAAAGGAGGAGAAGGTTGCCGCCCTGGATGCACTCGAAGTAGTTCGTGATGGTGTTTCCAAGAGCAACGCCAGCGCCTCTTCCACCCTTATCCGTTCTACCATTTCGGGAATTATCCTCGATATTCCTGTCAAGGTGGGTAACTCCGTGATTCTTGCCAATACCTTTAATGATGGAACCACCATCGCCAGTGTAGCAAACATGAATGACCTCATCTTCCGTGGCAACATCGATGAGACCGAAGTGGGCAATCTGGTAGTGGGAATGCCGATGAAGATTACCATCGGAGCGATGCAGGACCTGAAGTTTGATGCCGACCTGGAGTACATTTCTCCAAAGGCTGTAGAGAACAATGGTGCAAACCAGTTTGAGGTAAAGGCAGCCGTCCGCTCAGTAAAGGGCGGCAAGATCCGTTCCGGCTACAGCGCCAACGCCGAGATAGTATTGGCAAAGGCGAGCCACGTGATCACCGTTCCGGAGAGTGCCATCGAGTTCAGCGGCGACAGCACCTTTGTCTATATCGTAAAGGGCAGCGGCGAGAAGAAGACCTACGAGCGCAAGCAAGTAACCACCGGATTGAGCGATGGCGTGAACATCGAGATCAAGAAAGGTCTGAGCCTGAAGGACAAGGTAAGAGGTCCGCAGGTTGTGGCAGACAACAAGGATGACGAAGAATAATCTTAGCAGTATAGAATAAGCAGTAAAAGCCAAAGGGGGCATGAACACAAAATGCCCCCTTTGGCTTTTACTACTTATTGATAACGTTCAAAATATCCTGACGTATCTTCTCATTGGTACCATTCACCATATAACGTATCAAGCCATCCTCACCTAGGACGATGAAGAGAGGAAAACCGCCTGAGCCAACAAATTTCACGAAATAATTATCACCATAAAGATGAGTCCAATTGAAGCCACGTGCCTCCGTTATCTTCCTTACCTTATCAGCTTTCTCGAAGTTTACAGAGAGAAATATCACATTAGGATACTTATTCTTCCACTCCGAAAGGATAGGCATTTCTCGCAAACAAGGTCCACAGCCTGAATACCATGCGTTGATAACTACCTTATGTCCCTTGAGCGACTGTTCTGTCCAAAGTTTTCCGTTCAAATCGTGCAAAGTAAAGGAACCTGGCAACGGCTTGCCACACAATGCGTCAGTATTCTCGTTATGCCTCGTCAAAGACAACATCTGCTGATTGGTCTCTATTTGGTCTTCTATCTCTGATAGAGATTTCACTCTACTGCGAGGTATCTCATATTTTTCCCATTCCTTAGGTATAGTAAAGTTGGGATACATCGTAAAAATCATCAAGTTGCCATTTTCTCCATACTTGATGGCTGACATAGACTTTACCTTCGATACATCCAAAGGCAAATCCTTGATATAGAAATGTCGATTCACCATTATACTAGGAGACAACAAACTATCTGCTTGTTCCTGTACGACAGGAGTTTCCTGTGCGCTTGCTGCAAAAGGCATCATCGCCAAAAGCAACGCCATCATCATTTGTTTCATCATTTTCTTTTCCATTGCATATCTCTTTTATATGTTTCCTACATACTTATTCTTATTAGAAAATACGCAACTCTTACCATTGAGTAAACTAAAGGAACACACTTTTAACTTTTATTCGTATTGGTAATTTGCGGCCTTTTATTATTTTGCCTTTCTGTAAAATATATAGATAGCATTCCAAATAGATAAAGAAAAAATACATGGAAAGAATATATCACTCCATTTATTTAAAATAACCCTTTCAATTATTTCTATTAAATAGACAACTTGTAAAGCTACTAAAAAAATCAGTATTGTATATTTAGTTATTTTTGTCATATTCTTCTAATTAAATTCGTTTTACCAGCTTTATTTAATTCTTACCACCTGCAAATATACAAAAAGTTACCCAAAGGTAACTTACCTTAGGGTAACTTTTTGTGATTATTAACCTATACTAATGGTTAATCAGGTCATTAAGGTCAAGGTAAGAGGTCCACAAATCGTAGCCGATAACAATAAGGATGATGACGAGTAAGTCACCATCCTTATTGGATTATTAGAAATTATATTTTACGCTGAAAGTGCATCCGATAGGACGCAACTGATAAATGTATCGATAATTGCTCTCCTTTATCTGCTTATTGACCACATAAACCCTTTGATTTGTCAAGTTTTGGGCTAGCAACTCCAACTCTATGCTCTTCTTTTTATATCGGATGCCAGCATTGGCATCGCTCTCATGCTCCTGATGGTCTGCGTCCTTGAGCCAGTTCATGCTGACATCGCCGAACAACTCCAAGTCCTCTATCAAGAAGAAAGAAAGCCCAAAGCTACCTTGGTGCTCTCGCATCGTAGTCCCCAAGTCCTTCACTCTATTTTGCATTTGGTAATAAGAGTACTCCAAAGACAAGTTCAGTTTGTCGCTCCAAAACGCCTGTTCCAATCGGGTATTTACCAGATAACGATCATTTACGAGTTTAAGCACATTGTCTTTCGACAGAATATTAGTATGGTAATTTCCCAAACTTGCCATCAGCGAGATAGACGTATCCGTGCTACGGAAATTCTTGCTGGCATTGAGAGTGAGCGACTTGTCGAGCATGGTATTTTTCTTCTTGGACACCTTGTTGTAGACATCCCCATCCGATACGCTCGTTTGGCTCATCGAGTTGGTTTGCGAGCGAGTTATCAAGCCCATAAGCGAAGCAAAGACGCCATCCATTGTATTGTGGAAGTCGAGATGGCCGCTTGCAAAGAGAGAGTTTCGATTGGTCAAGCTACCGGTACCCTTGGTCATCGCATCCTTGTAAGTGTAGAATATCGGTGAAGTAACAAAGTTGGATATGTCACCGAAATTGCATCGGGAACCTCCTCTCAACCTAAACTTCAGTCCCTTAGTCACTTTCCATGCGAGGGTGGTGTTGACATTGGCATAGGTGTCATCATGACGAAAATCCTTGTCCTCTCCCACATTCTCGAAATGCATGTTGAGCAGAGACAACGGAACTCTCACCTCCCAGGTCAGCCGGTTCCAAGCCATCTGGAAGTAAGGCTCCACGCTTGTATTGAGCATATAGCCCTGAAAAGTGTTGGCTAGCTTCTCCTCGGAACGAAGTCGGGATAAACGAATCTTATTGTAATAAGACTCGAAGTTTACCTTGACGCCCATTTGTACGAGTCTGCCGAGTTGCCATCCGAAAGAGGTATGCTCGTCGGTCTGGAAGGCAGTCTCGTTGAGGCTTTGCCACATCTCCCAACTCTTGTCGGTAGGAATCGCTTGGAGACGATTGACAGGAGTGTTGGAGAACTTGATATTGCTTTGCAACAGAAACACTTTCTTGCCAATATGGTAAATGGAGCTAAACTGGTTGGTTAGCTGATAATTGGCTGATTTTTGCTTTTGTGCGCCATCAAAGTTGTCCTCCAACCCAAAATGCTTGTGATAGAACTTGGAGTTGAAGGTAAAGTCATCCAGGAAATATACCTTCTCCGTATTGTTCTCCAGTTTTATCTTTCCCATCAAAGAATTAGAATATACTGCCGCCTGCACCTTCTCAGAGAAGTCTTGATACTGGTTATCATCCACAAAGATACTGGATTTTTTCTGGTTTTGGTAGTGCAGGTCATCACCGGCATAGCGCAAATTGAGAGTAAGCGTTCGTTTGTCCTTCAGCTTGAAGAGAGAGTTGAAGGCACCTTCGCCCGATTTGTTGTCTACATACCGACTCAAGGACACACTAGGAATATCTTGTGCAGAAAGACTAATTCCATCCCAAGTAAACGATGAGAAATCAGAAACTTGGTCGAGTCCGAAAGACTGCGACGTATTATAAGTCAAGCCTGTATCATTTGCCTTCATCGACAAAAGTTGCTGCGACTTTTTGTTGATTTGCATGGCGAAGACATCGCTTTTCCACAGCGTCTGGTCATCATAGCCCAGTCCTTGCTGAAGATAGCCGATAGGCTTCAGCTTGCGGTTATTCCTGATTTTCAGGTTGAGCGCAGCCTTGTCGGAGAAGGAGACATTCTTCAAGGCTCTTATGGGTTGGTGATTTTCGTAGACATTCACCGCCGCCACGTCGTCAGGGCGGATATTCTTGGTAGCCAAGGTATAGTTGCCCGACAGCATGTCCATGTTTTCGATATAAAACTTACTGATGCGCTCACCTTGGTAATAGATGCCTCCCGTGTTGTCCACGCTGATGCCTGGCATTCGCTTCAGTACATCCTCGATGCTTCTATCCTTTTCTTTCTTGAAGGCATTGACATCATAAGTCAAGGTGTCGCCGCTTTGGCGGATAGGCACACTTCTCACCACCACCTCCTTGATATTGATAGCCTCATCGTGCAAGGTGATGTTCTTGAGCTTTCCAAAGTCCTTTCTCAAGATGGTCTTCGTCTCATAGCTCAACCGCGACAAGGTGATACTGGAGATAGAATCATGGGCGGTGGTGGCAAGATGGAATTCACCTTGTCTATTCGTCTGCGTATAACGCTTCAACTTCTTATGTTGATTGTAGGCTCTGACCATTACATTGCCAAGAGCTTTGCCCGACTTGTCCTTAACCATTCCCGAAAGGGTGGTTTGGGCAGAGAGAGGCAAGGCTATTAGCAACGCAAAGACAACCATCCCAATATGCTTGATGAAACTCATACTGTTTTCTTATATTATTCCTTCTCCAATGGGCTATAGAATAGCTTTCTCTTTGGTATTGGCATCGGCTTTCCATTCATATCCTTTGGAGTTAGAGAGGTGTTTTTCCAAGATTTTGTTGGATTATTTTTGTAATCTAGAAGAGATTTGTTAAAACGCTCACGATTTGTTTTAAAATAACTTCTTCTCCAATACCCCATAGGAACATTAGCTTTTCGTATTGTTATTGCTGAGAAATAATGTTCTTTATCTATAGTTTCTGCTTCCAAAATTAAGCCAGGCAATCCGTTTAATTTCCAAGGTCCTACACTTTGAGGTATATCACAATACCAAGCCGTCCATTGACGCCCTCTAAATGTACAAGTTGCTTGTTTACAAAAATAACCACAAACCTGTTTAATACTATCTGTTAAGTTCCAATTTATTGTTGGGATGGGTTCTCTATAGGTATAGTTGTCTATAGAAACCTTACCATAATAATCCAATGTATTTTCATTAAAGTTTTCTAACATGAATTCTCCAAATTTTGGCTGATACTTTGCAGATAAGTCAAAAAAATCTTTATTTGTCACAGTCTTTTTTACAGACAATACAGAATCCAGTCTATATGCCTGATAACTTTCATACTTAGCTATAGAATCTCCAACCTCTACAATAGCATCATATTCTCTCATATCATTGCTTTCATGGTCAATGATTCGGTAATAGTAGATGCATTCTAATCTACACGTGTCAACTATCAACTTTTGTCCAAGTCTGGCAGGTTCATTTGCAAATGCACTATTCCCTGATAGTGCTTGCGCTTTTGCAATATAAGGCAAGAGTGTAAAAAGTAAAATTGTAATTATCTTCATAATACTAATACATTAAAATCATGAAGTACCAAAAGATACTTCATGATATAGATGAGTACAATAAGTTTAGCGAGGACTAATTGTGTAGCCACCTCTAGTACCACAATAAGTCTCGTTCAAATCGTCCAAATAATCTACAAAATCAAATGAAGTTTCAAACTCATAGATAGAACAAGTCATAACTTGCTTGCCACATGATGTATTAACAATGGTACCTGCAGCATTAGCAGCCAAAGCCATCAGCACAAAGGCTGACATTAAAATAACCTTTTTCATAATTTTTGCTTTTTATAAAAATTAACTTTCGGATATATTGGCGCCTTTTATATCCTTTTTATCCAACATTTATAAGACCTTGGTACATACTGTTACCATCAGAGATGGTTATAGTATATCCCCCACTCAACTCTTTTGGGATTTGGAAAGCCATATCTACTATATAATAGGTATAGACTTCACCATCCTCATTTTCAAGTGTGAGCGTGTTACCAATCACTTGACTCGGCAGGGTCAGTGTGTGACCCACCAAATCCACAACCAAAGGTCGCTTAGGAGCTCGGCTACCTTTTGGGAATTTATGACCAGGAGCAACCAAGCTATACGATAAAGTATAAGGGGCGGCTCTAGAAAGAGCAGGACATAAAAGCAATGCCCCCCCACAAATAATAATAAATAGTAAATGTTTCATGTCTTAACAATTTTAATTATTGTTTATTCGTAATTCCGCTGCAAAAATATAATTTTGTGACGAAACCAACAAGAAAATCTTCAATTTAAAATTTACCTATTTTTTACTATTTGCCAGTAACTACCTTTATTTTAATTCCTTATCGAATAATTTACTATAATTTTACCTCACCGAATATTAGCGGATTTGCAGAACATACTCGTCAAACTCTTTTGGTTTACCAACCTTTCCACAGAGCTTTTTCAACATCGTTTTCCTGCTTTTTGAGATTGCCGCATCTGATAGCCCCAACAACCTTGCGATCAAGGATGTGGAGAATCCTAACCTAATCAATAAACAGATTTGGTAATCTTTATCATTGAGCTTATTTTTTAATCTCGGAATGAAGTTTGGTATTGTTTTCTCTACCGTATCTGCCAATTCTTTCCAATCCTCATCACTCATTTTCTTTCTTGGATGCACTTCAATAAATTTAATTTTCTTGCAAATAGATGAATCCATCAAAGACAACTCCACATTAGATATAGAAGACAAAGAGTATCTTTCTTGTATGTCGTTTATTTCAGCTTTTAATTTGTTAATGGTATTTTCCTTTTCCGTAATGACATGAGCTAGTTTATTGTCGTTTTCTGCAACAAGTTTAGCTTTTTCGTCTTGTAATCTTTTAAGCTTTAGCAAGCAGTCTTCATACAACTTTTTTGAGACAGCTATTTTCTTTTTCTTGAGAGCTAGCTGCTTTCTATAAATATAAGAAAGTAACAAGAATAACATGACACAAGCAAGAACTATCATATAGTTCATTTGCATACTTCGTTTCGCTTGCTGCTCAGCTATTTTTGCTATTTCTTGGTTCCTACCATAATCGTACATGGCTTGCACGTGCTGTAATTGTGTCTTTCTTACCACAAGCAGATCAGAGTCATTATACTCAGAACTTAGCAACGCATACTTCATTGCCAATTTAGGTTGGTTAACCTTTTCGTAATATTGGGCTAAGGCTTTGGTTGTTGCAGCTTTAATACTATAAGAATTGCATTGTCTTAAGCTCTGTTGTAAATAGCCATACGCTGAATCCATCTGAGCAGTCAACATATAATATGTTCCTTTTTGGCACAACACATAAGCCTTAGAATCCTCATATTCTGAATTTCCCTCATATTCAGTTGAGAAGTATGCCTCAAAAGCCTTTTTCGCATTAATGGTATCATGTTCTTCTAAATAATAGTCGGAATTGCACCCTAAAGCGATAACAGCCGCATAGTCGTTTCCTGTTTGCTTGAACAGACTTGCAGCATGTAAGTTTATTGCAATAACAGAATCTGTATTTCCTAAATAGTAATATGCACTGCTTCGGTTTTGGTAATTCACAATGGCATTGAATGTATCCTTTGCCAAATAGGCATACTTCTCCGCCTTACCAAAAGCATCTAACAATTGATAAGGTAAGTATTGCTTATCAAACAAAATTCCCATCTGGCTATATACCCTGTAAAGCGTGCCATAGTCACAATCTGCGGCAGTGGTATCGGCTTGCTCCGTCGCTTTATTATAATACTCCAATGCCATTGGTGCCTCATGCATATCCCGGTACACGCAGCCCAACACATAGTTGGCAAGCATACGCTCGTTAGCCGAACCATGATGGTCATAATAATCCACCACTTCCTTCATCACGCTATCAGATGTGAACGTGATGCAAGCCTTGTTCATCGCCTTATGACGCAACAACTCATAGCGCATCTTTTGCGATTGGGAAAACTCTGGCAGCTGGGGCTTTACACCATCAAGCATCCGGATGGCAACCTTCGCGGAGTCGTCATCCGCATTCATGATGCTATCTGCCCGCTGCATCAAATCATCATACTTCCTGTTTCCTGCACAAGATGCAAGAAGCATGATGATTAACAATAAAAATATGACCTTTTCTTTCATTCCTCTCTTTTTTTTTGCAAAAGTACGAAAAAATAAAGAAACTACAACAGAATGTCTCTATAAAATTAGAAAAAAGCAGAACTTTCATCTGAACAAAGTTAAGTAGCGCTGCGCATTGTCTGTAGTCCTTTCTGAATCACAATGCAAAGATACAACCCTGAGAATCCGGCATTCACGGTTTCTCACGGTTATTCACTGTTTCTCACGGATTTTCTTTCTTTTTCTGATGATTAGCTCAGAAAGATGATTAATTCAAATGGTAAAAGAGACTTGCTTATGACGGCTAAGTAACTTACTTAGGATAGCTAAGTGACTTAGTTACGATAGCTAAGTAACTTACTTAGGAATGACGGATGACACTTATGACACTTGTTTTCAGAAAAACTCTCTCACGTAGGCGGGCGGGAAGCTTTTCAGAAAAATTTTTCCTGCCCGCCCGCGTGAAGAAAGTTTTAGAAAACAAGTGTCATAAGTGTCACTGGTGTCACCAAGAACCTTTTCTGCCTTTTAGCAATACTCTTCCTTAAACCACAGACGATAGACCGGATCAACAAATACAAAATCAGCTTTCTGCTTCTCTATGACATCCTTGTTCTGAAGAATCTTCTTGTTCTTAACTATCGTATTGGGATTACCCAGATTATACACCTGCTTCACTGCTTGTGATGAGAAATGCTGCTCACCATCAGCTATCGCCTTGAGCATCTCTATCTGGGTAGAACTGAGATTTTCCGTATCGTTCTGAAACATAGGGGTATTGATGTTCAATACCTGCTTGAGACCGAGAGAGAACACTTCTTCCGTCACCTCGGAAACCGTAAAGCTCCAAATAAAATAGCACAACTGCTGCAGATACCAGGAATGACACTCCACCACATCGCAAATTCTGCTGGCAAAAGATTCAGAAATACGCTTACCAGTCTTCTCGAAAGATGATAAGATAAAAGGAATCCAATGCTCCTTGGCTATCTTCTGCATGAAGATGACCTGTCCGAAACGATAAAACGGACTGTTGGAATTATTGAAGATATTGAGCATCATATTGCGCTTACTGCCATAAAGGCAATAAGAGGTCAACTGCTGCTGTTGCCATACTGAGCGCATCTTGCCCTCCATATCCTTATATTCCGGCAGATTAGCCAACTGCTGAAATTCATCAATGCACACGATAATCCTGATTCCCTTTTCCTTCGCCAGCAACTCAGGCAATTGGAGAATCGCCATCTTATCTCTTTCTTGCGGCACAAACTTCAGGTCGAAAGCCACAAAATCCGTAATCTGATCGTTAACCACAATCTGTGGAACCACACCCGTCAAGAACTTCTTGGCGTCCTCTATCCAACGTTCTATCTTGGAAGAAGCACAGGCTATGACCTGACTGGCAAAAGTGCGATAGAATTCTGCTTCCGATCCGATACTGAAAGCATCTATATAGCAGATTCTTACCTCCTTATCTTCCGCACTCAGTTCCGTCATCGCCTTCTTGACAAGCGATGATTTTCCCCATCGACGTGGAGAAATGAGCATCACATTGATATGGGAAGCCAGGAGTTGCTTGAGCAAAGCCCTATCTTCCGTTCGGTCGATAAAATTCTCTTCGGTAGCCAAAGTACCAAACTGAAAAGGAGATTGAAATACTGCCATATTCTTCTTATTAAATTCGTTTTATCTGCTTTATTACATTCGTATCACCTGCAAATATACAAAAAGTTACCCAAAGGTAACTTACCTTAGGGTAACTTTTAGTAATTATTAGCCAATCTGAGCTGATATCAATATCCCATAAAAATACTATCACCCTATAAAATAAGAAAAAGAACATCCTTTCAGACATCAATGTCCTTAAGTTCGACATAATTCTTCCCTTAAAGGAATTACTATCTACCTTTAAAGGAAAATGTTTCTAGAGTTAGTAGAAAGTTTCGTTCAGCGACGTTGAATCTCCGTTCGCCGACGTTGAATGTAGGTTCAGCGACGCTGAATGTAGGTTCAACGTCGCTGAACGGAACTTTCTTCTAGTCTTAAAAACAATTTCGCCTGTACGGTTGAATAAATTTATCTAATAAAAAACTTATTTCAACCTATGCAGCGGGCACATGATGAGCCTTCCCTCATCATCACGCAAGTGCATACCACTGCCTAGGCAATAGCGGAAGTGGCGGCACTGGGCGCACTCATCCTTGCGCATCCACTCTCGGTTGCGATAAGGGGCAAAACGATGCTGCCACACTTCCATAAAATCATCTTGGTAGATGTTGCCTTGATGATAATTGGAACGGATGCTGGCACAGGCAGAGATGGAGCCATCCACCAAAACGGAACCAACTGTTACGCCAGCTTGGCATGAATAGAAATGATTGCGGATATCGCCCTCGTAATTGCCCATGAAGCCCTCACAGCCGTAGCTGCAATCTATCAAGCCCTCCTTACGAGTAAGCTTGATAAAGTCTAAGATGCCACGGTATTCTTCGGGAGTGAGGTGCATATCGGGGTCGGTGGCTGCCCTACCCACTGGGAATACGGCTACGACTCGCCAGTGCTTGACACCTTTATCTATCAGGAATTGCTTGATGGCAGAGAGGTGGGGATAATTGCGACGATTCACACAGGTGAGGATGTCAAACTTAATCTCTGGATGAGCCACCAGCATATCTATCGCCTGCGAAACCATATCGAAGCTATACTTGTTGCCTCGCATCCAGTTGTGCTCCTCGCCCAAGCCATCCATACTGATGGTCATGGCATGGAGACCAGCACGGAGCAAATCATCGAATTTCTGAGGAGTAAGATATAGGGCATTGGTCACCATACCCCAAGGGAAACCTTTCTGATAGATGGCTGCGCCACACTGGGCAATGTCTTCACGCATCAAGGGTTCGCCACCCGTTACGATGACAAACACTTGATGAGGATCGGTATGCTGCCTGATGTTGTCTAGTACTCGCAAGAAGTCTGCCAGAGGCATGTCTTGCTGCCCTGCCTTCACCTTGCAGTCGCTTCCGCAATGGCGGCAATGCAGGTTGCAGCGCAGGGTACACTCCCAGAAGAGTTGGCGCAAAGGATGCTCCTTCACCTTCTGCTGATAGAGTTTTCTCCCAATCTCCAATGCCAAGCGACGGCGAAGGGATAAAGATTCTGGATTTGTCATACGACTACTTCTTTTTCTTCATCTTGCCATTGGCAGTAACCTCAAAAGAGCCCCAATCCCAAGTTCCTTCACCTTTTCCCACTTGCTCTACAGTGATATTTTCCGACTTGATGGTATCCGTGGCAAATTCACCACCATTGGCTCCACCATCTACATCTTCGAGAATCACTTTCAGTCGTTTCTCTTTATGAACCCAGTCGATGGCGCCATCCATGCTCTTTTCCTTGGTAACATAATCACCCTTGCTGTCGGTATAAGCTGAGTCCATTCGATAACTCCCTGCATTACCATAGTCCTCTACCACTACCGCCTTGATGCCCTTGATAGGGGTGCCATCTTCGTCTGTAACATTACCTTTAGCATGAAAAGAACTAGTTGGAGAGCCATACAAACAAGGTTCATCAATCTCACTACCGCAAGAAGAGAATCCCAGCAGCGACAAGAGTGTGGCTGCCAAAGCATTGTACCAATGCAAAAACTTCACTTTCATAATCTTCCCTTTTATATTAGTTATACTTCTACCAAGGAAACGCAGTAGAAGGAAAATATCCCCTCTGTGATGGGGATATTTAACCTTTTTTATCCGTTCTAAAGAGCATTTTATCTACCCAGCAGAATCTTCTTGATGTCGTTGAGCTTATTCAATGCCTCCACCGGGGTGAGGTTGTTGACATCCAGACCCAGGATTTCATCACGAATCTGGCTCAATACTGGGTCGTCCAGCTGGAAGAAACTCAGCTGCACACCCTCTTTATGTTCGTCCAGATGCTGCACGTTAGGTTTGCCGGCACCGCCTACCCCGGCATTGTCCTGCTCCAACTGCTTCAGGATATCGTTGGCACGGTTCACGATGCTGCGCGGCATACCGGCTATCTCTGCCACGTGGATACCGAAGGAATGCTCGCTGCCACCCGGCTCCAGCTTGCGCAGGAAGATAACCTTGCCATCCACCTCCTTCACACTCACGTTGAAGTTCTTGATGCGAGGGAAATTCTTCTCCATCTCGTTCAACTCGTGATAATGAGTGGCAAAGAGGGTGCGAGCCTGCGCCTTCTTGTGCTCATGAAGATATTCCACGATAGCCCAGGCGATGCTGATGCCATCGTAGGTAGAAGTTCCACGCCCCAACTCATCGAAAAGTACCAGGGAGCGGGGCGACACATTGTTCAGGATGTTGGCAGCCTCTGTCATCTCCACCATAAAGGTAGATTCACCCAGCGAGATGTTGTCGCTGGCTCCCACACGGGTGAAGATCTTATCCACCAGACCCACCCTTGCACTCTCGGCAGGAACAAAGCAGCCCACCTGAGCCAGCAGCACGATGAGCGCCGTCTGGCGGAGCAAGGCTGATTTACCCGCCATGTTAGGACCGGTAATCATCATCACCTGCTGCTTCTCGGTGTCGAGCAACACATCGTTTGGCACGTATCGCTCGCCCAGCGGCAATTGGGTTTCTATCACAGGATGGCGTCCCTGCTTGATATCCAGTATCTGCGAATCATCAATAACCGGGCGCACATAGCGGTTCTCATCCGAAGCCTTGGCAAAAGAGAGGAGACAGTCCATACGGGCGATGAGGTTGGCATTGATCTGAATCTGAGGGATATACTCCTGCATGGCAGCAATCAACTCATTGAAGAGTCGTGCCTCCAGAATCAGGATCTTCTCATCGGCACCGAGAATCTTCTCCTCGTATTCCTTGAGTTCCTGGGTAATATATCGCTCAGCCTGCGCCAGCGTCTGCTTGCGGATCCACTCCTCAGGCACCTTGTCCTTGAAGGTGTTGCGCACTTCCAGATAATAACCGAATACATTATTATATCCTACCTTCAGACTGCTGATGCCCGTCTTCTCGATCTCCCTCTCCTGAATCTTCAGAAGATAATCCTTGCCATGACGGCTGATGGAGCGCAGATCGTCGAGTTCTGCATTATAGCCATCGGCTATCACATCGCCCTTGTTGACAAGCTGAGGTGGATCTGGCTGAATCTCCCTGGCGATGCGCTCTTTCAGGGTTTCGCATACGTTGAGCTGCTCTCCCACTCGCTTCAGGGCATCGTTCTTGGCATGCTGGCAAGCCACCTTGATAGGTTGGATGGCTTCGAGTGCATTCTTCAACTGCACCACTTCTCTAGGCGATACTCTGCCCACGGCCACCTTGGAGATGATACGCTCCAGGTCGCCGATGCGATGAAGCTGGTCGTCGAGAAGCTGACGGAACTCCGGCTCCTTGAAGAAATACTCCACGATGTCGAGGCGCTCGTTGATAGGGCGCACATCCTTCAGCGGGAACACCAGCCAGCGGCGGAGCATTCGTCCGCCCATTGCCGTTACAGTCTTGTCGATGACGTTGAGCAGAGACAGACCATCGTCCTGCATCGGAGCCACCAGCTCCAGACTTCGGATGGTGAATCGGTCCATACGCACGAACTTATCCTCTTCGATGCGCGAAAGTGCCGTAATATGGTTGATCTGCGTATGCTGGGTAATCTCCAGATACTGCATGATGGCACCGCTGGCGATGACACCATTCTTGAGATGTTCCACACCGAAGCCTTTCAACGACTTGGTCTTGAAGTGTCCCAGGAGTTTCTGCATCGCCGTCTGCTCGGTGAAAACCCAGTCATCGAGTTCGAAGGTGCAGTATTTGGTACCGAAGTATTTCTCGAAATCATTCTTTCGGGCACGGTCGTAGAGCACCTCTTTCGGCATGAAGTTGCCCATCAGTTTCTCTACATAATCATAGGTTCCCTCGCCTGTAAGGAATTCACCGGTAGAAATATCGAGGAAGCTTACGCCGCAGGAAGTCTTACCGAAGTGGATGGCAGCCAGGAAGTTGTTCTCCTTGTAGTTGAGCACGTTGTCGCCCATCGCCACACCCGGGGTAACGAGTTCGGTGATGCCACGCTTCACCATCTTGTCCATCTGGCTCAATCCCTTCTTACCCTTGATTTCCAGACGTTTCTTCTTCGGATCTTCCAACTGGTCGCATACGGCAACTCGCTTTCCTGCCCTGATGAGTTTAGGCAGGTAAGTATCGAGTGCATGATGAGGGAATCCCGCCATCTCGATGCTGCCCGTAGCCCCGCCGTTGTTTCTTCGGGTCAGGGTGATGCCGAGAATACGGGAAGCCTCCACCGCATCTTCGCAGTAAGTTTCGTAGAAGTCGCCACAACGGAAAAGCAGCAATGCCTCGGGATGCTTGGATTTCATCTCGAAGAATTGTCGCATCATCGGCGTAAGACCTTTGTTATCGTTTGCCATTATCTTAATTATCTTATGTTTGCTTTATATTTTGTTAGAATTGCAAAAATAAGAAAAAAAGGGGGAATCAACAAAGGATTTAATCTATTTTTAAACTTTTCCCCCCATAAAACAGAAAAAGTGCTCCCTTGCATCCCTGCAAGAAGAGCACTTATCCGATGAATTACATGAATACACAAGTGTGTAAATATCTTATTTCTTAGCTTTAATTACGAAGCTGAAGCAGCGGTCCTGATAGTGCATGCGGTACTTCTCCATTGGCGAAGAACCCCAACTGTCAATACAACCCAGACCAAACTGGCGCTGCTGGATGTGCAACTGTACGAGACCCTTTTCTACCAGGTCGCCGCTGTGCTGTCCCCAGGCATGCTCCTTCTCGATACCTGCATCCAGATCCTCTACCAGGTAAGAGATGGCGCTGCACTCCATAGGAGCATAGCCCTCGAAGGTGATACCCTTACCGGTGGTTGGGTTGAAGATAGAGAAGTAGCGGATGTCTGTATGGTTACCGCTCTCCTGTGGACGGACGTATGGATAATACTCGTCCTTCACGTTAGCCTCATACTTGCCGATGAAAGATGAAGAATGACGGTCGATGTAGTTCTCCTCCGGACCTCGACCATAGTACTCCAACTTAGAGAAAGAAGCAGGCATCTGCAACTGCATACCGTAGCGGAACAGGTCGGCTACCTTAGCCTCCTTGTCTGTTGTCATCTTTTCGGTAACAGCCACTTCACCAGCCGCATTGATACGGTAGCGGAGCATCAGTTCAGCCTTCACCTCAGGCATCTCGAAGTTGGCAGTCAGCACTACGCTGTCCTTGCTCTCACTCTTGTCGAATGACTTCAGGTTCATCTGAGGGTTCTTCCAGACTCTCATCTTCTTCTGGAGAGAAGCACCGTAGTCGTTGTCGGTAGGAGCACGCCAGAACTCAGGAGTCATACTCTCACGGAACTTCAACATCGGTTCGCCATCCACATCGAGGTAATCAATCATACCGGTCTTCTTGCCGATGGTAACCGACATTCTCTCAGCAGAAACCTTCACATAGCTGTTGGTCTCCTCAACCTCAATCTTGCTGCCGGTGTTGGCAGGAGCATCTACCTTGTCGAACTCATATCCGTTGAGTACAATCTGCTGGCGAGCCATCACCTGACCCTTGTCAACCAGCGGCTGGCTTCCATCGCTTGCAAAGGCAAAGTTGATGGTGATTTCCTCTGTAGCGTGCTCAGCCTCAGCCTTTTCGATGGCACTCTTCAGCGCCTCGCTCTTTACCAGCTTGGTTGCCTGTGGAGCAATGCCCTTGGTATCAGGAATCGCTACGGTAGTCAACTTCACGCCGTTGGCAAAGAGGGTAGCAGTCAGGCTCAGGTCATCGATATTCTTGAAGAAATTCTCGTTATAGACATTGAAAGAACCATTCTCTGCATCAAAGTCCTTGATCCAGACATTCTGGAGAACATACTGAATTTCATACGCATGAGGATTCAGACGGCGGTTAGGAGCGATGATACCGTTGCAGTTGAAGTTGTAATCGCTGGCTGGATAGCGTCCGTAGTCACCACCATAGGTAAAGATTTCCTTACCGGTGACAGGACTCTTGTCGCGCAGACCCTGGTCAACGAAGTCCCAGATGTAACCACCCTGGTACTTAGGATACTTGCGGATCAGGTCCCAATACTCCTTGAAACCACCCTCAGAGTTACCCATGGCGTGAGCATACTCACACTGGATGTATGGCTTGGTACCGTTGCTCTTGCAATAGCTCTCGCTTTCCTCGTAACCAATGTACATCGGACAGTAGATATCTGTCTTGCTGTCGTATCCGCCACGTTCATATTGTGCAGGGCGGGTCTTATCGCACGCCTTCACCCAGTCGTAAGCCTTCTCGAAGTTGACGCCGTATCCGCACTCATTACCCAGACTCCATACGATGACGGAAGGATGATTGATGAGCGGCTTCACATTGCCCTCGTTGCGCTCGATGTGAGGCACGATGTACTCAGGGAACTTGGCGAGCGACTTCTCCTCATATCCCATACCATGAGATTCGAGGTTTGCCTCAGCGGTGATGTAGATACCGTATTCATCACAAAGGTCATACCAGCGAGGATCACATGGATAGTGGCTGGTGCGAACGGCATTGATGTTCAACTGCTTCATGATCTTGATATCCTGGATCATGCGCTCCAGGCTCACCACGTAGCCACCGTCCGGATCCATCTCGTGGCGGTCGGCACCCTTCACCAGCACAGGCTGTCCGTTAACGAGCAACTGTGCGTTCTTGATTTCCACGTTGCGGAATCCCACTTTTTGCGGAATCACCTCAGCGGCGCCCTGCTTGTTCTTCAGGGTGATGTAAGCCTTATATAAATAAGGTGTCTCAGCTGTCCAGGCATTTACCTTTGGCACCTTGATGACGCCCTGCGCACCGGTAGCCTGTGCAATCTGCTTGCCATCCTTATCACACAGGGTGATAGCAACGTCTGTCTTTCCTCCCTTCAAGGAAACCTTGTAGTTCAACACACCATCCTGGTAGTTGTTTTCCAAAGCAGCGTTCAGACGGATGTCAGCAGCATGCAGTTTCGGACGGGCATAGAGATACACCTCACGGGCGATACCCGTGAAGCGCCAGAAGTCCTGGTCCTCGAAATAAGAACCATCGCACCATCGCATCACCTGCATGGCAATAAGGTTCTTTCCCGGCTTGAGATATTTAGAGATGTTGAACTCGGCAGCCACCTTGCTGTCCTCGCTGTATCCCACGTACTTGCCGTTCACCCAGAGAGTCAGGTTACTGGTGGCAGAACCCACGTGGAAATACACATCCTTTCCCTTCCAGTCCTTAGGAAGCTCGAACGTACGGCGATAAGAACCCGTATAGTTGTTGAGCTCGCTGATGTAAGGAGGGTTCGGGTCAAACTGAGTTGCCCAGGCATATCCGATGTTCTTATAGGTAGCATCACCATATCCGTTCAACTCAAACAAACCAGGCACAGGGAAATCCTTCCACTGTGAGTCATCATACTTCAGAGCAAAGAAGTTGGCAGGACGCTTGTTGTGGTCCTTCACGAAATTAAACTTCCACATACCTTCCATGGAAAGGTAGTTGGCCGACTTCTTCTTATCAAAACTCTGCGCCTTCTCCAAATTCTCGAATGCGAAGAAATTGGCGCGTCGAGGCTCTCGGTTCTGCTGATTGATGTTCACATTCTGCCAGCGAGACTCACTCTGAGCCAGCGCCCCACTGCTCATCGAAAGCAGGGCAAAGCAAAGTGATACATTTGCGATGGTTCTGATATTCATATTCCTAATCAGTTATTGATATTACTTCTTAACTCCTTTAACTTCTTAATTCAATTATTTGTGGAAATACTGAGTTCCCTCTACTGCTGTGAACTTCTTCTGATTATCCTTGCGCATTTCGAGGTTGAGGTTGCTCCACCAAGATGGCCATCCACCAACGATATTGCAGAGATAAACGAACTTCACAGGATGCAGACCCTTAGCCAGAGCTACAGCATTGTCGCTGTTGGTACCAGCCTTTACGGCACCCTCATTGTTGATCACGAGCTTGTTGTCGATCCAAACCTGCTCCATGCGGGAAGAGAGATAGTAAACACCATCCTCAGGAACATTGATGAATCCCTCAGCAATCGCACCATAGTTGTTGGCACCACGCAGGGTAGCAGCATCGTCTGGCTGGCTCACCTTCATCTTGTTCAGGTTGGTAACAGTACCACAGTCCTGCCACTCAGCATCAGCAAAATCCAACTGGTTTACCTTCAAGTAATTACCCTTGATACGGCGCAGCTGCAAGCCAGCCTTGGTATCGCTTACATTCACAGCAGGAGCATAGTTCTGCTTCTCTACGTCGATGGTTCTCACCTTGCTCATCTTTCCAGAAGGCAATACGGTAGCAATCTTGATGATCATATTGCCGCTCACCTTGATAGGCTCGGTATAGACAGCAGAAGCTGGAGTTGGAGTAGTACCATCCAAGGTATAGACCATCTTCATCGGACGTGAAGTCTGGAAGGTAACTACGGTATCCTTGGTAATCACTACCTTGTCGCAAGAACCGTATGGCTGCTCAGGCAATGGGATATGATAACGTACGTGGCGCTCATCCAGGCGGACACTGTTGGCATCTACACGGCGGGCGAAGTCTGTGAAGTTCTTTTTCTTGGCTGGTGACCATGCAATCTCAGCGAGAGCGAGAGAGCGAGGATACATCTGATACTCCATCTTGGCATTGGTGTACATATACTCCGACCAGTTGTTGCACTGCACACCGAGGATATGCTTCTCCAGTCCCAGAGACTTGATGGTATCAGGCACAGGCTCATAGTTATATGTTCTAGAGAGATAAGCAGGAGCACTAGGAATAGTAACCGGCTCAATCTTGTAGTCGCCCTGATAATGGTCGAGATACAAACCGCCGCTACCAGGAGTCATGATCACGTCGTGCTTCTGCAAAGCAGCCGAAATACCTCCGGATGTACCACGCCAAGACATCACGGTAGCCTCAGGGCTCAAACCACCTTCGAGGATTTCATCCCAACCGATGATCTTTCTGCCGTACTTAGCCAGCATCTTTTCCATGCGCTTGATCACGTAGCTCTGGAGTCTTTCCTCAGCAGAGTGCTTGCCGTCAGCCTGCAAGCCTTCAGCCTCGATGCGCTTCTGGCAGGTAGGACAGTTCTTCCAGCTGGTCTTAGGGCACTCGTCACCACCTATGTGGAAATACTTGCCAGGGAAGAGAGGCACTACCTCGCGAACGATATCCTCCAGGAAGCGGAACATATCTTCCTTACCCGGACACATCACGATATCCTCAACACCCCAAACCATTCTAGGAGTCCACTGCTCGCCCTTGCAGGAGAGAGATGGATAAGCAGCGATTGCTGCCATCATGTGGCCAGGAAGGTCGATTTCAGGAATCACGGTGATGTAGCGCTTGGCTGCATAATCCACGATGTCCTTGATTTCCTCCTGTGTATAGAAACCGCCATAGGTAGAACCGTCACCCTGGAGGCGATAGCCGCCGATGGAAGTCAGCTCAGGATATTTCTTGATTTCGATACGCCAGCCCTGGTCCTCAGTGAGGTGGAAGTGCATGGTGTTTACCTTGAACATAGACATGATGTCGAGCTGCTTCTTCACGTTCTCTACGGTGATGAAGTGACGGCATGGATCGAGATGGAAGCCACGGTAGCCGAAGCGAGGCGCATCCTGGATGTCACAGCACTGAGCCACCCACTTCACGCCGCTCACCTTGGTAGCGCTCTCCACCTGTGCAGGCAGCAGCTGCATGAAGCTCTGCATACCATAGAAGGCACCCTTTCCGGTCTTCGCCTTGATGACTACGCCCTTGCTGGTAACAGTAAGGCGATAGCCTTCCTCAGCCATCTTCATGGAAGGAGAAATCTGGATAGAGATATTTCCCTTCTTGCCGCCTACGGTTACATCATAGCCGGTAGATGCCTTCAGCTTATCAGCCATATACTCTGCGATGTTCTTGCCATCCGCAGTCTGATAAGAGATCACTACCTTTTGAGGCAATACAAACTCACCCTTCTGCACCTGTGTTTTCACAGGCACAGGGATAATATTAATATCTGCAGCTACTGCCTGAGTTGAGACTCCCCCCAACATCGCTGCGCAAGCTGCCAACGAACCTAAGAATTTGTTGATTTTCTTCATATAAAGTTGAATATTGTGTTAGTTGCAATGATTGCCTCCCAGCTTTTTTGCGGCTGGAAGGCAAAGTAGATATATATTAATGTTAGTTAGAAACCTCGATAATAATATCTTTTATTTTTAGTTGAATACTTAATAAAATATTTTATTTTGCAAAGATACGTCTTTTATTAATTACTTCCTCCTTTTTTAGGTTAATAAATCTAAAAGGCTTTTATTTTTTCAGTTTATTGACAAGAAGCCGTTATTTATAAGTGTCGTTTTTACCATTATATCAGTTAGTTACGGCTACTTAATGCTTATCAGTTGAAGAAAGGGTTGCAGATAAAATCACTCTTATGTCTCTATATATAAATAGGTATAATACTAAATCACGAAGCGCCGAAGAGGAAATTTGCATAAAAATAGCCACAATTAAGTTTTATTAACTCAGAAATCATTGCACCAAACTTAAAAAAGAGTATCTTTGCAACAAAAAAATTTTAGTTATGGCTAAAGACATAATAAAATATATTAAGAACATCAATCGAAAACCTTCTGTTCCTAGACGACTACTAGAGCAGTTTATAGCAAAGGGCGCTTCTACCATACCTGAATTATCAAAGGGTATAGGGGTGAGCCTCCCTACGACAACGAACGCTCTGAATGAACTGATGGGACAGGGACTTGTCAGGGAGATCGGAAAGAAAGCCGATTCCGCTGGCCGAATCCCGATGGTTTACGACCTGGAACCTACCGCAGGTTACTTTGTTGGTGTGAACCCGGAAATGGACTGCCTCGCTTTGGCAGTGAGCGACTTCTGTGGCAATCTGATCACAGAGAAGCAGAAAGTTCCTTATGTGTATGAGAATACGCCTGAGAGCCTTGCCGAGATGGGAAAGATTATTAATGTCTTTATCGACAATCTACCTATTAAAAGAGAAGAAATCCTGGAAGTTTGCGTGAACGTAGCCGAACGAGTGAGACCTCTGGAAGGAAGAGCTTACAACATGTTCACGTTCCTGGAAGAATCTCTGGCAGAGAAGCTCACAGAACTGTTGGAGCTTCCAACCTGCATCGAGAACGATTCCCGCAGTATGACCTACGGAGAGTTTATCAAAGGATGCTGTAAAGGTAAGAAAGATGTCATCTTCGTCAACGTATGCTGGGGTTTGGGCATCGGAATCATCATCGACGGCAAGCTGTACTACGGCAAGTCGGGATATTCTGGAGAGTTCGGTCACATGACCGCCTACAACAACAACATCATCTGCCACTGCGGCAAGATCGGCTGCGTGGAGACAGAAGTATCGGGCAGAGCACTCAAGAGAAAACTAACGGAGAATATCCTGGCTGGCAAGCCTTCCATTCTCTCGGACAAGGTACTCAAGCAGAAAGAGGAGCTTACGCTGGAAGACATCATGGATGCCATCGCTAAGGAAGATGTACTGAGCCTCGCCACCCTGCAACACATCGCAGATGAGTTGGGCAAACAACTGGCAGGTATCATCAACATATTCAACCCAGAGATGCTGGTCATCGGCGGAGAAATGTCTGTCACAGGCGATTATCTCACCCTGCCAGTGAACATGGGAATCAAGAAGTATTCGCTCAATGTTATGAACGAAGATTCACAAATCGTCACTTCAGAGCTGAAAGACCAGGCCGGTGTCATCGGAGCGTGTCTGATAGCTCGACAGAAGTTGCTTACAATATAGAACCTATCACGACTAGCGGCATCAGCATCGTCTTAGGCGTTGCGAATAGGTGCCCATATATCAACATTATCCGCTGCAATCTAGCTTTTAGCTTGATGACAAAAAATGCAAATATTACTACACCTATATGAGAACAATTTAAAATGACCTATGACACAAAGGGGCAAATTGTAGTTTGCAGCAAATCTGAGTTCAATGTTACTTCCTTGTAAGGGGGTAATGATATGAATTACGAGGGGGGGTGCGCCAACCAATGGCGCCCCCTCTTTCTAAAGACAACGACAAAGATAAATAGCTAACAATAATATAAGCTACTCAAGAAGAAGTAGTAGTAACTGACAATAATAAAAAATCATAAACTATAATATCCTATGAACAAAAGAGCAAATTTGTATTTTGCAGCGCTCTTGGGTGCTATGTCACCACTAAGCACTGTCACTGCATTGGCAGCTCAGAGCAATTCAACTATTGCAACCGCTACCCAGCAGCAAAACTCATGTAAAGGTACTGTAAAGGACGCTTCTGGCGAGCCTATCATTGGTGCTACCATCCGTATCGATGGCAAGACCGGCGGTACCGTGACCGACCTTGACGGTAACTTCGTCCTTAACAATTTGACTAAGGGCGCTAAGCTCACTATTACTTACGTAGGTTACAAATCCCAGACTATTACCTGGAATGGAACTCCATTAGACATCACTTTGCAAGACGATGCCAACGTACTCGAGGAGACTGTAGTCATCGGTTACGGTACAGTAAAGAAAGCAGACTTGGCAGGTTCTGTTGCTGTCATGGAAGGCAAGAGCTTCAAGGATCAGCCGGTTGCACGTGTTGAGGATGCCCTCAACGGTCGTATGTCTGGTGTACAGGTTATGTCTAGCGGCGTACCTGGTGGTTCTATGAAGATTCGTGTCCGTGGTGCCAGCTCAGTAAACAAGAGCAACGACCCTCTCTACGTAGTAGATGGTATCGTTCGCGAGACAGGTCTTGAGGGTATCAGCCCTGAAGATATCCAGAGCATTCAGGTATTGAAGGATGCTTCTTCTACCGCTATCTATGGTGCCCGCGGTGCCAATGGTGTTGTGATGGTACAGACCAAGAGCGGTAAGGCAGGTGCAGCCCAGGTTACCTTCGATGGCAGCTTCGGTTTCTCTAACGCTTACCACATCCCAGAGGTAATGGGTACCAAGCAGTATGCACAGGCTTTGGTTGACCACAAGGGTGTGGCTCAGAGCGCTGTACAGGATTATTTGAATGGTACCAAGCCAGGTATCGACTGGATGGATCAGTTGCTCCAGACAGGTATTACTCAGAACTATAAGGTTGCCTTGTCACAGGGTAACGAGAAAACACAGACTTACTTCTCTGCCAACTTGATGGATCAGAAAGGTGTAATCGTTGACACCAAGTCTAGACGTTACGCTATCAAGGCAAACATTCATAATAAGGTATTCGACTGGTTGGAGTTGACAGCCGACCTCAACCTTGCTCAGACAGACAACTCTGGTGCTGGCTTCGCCCAGAACCAGTCTAACCCAATCTGGGTAGGTTTGAACTACTCTCCTACCATGGAGATGATGGCAGCCAGCGGCAAGTACAACCTGGACCCATACAACAACATCCAGAACAACCCTTACGGTATTCTTCACGACAGCCAGAACGACCGCAAGCGTACCATGGTAACTGGTCACGTTGACTTGAAGTTCAATCTTCTCAAGGGCTTGACCTTCACCACCACCAACGGTATCGACTATAACGATTACAAGTGGTACAGTTTCACATCTACCAAGGTGAACGCAGCAGGTAACAACATGGGCAACAACGATGCTACCGTTACCGCTTTGCAGTCAACCAACAACTTGACTTACAGCAACAAGTGGGGTGATCACGGTTTGACAGCAACAGGTGTATGGGAAGTTACCTCTAACGAGGTTCGCCGCATGGGTATGTCAGGTACAGGTATTGCTCACGAACAGTTGGGTTACTGGAACATTGCGGATGCAGCTTCCAAGACTCCTAGCAACGGCTACAGCAAGTGGACTATGCTTTCAGGTGTAGCTCGTGTTATGTACAACTATGCAGACCGCTATATGTTGACCGGTACCTTCCGTGCGGATGGTTCCAGCCGTTTCACCAACAAGAAGTGGGGTTATTTCCCATCAGCAGCTGCAGCTTGGACCATCTCTAACGAGAAGTTCTGGGAGCCAATCAAGGATGCAGTAGAGTACTTGAAGATCCGTGCCAGCTACGGTATCATCGGTAACCAGGATATTTCTCCATATTCTACTCTCGGTTCATTGGGTACAACCGGTTTCACATACGGTACCAATCAGTCATATACAGGTTACTGGGCAAATGGTCTTGCTACACCAGACTTGACCTGGGAGAAGGTTCACCAGTTTGACCTCGGTGTTGACCTCGGTTTCTTCGGCAACCGCTTGAACATCAGCTTAGACTACTTCGACAAGAAGACCAAGGATGCCCTCCTGACCACATCAGCTCCAGGTTACCTGGGCGGTACATCTTACTGGGTAAATGCCGGTGAGGTAAGCAACAAGGGTATTGATGCAACCATCAATGCACAGATTATCCAGACCAAGGATTGGTCATGGTCATCAACCTTGAATGCCAGCTACATCAAGAACGAGGTAACCAAGTTGACAGCAGATTCTCCTATTCTCTATGGTACCAGCCCTTCACCAGGTACTGTTGACCCATGTACCATCATCAAGGAAGGTGAAGCAATCGGTACATTCTACGGCTTCAAGTGGGCTGGTTTGCAGAAGAACGACAAGGGCGAGTGGATTGATACCTATTACACAGCAGACGGCGGAACCACCGCTACTCCAGATGCTTCAAAGGACCGCTTCGTATTAGGCCGTTCAAACCCAGACGTTACCTTGGGCTGGAACAACACCGTAAGCTACAAGAACTGGGACTTCAACGTATTCTTCAATGCAGCCTTCGGAGCTAAGCGTTTGAACATGGTACGTTACGCCATGAACTCAATGGTAGGTGCCTCTATGTTCGTAACCGATAAGGATTACTTCAACAACATCGGAATCACCATGCCAACAGTAGGTGCCGAGAACAAGACATACGGTAACTCAGACAAGTGGTTGGAGAATGCAGATTACCTGCGTTGCGAGAATATCAGCATTGCTTATACATTCCCACGCAGCGTGACAAAGATTGCAGACATCCGTCTCTCTCTCTCAGCTCAGAACCTCTTCACCATTACCGGCTATAAGGGTATCGACCCTGCTGGTGCATCATTCAGTGATAATGGTGTTGACCGTGATAACGGTTTGGATATGGGTGCTTACCCTAATCCTCGTACCATCACAATGGGCGTACGTGTAAACTTCTAACTTCAATCATCTAAAATCTGAAATAATTATGAGAACTAGAAAATTATTATATATGGGTTGTCTCATGGCAGCATCCTTGCTTACTTTCTCTTCTTGCGGAGACTTCCTGGATGAGGAACCTAAGGGACAGTTGACCCCAGATAACTTCTTCAATAGCGAAGATGACCTGACAGCAAGTGTTAATGCGCTGTATGACCGAGTAAACCAGACACAGAGCTGGACCAACCCTATGTACCCTCAGTGGCAGGGTGATGATATCACAGCCAACCCTGGTTCTAACAAGCAGGCTTGTGCTGCCCTCGATGCTTTTGCATCTGATGGTGCCAACAAGGGTGTAACTGATGCCTGGAACCAGCATTATTCAGTAATCAAGGCAGCCAACCTGATTACTGAGAGTGCAAGCAAGGCTCCTGTTGCTCAGGATAAGATTGATGTAGCTTTGGGTAATGCACATTTCTGGCGTGCATACGCTTACTACTATCTGGTACGTGTATTTGGTCCTGTGCCATTGATTACCGGTACCGACGTTTCACAGTTGGAGGTTGCTCCATCAAGTGTAGAAAAGGTATATGAACTGATTGTTTCTGACTTGAAGGCTGCTGTTAACGAGCTTCCTACTAAATATGAGAAGGAACCTAGCCGCTTGTTCGGTGTGGATATCTGGACTACTAAGCAGGCTGCACAGGCTACATTGTCAGCTGTTTACATGTCTATGGCAGGTTACCCACTCAACAAGGGTACAGAGTACTACAAGCTCGCTGCAGAGCAGGCTAAGTCTGTCATCGACAACAACGGTTCTTACGGTTTCATCCTGAACCCAGAGTGGAAGGATGTTTACTCTATGGGCAACAACTACAACATGGAGACCGTGCTTGGTATCAACAACGATGCTCGTGGTTGGTGGGATCGTGACTCTCAGCTTTCTTCCTGCTGCCGCTTCGAAGGTCTCGGCGATGGTGGCTGGGGTGATGCCTGGGGTGAAATCGCATTCTGGAAGAGATTCCCAGAGGGAGCTCGTAAGGATGCTATCTACGCTCCTAAGGTTACATTCCAGGATGGAAACACTATTACTAAGGTTGTAGATTGGTGGGCTCTTAAAGAAGACGGAAAGACACCTGAGGTTGAAGCTTATCACCCAATGTTCTGTATCTTCACCGTTAACTCTGATGAGAACGGCAACATGCTCCGTCAGGCTTACGATTACCTGGCTCCTAACTGGGGTGGTATGGTTAACGACCGTCGTCACAACCTCATCCGCTACTCTGAGATTCTTCTCTGGTATGCTGAGAGTGCAGCTCGCTCTGGTGGCGACTTGGCTAAGGCTAAGGATTGCCTCCGTCAGGTTCGTAGCCGTGCCGTAAACGATGTTGAGAACGTAACTTTGGGCAATGGTACTACCGTAAAGATTGCTGATATGAATGCTGAGCAGCTGGCTGAAGCTTGCTACATTGAGCACGGATGGGAAGTTGCCGGCAACTGGGTATCAATGGTTACACGTCGTTCTGACGAGCTTCGTATGGACGAGTTGAAGAAGAACTTCGACTACCGCGTAACTAATGCTCCTCTCGTAGTAGCAGTAAAGAACGGTAAGAACATTACAGCTAAGGAGCAAGTTACAGTTTCTGGTTCTTGGACAGAGGATAGAATTTACTGTCCTTATCCAACAACAGATGTTGAGAAGAACCCTAACCTGAAGAGATAAAAGCTTACTAGGTTTGTTTATTATAAGAATAACTCAACTGTTTCTCTTGAAGAAATAGTAGTGTTTAGGTTAAATCAAAGAGGGTGCGCCAACCGATGGCGCCCCCTCTTTTTGGCATTTTATCAACCTCTACTATCTTTATCAACAATTCATTCATTATTAACTACATATCACCAGAATCATGATGAATAACAACCGAAATCAACTCAATCGTTCATTACTGGCATTCGCTGCCTTGCAGGTAATGCCGCTGTCGCTCTTCGCTCAGGGAGAACGACCAAACATCTTGTACATTATGTGTGATGACCATGCCATGCAAGCCATCAGCGCATACGGTAGTCCAATCTCTAAATTGGCACCAACACCTAACATCGACCGCCTAGCTGAAAGGGGAATGAAATTCAACGAGGCTTTCGTGGAGAACTCTCTCTCTACTCCAAGCCGTGCGTGCCTGATGACGGGCCTTTACAGTCACCAGAACGGGCAGCGTCAGCTTGCTGAGGGAATCGACTCTACCAAGACCTTCTTCTCTGAACTGCTGCAGGGGGCTGGCTATTCTACTGCCGTAGTGGGCAAGTGGCACATGTCATGCAGTCCGAAGGGATTCGATTACTATCATGTTCTAGACGACCAGGGTCAGTATTACAACCCAACCTTCGCTTCTACCGGCCAGTACGGTAACTTCAAGCAGGAGATGGGTTACGCCACCGACCTCATCACCGACCATGCCATCGAGTACCTGAACAACCGCGACAAGAACAAGCCATTCTGTCTGCTGGTTCACCACAAGGCACCTCACCGTCTCTGGATGCCTAACACCAAGTATGTAAGCAAGTATGCCAACGTCAACTTCCCGTTGCCAGAGACTTTCTGGGATGATTACGAGACCCGTGGTTCTGCAGCATCTACCCAGAAGATGTCTATCGACAAGTATATGGAGATGGTACGCGACCTGAAGGTTCCTGAGATGTACGATCCATCTACTCCTGAGGGTAGAGATTCCTATGCCGGACTGATGGGCGAGATGAACCGCATGACTCCACAGCAGCGTGCAGCCATCGATGCCTACTACATGCCAAGAAACCGTGAGTTTCTGAGCAAGAACCTGACCGGCAAGGAGTTGATCGAGTGGAAATACCAGAACTACATCCGCGACTACATGGCTGTGATTGCCTCAGTAGATGAGAGTGTGGGCAGACTGCTGGAATATCTCGACAAGAACAACCTCACCGACAACACCATCATCGTCTATACATCCGACCAGGGATTCTACATGGGCGAGCACGGCTGGTTCGACAAGCGATTCATGTACGAGGAGTCATTCCATACACCGCTCATCATCAGCTATCCTAAGCACATCAAGGAGGGAAGCGAGTGTAACCAGATGGTTCAGAACATCGACTTCGCACCTACCTTCCTCGACCTGGCTGGTTTGCAGAAGCCTAAGTACATGCCAGGAACATCACTCCAACCGCTGTTTGCCGGCCAGCCAGTGAAGAAGTGGCGCAAGAGCCTGTACTATCATTATTATGATTACCCTACCTACCACCTGGTACGCAAGCACGACGGTGTGCGCACCGAGCGTTACAAGCTGATTCACTTCTACGGCAAGGGTGGCGAGAGAGCCGTGGTAGAAAACAAGTACCAGGGTCAGCCAGGTACAAGAGAGAACAACTGCTTCAATGCCCTCAAGTCTATCAATTACTTCACCGATGATGCCGACATCGACTACTGGGAGTTGTATGATATCAAGAGCGACCCTAACGAGCTGCACAATATCTACGGCAAACCAGGCACTCAGAAGATTGAGAAGGAACTGAAGAAGTTGCTCGCCAACTACCGCAAGAATCTGAAGGTAGATGAGTAGAATCTAAAGGTAGAAGATTCAAAATATAGATGAGTAGAATTAAAAAACAGAATTTTATGAAGACAAACAAGACAATATGGCTCACTGGGGTAGGTATGATTTGCCTGCCTACCCTGGTGTGCGCCAAGCAGAACGTACAGCAGCCCAACATCCTCTTCATCCTCTGCGATGATATGGGATATGGCGATCTAGCCTGCTACGGTCAGCCTTACATCCATACCCCCAATATCGACCAGATGGCAAGAGAGGGTATGCGATTCACCCAGGCATACGCCGGTTCACCGGTTTCAGCCCCATCACGTGCTACCATCATGACGGGTCAGCATACCGGTCATACCCACGTAAGAGGGAACAAGGAATACTGGAGAAACGTGCCAATGGTGAAGTATGGAGTAAATGAGGACTTTTCTGTTGTGGGTCAGGAACCTTACGACCCGCAGCATAAGATTCTTCCGGAGATGCTGAAGGACAAGGGGTATCGCACCGGAGTCTTCGGCAAGTGGGCAGGCGGATACGAAGGTTCTGCCTCTACTCCCGACAAGCGTGGCGTAGATGAATTCTACGGCTACATCTGCCAGTTCCAGGCCCACCTTTATTATCCCAACTTCCTCAACCGCTACAGCAAGGCTTTGGGAGATACGGCGGTGGTGAGAGACATTATGGAGCAGAACATCCAGTATCCGATGTTCGGCAAGGACTATTTCAAGCGTAACCAGTATTCTGCCCGCATCATCCACGACAAGGCACTGGAGTGGATTGACCGTCAGGACAGTAAGCATCCATTCGTAGGCTTCCTCACCTATACCCTGCCTCATGCCGAACTGGCTCAGCCGGAGGATTCCATCCTGGAGAACTATCAGAAGAAATTCTTCGAGGACAAGACTTGGGGCGGTTGGGAAGATTCCCGATACAACGCCGTGGTTCATACTCACGCCCAGTTTGCCGGAATGATTACCCGTCTCGACCAGTATGTAGGCGAAATCTTCGCCAAGCTGAAAGAGAAGGGTCTCGACAAGAACACCGTGGTGATCTTTACCTCGGACAACGGTCCTCACGAGGAGGGCGGCGCCGATCCAAAGTTCTTCGGTCGCGACGGCAAGCTGAAGGGCTTGAAGCGCCAGTGCTACGAGGGCGGCATCCGCATTCCGTTCATCGCCTGGTGGCCGGAGCACATCAAGGCGGGCAGCGTAAATGATACCCAGTTTGCCTTCTACGACCTGATGCCAACCTTCTGCGACCTTGCCGGAATCAAGAACTTCGCCAAGCGCTACACCAACAAGAAGCTAGCAGGTGATGGTTTCGACGGAATCTCCATCGCTCCTACCCTTCTGGGCAAGGATGCCGAACAGAAGCACCACGACTATCTCTACTGGGAGTTCCACGAGACCGACCAGATTGGCGTGAGAAAGGGCGACTGGAAGATGGTAGTGGTAAAGGGCGAGCCACGTCTCTACAACCTGGCATCGGATATCCACGAAGATCATAATGTAGCGGCAGAGCATCCTGAAATCGTAAAGGAACTCCTGGCTGCCATCCAGAAGGAGCACAGAGACAACCAGGATTTCAAGATTACCCTGCCTAAGTTCTGATTCTTAACAAAAGTGGATTAAGGAGTTAACTTCCTCCATATATAAAACTTGAAAAAATGATGAACGACAACATAGCAACTCCATTTGCCAAGCCCCTGTATGTGATGCTGAAGCCCGCAGGCGCCCATTGCAATCTGGCTTGCAAATACTGTTATTATCTGGAAAAGAACCATCTTTACCAGAACACTCCCCGACATCTGATGACCGATGAGATGCTGGAGCAATTCACCCGGGAGTACATCGAGGCACAGACCATGCCCCAGGTACTCTTTACCTGGCACGGAGGTGAGCCGCTGATGCGTTCCATTGACTTCTACAAGAAGGCGCTGGCGCTTCAGAAGAAGTACGCCCACGGCAAACAGATAGATAACGTCATCCAGACCAACGGCACACTCCTCACCGACGAGTGGTGCGAATTCTTTGCACAGAACCATTGGCTGGTAGGCATTTCCATCGACGGACCTCAGGAGTATCACGACCACTATCGCGTAACTCCTGCCGGAAAGCCTTCCTGGGAAAAGGTGATGCAGGGCATCAGCCTGCTGAAGAAACATCGGGTGGAATGGAATGCTATGGCGGTGGTCAACGCCTATAACGCTGAGCATCCGCTGGAGTTCTATCATTTCTTCAGGGACAACGGTTGCCAGTACCTACAGTTTACACCTATCGTGGAGCGACTCACCGAGCATGAAGACGGTCGCACCCTGGCGAGTCTTGCCGACGACCGGGAGATTCCGCTTGCGGATGCTTCCGTAACCCCGGCACAATGGGGCAACTTCCTCTGCACCATCTTTGACGACTGGGTGCGCCACGATGTGGGTAAGATGTTTGTGGAAATCTTCGACTGCACGCTTGCCAACTGGATGGGTGTGCTGCCGGGCATCTGCGCTTATTCCAAGGAATGCGGTCATGCGGGCGTGATGGAGCACAACGGCGATGTATATTCCTGCGACCACTTCGTCTTTCCGGAATACAAGCTGGGAAACATCAGGGAGCAGTCGCTCATCGACATGCTTTACGGCGAGAAGCAGCAGGCATTCAGCCGGTTGAAACATACCTCGCTGCCCCGCCAGTGCAAGGAGTGCGATATGGAGTTCGCCTGTCATGGCGAATGCCCGAAGAACCGTTTCGAGAAAGATAAGTATGGAGAGCCGGGACTGAACTATCTCTGTCAGGGATATTACCAGTATTATTCGCATGTGGCTCCCTACATGAACTTCATGAAGCGGGAACTCCTCGCCCAGCGTCCACCAGCCAACATCATGAATGTTTTAAAAAATAACTAACGATTATCATTATGAACAAGACTTATATCACCATCGCCCTGCTGTCGCCGCTGGCTTGCACGGCTGCGATGGGAGCCAGGAAGGCGAAGGCAAGCAATCAGCAGAAGCCTAACGTCATCATCATCCTTGCCGATGACCTGGGTTATGGCGACCTGGGATGCTATGGTGCCAAAAACGTAGAGACACCGAATGTAGATAAGCTGGCGAAGCAGGGAATCCGTTTCACCGATGCCCACGCCATCGCCTCTACCAGTACCCCATCCCGCTACTCTCTTCTCACAGGCGAATATGCGTGGCGCAAGCCGGGCACCGATGTGGCTCCGGGCGATGCGGGAATGATTATCAAGCCTACCCAGTTTACCATGGCTGATATGTTCAAGAGCGTAGGCTATTCTACCTGTGCCATCGGCAAGTGGCACTTGGGCTTGGGTGCCGAGACTGGCAAGCAGGACTGGAATGCCCCCTTGCCGTCTGCCCTGGCTGATATCGGCTTCGACCATCATTACATCATGGCTGCCACTGCCGACCGTGTACCTTGTGTATTCATCGAAGACGGCAAGGTGGCTAACTACGATCCGTCGGCTCCTATCGAGGTAAGCTATTACAGAAACTTCCCTGGCGAACCAACCGGAAAGGACAACCCTGAGTTGTGCTATAATATGAAGTCGAGCCACGGCCACAACATGTCTATCGTGAACGGCATCGGCAGAATCGGTTATATGAAGGGTGGCGGCAAGGCATTATGGAAAGACGAGAACATCGCCGATTCCATTACTACCCATGCCATCGACTTCATCAAGAAGAACAGCAACAATCCTTTCTTCCTCTATTTTGCCACCAACGATGTCCACGTACCTCGTTTCCCACACCAGCGTTTCCGTGGAAAGAGCACCATGGGTGTGCGTGGAGATGCCATCGTGCAGTTCGACTGGTCAGTGGGTAAGATTATGGAGACCTTGGATAAGTTGGGTATTGCGGATAACACCATCGTATTGCTTACCAGCGACAATGGTCCGGTGGTGGATGACGGTTATCAAGACCAGGCAGAGGAACTTCTGAATGGTCATAAGCCAGCGGGTCCTTGGCGCGGCAACAAGTACAGTGCCTTCGAGGGAGGTACGGCGATTCCGGTCATCGTTCGTTGGCCAAAGAACGTGAAGGCAGGTCAGACCTCCGATGTTCTGATGTCACAGATCGACTTCATGGCTTCATTCGGCAATCTGATTGGTGCCACCTTCCCTAAGGGCAGTGCCCCTGACAGCAAGAACCATCTTGGCAATCTGCTCGGCACCGACACCACCCATCGCCCATGGGTAGCCGAAATGTCGAACAACCATGTACTTTCCATTCGCACCAAGGAGTGGAAATATATCGAGCCGAACGATGGTTCGAAGATGATCAAGTGGGGTCCGAAGATAGAGACCGGCAACGATCCTAATCCTCAGCTCTACCGCATTTCCGACAATCTCTATGAGCAGGATAATGTAGCCGATACTCATCCTACCATAGTTTATGAGCTGCAGAACATCTTGAGAAGAGTAAGATAATAAAATGAGAAGAGTAAGATAATAAAAAATGTATCTTTGCGACATCGTACAGAAACTGCTTTAGTAGTTGTTCTTTGGCAGTAAAGATACATTTAAATGCTTGATTTACAAAATAACATTAAAAGTTCACAAGTTTGTGGTACCACAACCTTGTGAACTTTGTTTTTTCCCGCCAGGCATCAATAGAAAGTCTCCCGCCAGGCGTCCCGGCGGATTTGCAATCCGCCGTAAAAAAAGGTTCGACCTATAAAACCGGGGGATTTGTAATCCCCCATAACTACCCATCAATAACAAAAGATTACCTCACAACAATCACTTCCAGCAATCCCCTCCCCCCTGCATAATCTATCGCAGAACTATAGAGATAATCCTGAGGATACCTCACGAACTCGGCTCTCACCGGATTTTGATGAATATAATCCAACTTCTGCTTGAAAAACTTGAACGATGAAATCACTTCAGTATAACACCCATCCTGCCAAAAATGATACTTACTGATTTTCTGATTCTTCTCACCAGCCAGTCTGAAAAGATGCAACATTCACTCTCTCCTACTCTCCTGGATATCCTCCTGAAGTTCTGCAACAATTTTCTTACTCGTGAACTTCTTGAAATCACGGAGAACAGTTTGAACCTGTTCAAGATTCTCTGCCCCTATAATGAAATGTAAATGATTGGGCATCAGTACCCAGGCGTATATTTCCAACCCCTTGGTCTTCTGACAAAAAGCCAGAGATTCTATAATAATATGCTTATACTTGGGACGACTGAAAATATCAACCCAATTAACAACAGTGGTTGTCACAAAATATAAGTTTTTGGTTGTAGTATTCTTTGTAGCCATAATTTTGATGATTTTAAAATTTCCATAAAACAGGATGAGTCATATAGGTTGTGATACTTCTTGATGTATCGTAGCTTATCACTGGCTCAAGCGAATATACAAGTACAAAGATAATATATTTCTTCATTCAATGGTGCTTTTGAAGTGAGAATTTGCTGTTTGAGTCGAAATTATTTGTTTTTTGGAGAAATCTAGCAGTTTTTTCTTCTTTTTTTAGTGTTTATGAGGTGAGGATTAGACTTTACAAGGCATTACTTATTGATGGGATTGCAAATCCCCAGAACATAAAAGAGGTTAGGACATTTTTTAACGCCGGATTTCAATGCCCTGATAACAGAAATCTCAGCCAACATCGCCGACGGCAACAAGGTGGTGCTCGACAACTTCGGAAGCTTCAAGCTCGGCATCAGAACTTCTCCAGCCGTAAACGCCAAGAAGTTCACCTCAGCCAACATCAAGGCTATGTACATCATCTACTCACCTTACTCTGTCATGGACCAGGGCAAGCGAGTAAAGCCGATGCTCAGTGGCATCAAGATGGAAGAGATGACCGAGTACAACGGCATCGAAGACAAGGAAAATGGCGGCGGAACTTCAGGTGGAACATCAGAAGGCGGCTCCGGAAAGGACAATACCGGTGATACATCCGGCGGCACCGACAAGGACAACCCATCCGGCGGCAACACCCCATCAGGAGGCACCGGAAAGGACAATACCGGAGACGGTGAAGGCGGCGGCGACGACAATGTAAGTCTCTAAAAAATATAGCCCATGAAACGTGAAAACTGGAAAATCGTAATTAAGATTGCTCTCTCACTCCTTACAGCCATCGCAGCCTCTTTAGGTCTGACAAGCTGTATGTAAGTTAGGATGTAAAAACTAAGATGTATGAAAAAAGGCTGCGTTACCCGGTGGTAACGCAGCCTTTTTCATATTTCATTCTTATCCCTTTAAAGCTTTAAAAACTAACGGGATAAGATATTTGATCTTTACCAAAGCTCCAGACGCTCATTCTTAGGAATGAACATCTTGTCGCCCTGCTTTACACCGAATGCCTCATACCAGGCATCAATGTGAGGAAGAGCACCATCTACACGCCACTTGCCAAGCGCATGAGGATCGTTCTTCACACGGTTGCGAATCTCCTTCTCGGTGATGTTCTGACCCCATACACCTGCGTAAGCCAGGAAGAAGCGCTGATCAGCAGTAAAGCCATCCTTGTTCTTCAAAGGCTTCTTGGCTGTCGCATTCTTGAAGGCATTGAAAGATACCATCAAACCACCGTGGTCGGCAAGGTTCTCACCCAATGTAAAGCGACCGTTGGCATTCAGATCAGGCAATACCTTGATGTTGCTGAAGAAATCAGCATACATATCTGCACGCTTGTTGAAGCCCTCAGCATCAGCTGCTGTCCACCAATCCTTCAGGTTACCGCTGGCATCATACTGGCGACCCTGATCGTCGAAACCGTGAGTCATCTCATGACCAATCACTACACCGATAGCACCATAGTTGAATGCCGCGTCTGCCTTGGCATCAAAGAATGGATACTGAAGGATACCTGCTGGGAAGCAGATTTCATTGGTGGTAGGATTATAGTATGCATTCACTGTCTGAGGAGTCATATACCACTCATCTCTGTTGACTGGCTTACCAGCCTTCTCAGCAATCTCCTTATTGTTGCGGAACTGACGGCAAGCCATCACGTTCTCATAGAAACTCTTGGATGGATCGATGGTAAGTTTGCTATAGTCAGTCCACTGGTTAGGATAACCAATCTTGACATAGAACTTATCGAGCTTATTGTGAGCAGCAGCCTTGGTCTCTGCACTCATCCACTCCTGAGCATCGATACGCTGACCGAGACTCACCTGGAGATTCTTGACCAAAGTCTCCATCATCTTCTTGGAAGACTCAGGGAAGAACTTCTTGCAGTAGATTCTGCCGAGTGCCTCACCCATCTGAGCATCTACCTGAGAAGTAGCACGCTTCCACAATGGATGGTCTTCCTTTCTGCCACTCATGGTCTTGCCGAAGAAATCGAAGTTTGCCTCACGGATCTCATCGGTGAGATAAGCAGAAGAGCTGCCGATGACACTCCACTCCATCAATGCCTTCAAGGTTTCAGCATCCTCTGCAGCAGTAATCTTGTCGTAACCAGCCATGAATGCAGGCTGACCCACAATCATCTCCTGGATATATTCGCTCTTGATGCCCTCGCCGTTAGCCAATGCCTCGAGAGGAATGTTTGGATAATTCTCCTTAAACTGCTTCAGGCTCATCTTGTTGTAGTTAGCCTGTGGGTCACGGAGTTCGGTACGGCTCTTGGAGATAGTAGCAAGACTGGTCTCGTGGAGGAATACCTTCTGTGCCTTCTTGGCAGCATCGGCAGCAGAGAAGCCATAGAGCTGGAACATCTTTGCCACGTAGGTCTTGAATGCCTCACGGATGGCTACGGTAGCAGCATCGTTGTTGAGGTAGTAATCCTTGGCACCGAGAGTCAAGCCACCCTGCATCACATTGTAGATGTTCATGGTTACGTTCTTCTCATCAGCACCGAAACCGGTACCGAAACCTACGCCCAAGCCCTGCATGGCATACTTCACCTGCAAGTTCTGGAGCTCAGCCTTGGTCTTGGCAGCAGCAATCTCGTCGAGGAGAGGCTTTACTGGAGCAATGCCCTCCTTATTGCGGCGGTCGATATCGAGCGCCAACTTATAGAAGTCGGAAAGCTTCTGCTCGATGGTTCCTGCCTTGTAGGTCTTCTTCTTGAGTTCATCAAGAATAGAGTTGATACGCTTGTTGCTGTTCTCAGCCAACTGATCGAAACTACCATAACGGCTGTAGGCAGCAGGCAGCGGATTGTTCTTCTGCCAGCCACCGGTAGCAAACTGATAGAAATCATCAGCAGGCTTTGCTGTCTTGTCAAGATTGCTCAAGACAAGTCCCGACTTGTTCTGAGCATCAGCAGCCAAAGGCATGGCTGCGAGCATCATCATCGGAAGGATGTACTTCATTTTCATTTTCTCGTTATTTATTATTGTTTTAACTATGAATTCTTGATTTCCTCCAGTTCTTCGGAGAGCATCATCCAGTTCTCGTTTTCCTCATCCAGACTCTTCATCAGCTCGGTATATTCGGTAACGAGTTCCATATTCGTAGCATTCTCAGGCTTCATCAGGAGGGCATCAATCTCAGCCTTGCGGGTTTCGAGCTTTTCAATCTTCGTCTCGCATTCCTTCACCGCCTTCTCAGCCTTGCGAATCTTCTTCTGCTGCTCCTTGTGCTCGGCATAGCTGAGCTTGCCGGAGGATGCCTCGGAAGAATCTGCAGATGATGATGAAGAAGATGGAGAGCCGGCAGATGACATATTCTGACTTCCGACCTGATTCGCCAGCGCCTGACTGATGCTCTCGGCATTGTGGGCACGGAGATAATCGTAGATACCGCCCAAATGCTCACGTACCTTTCCACCGGCAAACTCATATACCTTATCTACCAGTCCGTCGAGGAACTCACGGTCGTGGCTCACAATAATGGCGGTGCCGTCGAATGCCTTGATGGCTTCCTTCAACACATCCTTCGACTGCATATCGAGATGGTTGGTAGGCTCATCGAGAATCAGGAGATTCACCGGTTCGAGCAGGAGCTTGATCATCGCCAGACGACTGCGCTCTCCTCCACTCAACACCTTGACATATTTCTCGGAAGTTTCGCCACCAAACATAAAGGCACCCAGCAGATCGTTCACCTTGAGGCGCATCTCGCCGGTAGCCACATTGTCGATGGTCTGGAAGATGGTAAGCTTCTCGTCGAGCAGCTGTGCCTGGTTCTGTGCGAAATAACCAATCTGCACGTTATGACCTATCTTGAGATTGCCCGTAAAAGGAATCTCGCCCATGATACACTTCACAAGGGTAGATTTACCCTCACCGTTCTTACCTACGAATGCCACCTTCTCGCCACGCTTGATGGTAAGGGTCACATGGTCGAAGACGGTATGATCGCCATAATCCTTTCTCACCTCATCGCAGATAACCGGATAATCGCCGCTACGGAGACAAGGAGGGAACTTGAGATGCATCTGCTTGGTATCCACCTCATCCACCTCGATAGGAACGATTTTCTCCAACTGCTTGATGCGGCTCTGCACCTGTACAGCCTTGGTTGGCTTATAGCGGAATCGCTCAATGAAATCCTTGATATCGGCTATTTCCTTCTGCTGGTTCTCGTAGGCACGGAGCTGCTGCTCGCGGCGCTCGGCACGAAGAACCACATACTCATCGTATTTCACCTTGTAATCCTCTACCCTTCCGCAGGTAATCTCCAGGGTGCGGTTGGTTACATTATTGATAAAGGCACGGTCGTGACTTACCAGCACCACCGCCTTGGCACTCTGCGCCAGGAACTGCTCCAGCCACTGGATACTCTCGATATCAAGATGGTTGGTAGGCTCATCGAGGAGAAGTACATCCGGCTTCTGGAGCAGGATCTTTGCCAGCTCGATACGCATACGCCATCCACCAGAGAACTCCCGGGTAGGACGGTCGAAATCTTCACGGGTGAAACCCAGACCGCTCAACGTGCGCTCTATTTCCGCCTCGTAGTTTTCACCGCCCATCATCATATAGCGATCATGTTCCTGGGTGAATTTCTCCACGAGCTGGGCATAGCTCTCGCTCTCGTAGTCGGTGCGGTCGGCCATTTCCTGCTGCATCTTGTCGAGGCGCGCCTTCATCTCTGTATTGTGGGCGAAAGCCTTGCGGGTTTCCTGCTTCACGGTGGTATCATCCTGCAGTTTCATCACCTGAGGCAGATAGCCGATGGTGGTTTCATTAGGGATAGCCACTACGCCGGAGGTTGGCTTCTGCAAGCCACAGAGAATCTTCAGCATCGTAGATTTGCCGGCACCGTTCTTGCCTACCAGGGCAATGCGGTCGCGGTCGTTGATTACGAAGCTTACATCATTGAAAAGTGGCTTTACGCCA
>OGOX01000205.1_pt1 | contig 48991 bp, 44 predicted proteins | sample 1552761 | NCBI WGS metagenome assembly OGOX01 (sample SAMEA2580212, study PRJEB22360) | human gut metagenome | biome: human gut; feature: human-associated habitat; material: faeces | place: Denmark | collected 2008/2010
CATTTGCAGAAACTGCCGAAACCGCAACCGCAGACATCGACATTACCGCCGCCATAGCTATAGGTAAAAACTTTTTCATATCTATCCCTCGCTTTGTTCAAATTCTACGCATTACAAAATAATTCATCTGTTTTTTTATGCAAGTTAATTGTAACATTTCATAATTAAAAAAGCAATATGTCTTGATTAACTTTTGGAATATTTTAAACAAAACGCAAAATAAAATGACCGCTCACAAAATTGAAAGCGGTCATTTTTATGAAATTTATTTCTGAATAATGTTATTTAATATTATTCAAAACGAGTTCTGCGTTTTGCAAAAATTACACCGCAACCTGCAAGCATTGCAGCTGCAAGGAATATTGCAACGCTGTTCTGTCCTGTCTGAACTGCACCGTTGCCGCCTGTTGCAGATTTTGTTACTGTATCCTTTGTTGCAGTATCTTTTGTTGAAGAATTGCCCTTTGAAGGAACTCCGTTTGCATAGTAGTTAACCTTGAATGTACCTGTAACCTCTGTTGAATACTCTTCATCTTCGGGAAGATTGAGCCATTCGTTTACATCACCCATAACATAAACTTCAAGATTTGTCTTTGTGTCATCGGGGCGAACATCAACAGGACTTATATATACAATATCTTCCTCTGTACCGTCAAAAGTCTTTGTGTAAGTTTTGCCTGTAATTTTATCCTTTACAGTAACTTCAAGACCTTTAAATTCGGGATAGAAATATGTTTCATCGTAGTATTCCTTGCTTTCGGGGCTTCCGTCATACGGCATATCAGCCTCATAGAAGAAATCTGTATCAGCCTTTGTGTAGTTCACCTTTTCGGGTGCTTTTACGGAAACGACCTCGTAACGCTCATCAAGCTGAGGCACATCCGGCCATATGTTGTTTTTTAAGTTGATTTTATAGCTTGTCTGTGCATCCTGATATGATACATTTACAGTATACTCTCTGTAAATCATACCGTAAAGCTTTGAGTTCATTTCAGTAACAATTTTTTCAAACTCATCCTCGGTCATATCTTCTGTAAACTCAGGCATATTTTTCTCAGATTCAATCAATGCCTTAATTACTTCGCCGTAATTAAACGGATCAGCAAGCTCAGCTTTGCAGTCCTTAGCATCAACCTTTTCGGTTGTACCGTCACTGTAAACTGCCTCAACTTCAATACCTGTGAGGTCAAGCTTGAGTTCAAGATTGAACTGACTGAAATACTTGATTAGACTTTCTTCTATTGCATTTTCGTCTGCGATTTTTGATAAATCAATATCAGGTTCAATCTCATCCTCAGCTGTGTATGTAAGCTTGTCGGGGAGCTTTGTAATTTTAAGCTCTGTTACCTTTTTTGCCTCATCGGGTGTCGCTGTGTCGTCTGTCTGTGCAAACGCTGTGAACACGCATGAAAATGCAAGCATCAGAACGATTGCAAAGGACATTACCTTTTTCATAGAATTTTCCTCCTGAAAACTAAAAATCATTGTATGATAAATGTATATACAATCATAACGCTATTGTAGCACACTATTTTGCAAAAATCAACTGTTTCAACAAATAATTGTCGCAAAAATTCTTCACTTGCTGTTTTTTATGAATTTTTTTATATAGTATATTGTTGCATTTGAGATTTAATTATAATTATTCAAATAAATTTGTATTTATTGCAAATTTTCTATTGTAAAATTCTGTCATTGCTGATATAATTGTAGGCGGAATCAAAAGATTACCGAATACCCGAAAATCGGCATAAAATCTACCCAGTAAATATGGTGATTAAATTGAAAATTCTGCTTAATCCAGACAAAGAAATTGTAAAAGAAGTTCGCAAACAGCTTATACGCACGGGCGGTTATTGTCCGTATATGTTAATCAGAAGCCCTGCAACACTGTGTATGTGTGAGGATTTCAGGGCAAAAATTGCCGATCCCGAATTTGAGGGATACTGCCATTGCCTGATGTATTATAAACAAAAATAGAATTTTATACATAACAAAATAACAAAAATCGGAACAGCCGTGATTGGGTTTACGGCTGTTCCGATTTTTTAGGCAGAAAAACTCAATCGAGTGAAGTAAATCTGAACTTAAATGTTATAATCCCGTTTTCAAATTCGGCTTTATATTTGAATCCATGCATTTCAAGGGCGGATTTTACTATTGAAAGTCCTATTCCGCTGCCACTCTTATTATCTCCCTTTGTGGCTCTGAAATAAGGCTGCCACAATTTTGAGAGATTTTCCCTGTCAAATGACGAGCATTGATTGCTGATTGACAATACATCATCCGAAACATTAATTGTGATATCCGAACCGTAATCGGAATATTTTTCGGCATTGTCAATAAGATTTTCAAGCACCGTTTTAAGCATGGCAGGGTCCGCCTTTATTTTTGCCTTTGAGTTGTAAATGAAAATAATTTCGTGTTCTGTGTGAACATAATAATTTTCAAGAATTTTCTCAATAAACGGTTTAAAGTCAAAAACTTCGCAATTCAGCTTTAATGCGGGCGAATCGAATCGTGACAAATCGAGCATTCTGTGAATAAGGATGTCCATTTCCTCGGTCTGTTGCTGAATGATTTCTATGTTGTGAAGTTTCTTTTCGGTGTCTTCCTCATTCTTCAAATTTTCCGCAAAACCGCCTATGACAAACAAGGGGGTTTTGAGATTGTGCGCAATTGCATTTGTCATTTCAAGACGGGTTTCCTCCTGTGCGGTTCGCCTTTTAAAATCTTTCCACGAGAAAATTTCAACCGTAATCACCACCGCCATTATAGTAAATGCAACGGCAAATACCGTTATAAACTTCCATAGGCAATCATTGAGTAAATCTATTTCTTTTAAAGAAACAATCAAATAAGACCCCTGTACAACTTTATATACATAGTCACTATCATCGAGATCACTTATCAAGCGATTTTCTTTGTTGTAATAGTAATCACTGCTCAACAAATAACATTTAAAAATCCCGTCATTTACAACAGCAGGTGATTCGTAAATATCAATATAAGATAAGGCGTTATCTTTAAGAATTTGTTCTACATTCTTTTGAGAATATTTAGGTTTGTCCTTTCCAAGAAAAAAATCTTTATCAATTATATTACGGTGCATTTCGTCATTTTCAAACGGAGTAGCCTCTAATTCTTCTATGGTCAAATAATCATATTTGCTAAGGTCAAAGCTATATGTTTTAACAACTTCATCCTGAACATACCAATCATTCACTTTGTTGGTCTTTACAACCTCAAGCTGACAAGGGACATAGCCGTATTTTTCGCTTTCATAAAACTTTTTGCAGATCAAAACATAGTAATTTCCGTCATTATCAGTCGGAGTGTTGAGATATCCGCAAATCTCTTTATACTCATTATCACTGAGCAAATTTTTAATCACATCAAAACTTATATAATTTCTGTTACTCGATATATAATACACCGTAAGAACATTATCCGTAGTTATCGTCAAATTTTTCTTATCAGTAATCTGATAGTATGTATTGCTTTTATCAACATTTTCGTTCAGCAATCCCACTTTGTCATTGTATGGATAAGCTCCATTCACCTTATCATCTTGAGAATCTGTTAAATTTATGCCAAGGTTATGCTCTACATCAATCATCTTCATTTTAAGCTCATTTTCGGCATTGGCAACGAGCAAGTCTTTGGAGCTGTTCAGTATTGCAAGAGAGGTAAAAACCGTTCCCAGCAGACACACAATTATTGTTACGGAAATTATAATGTAATGAAACTTTTTTCGACGTTTGATATATCTTGATTTCATTTTTTATCCTCCGCCTTATACCCTCGCCGTATTACCGTTTTCAAAACAGACGCATTTTCGCCCAATGCTTTTCGGATATTTTTGATATGCGTGTCAAGCACTCTTTCATCAATCATCGTGTCATAGTGCCACACGGCTGTGATGATTTTTTCACGGGACACAACGCTGTTTTTATTCTCTAACAGAATTTTAAGAATAGCATATTCCTTTGCGGTAAGAGTTACTTCTTCACCGTCGGACACAACAACACCGTTGTTCGGATTGAGCGAAACATTCCCCACCGTAAGCAAATTGTGCCGTACAAGTCCTTTTGAACGCTTGATGAGGGCTTTCACCTTTTCATAAAATACGGGCAAAGCAATCGGCTTTACAATGTAATCGTCACAGCCGAGAGCGTAGCCGTTGAGCATATCAGCCTCGCTTGTTCTTGCCGTGATGAACATAATCGGCACATCGCTGTATCTGCGGATTTCTTTGCAAAGCGTAAAACCGTCCATTTCGGGGAGCATTACATCAAGGAGCAAAAGGTCATAGCTGTTCTCGTATGCCTTATCAAGTCCCTTTAAGCCGTTTTCCGCAAGGGTGATATTAAATTTTTCTTTATCTCTTTTTGAAAAATATTCGACAAGCATTTCACGAATATTTTTATCGTCCTCAACCAAAAGAATGTTGTACATTTTCCTCACCGTACTTTGATTGTAATACATCAATCTGAAGTTGATATGTAGATTTCTGTATATTAAAAATTCAGTTTCTGCCATAACTAAAACGGCGGATGCAATTTTCAGCATCCGCCTTGTTTTATGTATCTTATTTATTGACAAAATATCTGATGATATCCTGACGGGTTACGATACCGATAAAAGTACCGAGGTCATCGGTTACGGGGATAAAGTTCTGATTCATTGCCCGTGCAAGAAGCTCGTCCATACCTACCGAAATTTTAACTGCCGGATTAAAGTCGTGACGGAGTATGTCACGGATACGAAATTCTTCCTGTTCTTCAATATCGCCCGAAGTCTTTTTGTCAATTATATGCCACAAAAAGTCACCCTCGCTCACCGTGCCGACATATTTTCCGTCACGGGTTATAACAGGGATAGCGGTGTAGCTGTGAGCACGCATTTTTTCAAGTCCCTGTCTCAGGGTATTGTCCTCATAAATATATTTTAAAGAATCTTTATGCTTTAAAAGCATAATAACATTCATCTTTTCACCTCCAGTCAAAAAACAAATATTTGTCAGCCAAAGGTCATTATAGTACCAAACAAACAATATTGCAATATCTTTTTACAATATTTTACACAATTATTGCATTTTTGATTTTACATACTTGTTTGTAACATAAAGCTGTCCGATAAGGTACACCACGCCTGCCGTGAGCAAAAGCGTTTTAACCTGCAAAAGTCCGCTCATCATAAAAATTACTGCAGTTACGGCTGTAAGAAGATATGCCCATAATTTTGAAAATCTGTTAAAGCATAAAAACCACAAGATAAGTGCAACGACCGTCAGAACACAGGTTGAGATTATCCAAAAGGTTTCCATAATCGGCTTTGTAAAGCCGCCCTCAAGCACGCCGATGTTAATTCCCATAAGAAAAATACTGCAATATTTTCCGATTCTTTCTATGTAAAGCATAGCCCTGTTATCAAAAATTGTTCTGTCTATTCTGTTGCTTTTTATATAGACGATGTCGGGTACAAGCAAAGCAATTGCAAAAGCAAGTCCGTACCAGTTAAAAAGATTTGTACTGAAAAAGTCCATAAGTTCACTCCGTTATTTATTGTTTTCGTGGTATTCACAAAATTCCTTCGTTTTGCTCCAATACTTTATTCCCCAGTTTTCAAAATTCCACTCCTCCATATAATCGTTACATTCGTAGTCGATGTACCACAAAAGTCCGTTGTTTAAAATGAAATTTGTCGGGAAATAATCTATGTTAATTCCTTTTGGATTCAACAGTCCGCACATTTCACGAATCTGCTCAATGTATTCAGGTTTCATCTCATTCTGCAAAACAAGCTCATATGCGGTTTTGCCGTCAATGTAATCTTTAAGAATCCTCTCGTTTTCTACATCGCAGTCAATAAGCTTCGGCAGTCTTAGCCCGGCATTTTTCAGCCGTTCGTAATCGTTAAGCTCACTTTGAATTTTGTTACCGAAGGTATAGTATGAACACGGCTCGTGGTGAATCTGCTTTAAAACATAATTGTGTTCTCCGTCTGACACAAGGTAGGAATAACCGCCCTTACCTTTTCCGAGAAGCTTAATGACGGTAAAATCTTTTCCGTTCACACTCATAGTATCCATAATAACACCTCCGCACATATTACCGTATTATTTTATCACAGCTAAAGTTTGGGCGCAAGTTTTAAATTCTTTATGTGTAATGAACAAATGCTAAAATAAGTACATTCGATAAAATAAAAAAGCGTGGATTTATAAATTTATTTTCCCATGCGGCAATTTATTACAAATTTGTTGTTGATTTTCTTATTAAAAAAAAGTATGATTAGGATATATAATTCTGCGCAAATGCCACAGTTGTGACATTTGATGCCCGCTACAATTGAATAACAACTTTTAACACACAGGAGAAGATTTATTTGGAAAAGAAAAAATTCAGAATCAGTGGAAAGCTGATATTTAATCTCGCTGTTGTGGCAATCTCGATTTATCTGATCATCTACTTCTTTGTTTCGGAGGACGGTCTGATCGACTTGCTCAAAAAGCCTGACGGCTGCAATATGCTGATTATCCTTGCGGCTTTGCTGATTTATGATTTGAACATCCTTGTTGACGCTGTTGTCACGCTGATATATGTGCGGTCAAAATATAAGGATTTCAGTTTTATTGAGGCTTTGAAGGTCGCATTTGTCGGAGTATTCTTCAGTGCGATTACACCGTCAAGTACAGGCGGACAGCCTATGCAGCTTTACCTTATGTCAAAAAAGAACATAAGCGTAGGTTTCGGTTCGGCTTGTATGACGCAAAAGTTCATTGTGTATCAGATAGTAATGACCGCTGTCAGCGTTATTGCCGTTATCACAAGGTTCAAATATTTCAGCGACGCTTTTACAAACATCTGGTCAACGCTTTTCATTATTTTCGGATTTACCGTTCAGCTTGCAATGACGGCTTTGTTCCTGCTTGTTTCGTTCAGCCGTAAGGTTACAAACAAGCTCATCAATCTTATTTATAAGATTATGAAAAAGTTCAAGTTCATTAAAAATCCCGAAAAAAAGGTTGAAAGACTTCACAAAGAAGTTGATATGTTTCACGACACAAACAAACAGCTTTTTTCAAGCGTAAAACGGCTTGTTGTGATTTATGTGCTTGTATTTATACAGGTGCTTTTAATTCTTTCAATCCCGTATCTCATCTATATTTCATTTGGTATGGCTCCGATTGCAAGAGCGGCAGGTCAGCCGACACTTTCGTTCTATGATTCAATCTGTATTCAGTCATTCGTACTGTTTACAGCAAACCTTATCCCGCTCCCCGGTGCATCGGGCGGTGCGGAGCTTGCATTCACAATGTACTTCGGTTCATTCTTCAAAATCGGTGCAATAAGCAAAATCAAGCCGGCAATCCTTATGTGGAGATTCATTACATACTACGGAGCAATCCTGATTTCTGCCCCGTTCTCCTACTTTACAAAGGGCAAACGGCGTGACGATGAAATAAAACAAATTGAAGAAGAACTTGAATCGGAAATGGAAAATAAAAAATCGGAAGAAAAATTAACTCAGTAGTATTTTCATAAATATCTCTTTCAAAAACGGAGCAGACACAATTCAGTCTGCTCCGTTTTTTGTTGTATGACAAACCGTTAGCCATTTTTTACGGTCAATTGTTGGGAACAATTTGTAGTGGCGAACAAGGTTCGCCGCTACAGTATATCATCAAACATTCTGTTTAAGGCAGGTTTTCAGGTCATCTTCTGCGTTGCTGATTGGACGCAAGCCGAATGTTTCTGACAAATACTGCAACACATTCGGGCTTAAAAATGCAGGGAGTGTCGGGCCGAGGTAGATATTCTTTATTCCGAGGCTTAAAAGTGCCAGCAAATCGGCAACCGCCTTTTGCTCATACCACGAAACAATCAGCGACAACGGCAAGCCGTTTACATCTGTATCAAACGCATCGGCAAGTGCTACGGCAATGCAGATTGCGGAGTAAACATCGTTGCACTGACCGATGTCGAGTAATCTCGGCAAGCCATCGATGTCACCGAATTCGAGCTTGTTAAAGCGGTATTTTCCGCAAGCGAGCGTCATAATTATGCAGTCTTTCGGAACATTTTCGGCAAATTCAGTGTAGTAATTTCTGCCCGGTCTTGCACCGTCACAACCGCCGATAAGGAAAAAGTGTCTGACTTTTCCGCTTTTGACGGCCTCGACAATTTTATCGGCATATGAAAGCGTAGCGTGATGACCGAATCCCACAAGAATTTCGTGCGGTTCAACATCTTCCTTAAAACCTCCGAGTTCAATTGCCTGCTGAATAATTTCGCTGAAATCTTTGTCGCCGTTTTCCTTTTTGCCGATGTGCTTAACGCCCTCCCAGCCGACAACATTTGTACTGTAAATTCTGTCTTTGTACGAATCTCTCGGCCGCATAAGGCAGTTTGTCGTCATAAGAATACAACCGGGGATATTGTCAAACTGCTTTTGCTGATCTTGCCATGCACCGCCGAAATTGCCGATAAGATGCGGATATTTTTTTAAACCGTCATAGCCGTGACACGGCAGCATTTCGCCGTGAGTATAAACATTTATGCCCTTGCCCTTTGACTGTTCAAGGAGCATTTCAAGGTCTTTCAAATCGTGACCCGACACAATAATAAACGGACCTTTTTTGATGTGAACATCAACCTTGTGCGGTGACGGATTGCCGTAGGTTTCAGTGTTTGCTTCATCAAGTTTTTTCATAACTTCAAGAGCATTTTCACCCGTTCTCATCGTCATTCTGATAAGCTCCTCAACCGTGAGCGAATCATCCGTTGTCGCCTCAAGTGCAGTGATGTAAAAATCGTCAACCTGATCGCTGAAATAGTCGAGTTCACGAGCCTGATGACCGTAGGCGCTTATGCCTTTGAGGCCGTAAACAATTGTCTGTCTTAAAGAGCGGATGTCGGGGTCGAGCGACTTTTCGTACATAATTCCCGCAAGCGGTGCGTCTTTGAGCATTTCCGACTTTGTTTCGGGAAGATTGTAGGTTGCGTGCAGAGTATGATTTTTGATTTCGCCCACAACTTCACGAAGTTTTTCCTTGATTTGCTGAGATTCACGCAAAAGCGACACATGCACATCGGCGTCAAAGTTTACATTCGTCAGCGTTGTAAAAAGGCAGTTTTCCACAAAGCGAACAATGTCCTTGTCAATGTGCTGACCTTTTTCAATAAGCACCTTGCCGTAACAGCTTATGCCCTTCAGCTGAAAGATAAGTAAATCCTGAAGATTTGCAATTTCGGGAGTTTTTCCGCAAACACCGAGCCGTGTGCAACCCTTTCCGTTTGCCGTCTGCTCACACTGATAGCAAAACATCTCATAACCCAAGTCCATATTATTACTCATAAAAATTACCTCCGAAACATTCTGCAAATATTATCTGCAAATTTTCGGAGGTTTATTCTTAATTTGGATTTTTAATAAACACTGAATGAAGTGCTCTCACTCTGACCGCCGCCTGAAACGGTTATCGGATAAGTTCCCGATTTTGTTCTTGTGCCGACTTTCCAAGACCACGATGCGTTGCCATTGCTGTCGGAAGTAACATCTTCAAGTCCGCTTGCCGTTGATATTCCGCTGTTATACACAACTGTGATTGAATATGTTGTGTTTGGAGCGCCGTGAATACTAACACTCGCAAACGAACCTGCACTTACGCTTGATGTAACATTTGTAAATTCGAGCGTTGTTTCAGCCTGTGACGACTTATCCTCATGCTTTTCTACAACCTTTTTTACAGGTTTTTTAGTGGGTTTCTGAGTAGGTTTTTCTGTAGGCTTTTCAGTCGGTTCTTCGGTTGTCGGCTCTTCCGTTGTAGGTTCTTCGGTTGTCGGCTCTTCCGTAGTCACTTCGGCAGTTGTTTCGTCTTCAAAAACAGACGAAACAATGTCATCAACAGTATTGCTTGACTCTGATGCTTGGGAACATCCCGAAAATGTAAGGAGCAATCCCAGTGTTACCGCAACAGCTAATGTTCTAAATTTTCTCATCTATTGTCACCTCATACAATTATTTTATTTAATAATAGTACAATTTGTTTTATTTGTAAAGAGCTTTTTGTGCAAATAATCAATAATTGTTATTTTTTAGAACATAACTGTGTAAAAAAGAACAGCCAAAAGGCTGTTCTAAAAAAATGTATTAGATTTTTATTTTAAAGATTTGTGAAAACCTTTGTACCTTTATTCTTAATCCAATACCAGATTGGAAGGCTGATGAGGATAAAATAAAATGCTGTGCAGGCGAGGAAAATTTCTGTCGAAATTTTGATTTCAAAGCTGAGAAGAACCGAATACACAATAACAGGCACACACACGGCAAGGACTGAAATCAACAATGAAAGCATAACGCTTGCACTCTGTTTTACTGCCTCAGCGGTTGTGTTCCAATCAAGCTTTGGCTTTTTCAGGTCAAACATAAGTCCGAGAAGACCCGAGAACAACGAGAAAATTATCGGAATAAGAATTGTGATAATAACATTAACCGGTTTCATTCCGAGCATTATTGAGAGAACAACCGAGGGTACAAGTGAAACAACACCGTTTATAATAAAGTGCAGTTTCAGCTTTTGTGTAAGCACCTGCAACGGTGATACAGGAAGCGACTGCATAAGCCAGAGGTTCTTTGCCTCCATTGAAATTGATGCCGCAGAAATCGGTCCAACTGCAATAACGAATGAAATTATCAGCGGAAGATATACCGAAATAATGTCGGTAAATTCACTCGGAAGTGTATTCACCATATTGAACTGGAACACCGCATAAATTGTTCCGCCTACCATAATTAACGCACTGAGTCCGCTGTTAAGCATATAGGTTGCGTTGCCTGTGAACATCATTCTTTCTTTGCGTAAAAGCGCCTTTGATGCAGAACTTACTTTCAAAGTTTTCTCTTTATACACGGCTTTCTTCGCACCCTTTTTCGCTGTTGCAAGCTTTATGAAGCTGTGAGAAAGCACCGCATAAACAACTGCAAAGAACGCAATAATTACGACAGCAACACCAAGAAGCGGCAACAATTCGCCCGATGCGCCAAGTCCTGTGAGATAAAGCGGATATGCACTGTCCATTATATTTGCACCGATACCAATTGAATTTGCAGCGAGTGTTTTTACAAGGTCCTCTGCCTGATAATAAAGGTAAAAATACAGTGCAAAGAAAACAAGTGAAAATACGATTGTCACAACATTTTTATGTCTTGTCCTTGATGTTACAAATGCAATCAGCCAGCCGAGAATGCACGAAACGCTCAGGCTTAAAAGCGGAACTAAAAGCAGAATCACAATCTGACTTACTACAAGCGAAGCCGAAACAGACACATTTGTTGCATAGGCCGCAAAAGCAGGGACCTGTACAAGTGCACAAAAGAGAAGGTTTTGTGCATACAGTGGCAACATTCTGCAAAAGAGAATACTGCGAGGCGGAATAGGCATTGAAAGCAAAAGTTCATTATCCTTTGCCTCATAAAGCTGTGAGAGCGAAAGGAAAATACAGCCTATTGTGCTGATTACAAACGACGCACCCATAACATAGAGAAAATACAACCAACTGAATCCCGATGTTGCAAGCATAGATGCCATCATTCTGAATATATTGTAGAACATAAATGCAAATACAACACCGACAAAAGTGAGAAGAGCAAGATAAACAGCCGGTGAGTTAAACGAACTTTTTTTGCCGTTCTTTTTCTTGTTTGACGAATTTGCGGTGTACCGTGCAAGTGCCTTTTGAAATTGGAGTTTAATTAAGGTTTTAAGCATCTTTCTCCTCCAGCTCAAGGAATACATCTTCAAGCGAATCATCACCCTTGACCTCATCCATTGTACCCGACTTGATAAGTTTGCCGCTTTTGATGATAGCAACCTTGTCGCAAAGCTTTTCGGCAACTTCAAGCACATGGGTTGAGAAGAAAATCGCACCGCCGTTATCGCACATCTCTCTCATCAAAGTTTTGAGAAGGTGGGATGATTTTGGATCAAGACCTACAAAAGGTTCATCCATAATGATAAGCTTTGGGTTATGTATGAGTGCGGAAACAATTGCAAGTTTTTGTTTCATACCGTGAGAATAGCTGTCAATTGTCTGAGCAAGTGCATTTTTAATTTCAAACATTTCAGCATATTTACTGATTCTTGCCTGACGGTCAGACTGGCTGATTCCGAAAATATCGGCAATAAAATTGAGGTACTTAATACCTGTCATAAACTCATACAAATCTGGATTGTCGGGAATGTAAGCAATTTTGCGCTTACATTCGAGAGGTTTTTCTTTTACCGACACACCGTCAACATAGATTTCGCCCTCGTCAAAGTTGAGAATTCCACAGCAGGATTTGATTGTTGTTGTCTTTCCTGCACCGTTGTGTCCGATAAAGCCGTAAATCTCGCCTTTTTGAATATGAAGTGACAAATCGTCAACAGCCTTTTTGTCACCGTATTTTTTAGTTAAATGTTCTATTCTGAGCATAAGCGCTCCTCCTATAGCCAAATAAATTAAGCAAATTATACTACACGAAATATTCTTGTGTCAATATATTATAAAAATTCAACAAGTTTGAATTACAAACCAATAAATCTGCGAATTTTGGATAACAGAAACCATTTTTGACGAAATATAAAGTCCGTTGGCATATTTTGCATTACGAATCATCTTGAATATGTGCAGGAATGATTTATAATATTATTACAGATTATTTTTTGGAGGTTCATCTTGGCAAAGTTAAAAAGAAAATATACACTCGGGGAAGAAATTTTCAACTCTGTATCACACGGAATCGGTGCAGGTCTGTCAATTGCGGGAACGGTTGTGCTTATCGTTACGGCAGCAATCCACACAAATGCGTGGGGTGTTGTCAGCTCGTGCATTTACGGTGCATCGCTCATCATACTCTACACAATGTCAACTCTGTATCATTCTTTCACAAATGAAAAGGTAAAAGCATTTTTCCGAATAATGGATCACAACACAATTTTCCTGCTGATTGCAGGAACATACACACCGATTACTCTTTACTACCTCAATGGTGTGACCGGTTGGATTCTGTTCGGAATTGTGTGGGCATCGGCAATTTTCGGAATAGTTATGAACTCAATCAACCTTGAAAAAGCAAGGATTCCGTCAATATTCTGCTACATCGGAATGGGTTGGGTAATAATCTTTGCAATAAAACCACTTATGGAACATATGCCGTCAATTTCGGGAATCTTCCTCATCATCGGCGGAATATTCTACACGGTGGGGATTATATTTTACGCAATTAAAAAGGTAAAATATTTTCACTCGGTATGGCACTTGTTCACGGTTGCAGGAAGTGTGTTTCACTACTTTGCAATTCTTCTCGGATTTTTCCGTATTTAACGGAAGCGAAAGCTGACCGCATAAAAATCCGCAGGTAAATCTTTCACACGCAAAAAATGGGCTGTCGTAAAACCTTTCGTTTTTCGACAGCCCTAAATTTTATAAAAAGATTTGTTTAGTTTATGGGAACGCCTACGGAAATCTCTCGTACAGACAGAGCTTCCTTTGGAAGTGTGTACTTCTGCTTGTAAGCCTTGTAATCTGCGTTGTACTGAATATCGTCTGAATTTTTGAGTTCGTGAAGATATTCGTGTGCGTCGTAGCCGTTGCGGTTGATTTCAATAACACCGATTGCAATGTTTGAGCAATGGTCGGAAACTCTCTCAATATTTGTGATAAGGTCAGAGAATACAAAACCGAGTTCGATTGTACAGGTACCGTTTGTAAGACGCTTAACATGGGCGTCTTTAAGCTTGTCACGCAGGCGGTCGATAACCTGCTCAAGCGGTTCAACCTTTGAGGCAAGCGCAAGGTCATTATCAACAAAAGCAACAGTAGCGTTGTTGATAATTTCACGAAGTGCGTCAACCATAACGGCAAGACCTGCTTTCGCCTCTTTTGAGAACGAAATGTTCTTTTCGTGAATTTCCTGAGCAACCTTTACAATGCTTACCGCATGATCGCTGATACGCTCAAAATCACCGATTGTGTGAAGAATGAGCTGAATAGTTTTATTGTCGTCAGCCGAAGGCTGTTTGGAACTGAGCTTTACAAGATATGTTGAAATAACATCCTCATAGGAATCAATCATATCCTCGTTTTCATGAATTGTTTCCGCAACCTTTTCGTCATAATGGTCAACAAGTTCAAGTGCGCCGAGGAGCGTACCCTCAGAAAGACGAGCCATTTTTTCAGCAAGTGACTTTGCACGCTCTGTTGCAACAGAGGGAGTGTTGAGAAAACGCTCATCGAGGAACGGAACATCCGAATCCTCTTCCTTATCCCTGATTGTAAGACAGGCAAGCTTTTCAAGATACTTGTTGAACGGAAGAAGAATTGCAGTTGCAAGCAGATTGAATGCTGTGTGGATAACCGCAATGTTCTCCGGACCTACGATATCGTCAAGAAAACCGTAGTTGATAAAGAGGTTAGAACCGTAGAACAATGCACAAATTACGAGTGTGCCGATAATATTGAAGTAAAGATGTACAAATGCGGCACGCTTTGCGTTTTTCTTTGCACCGATACAGGAAATAAGTGCGGTTACGCAAGTGCCTATATTCTGTCCCATAACAATCGGGATTGCCATTGAATAGCTGATTGCGCCTGTTTTGGACAATGCCTGCAAAATACCGACAGAGGCGCTTGAGCTTTGTATAATTGCGGTCAGCAATGCGCCGGCAAGAATACCGAATACAGGGTTGTTAAAGAGTGTGAGGAAGCCTGTGAATGTCGGATCATTCGAAAGCGGTTCAACAGCCGCACTCATCTGATCCATACCAACCATAAGAATACCGAATCCGAGGAAAATTGTGCCGAGATGCTTCTTCTTTTCCGAATTGCAGAACATAAGAAGAACAATTCCTACAAAGGCAAACACGGCAGAGAAAGACGAAGGCTTTAAAAGCTGCATAACCAAGCTGTCGCCCTCAATACCCGAAAGGCTGAGAATCCAAGAAGTGATTGTTGTGCCGACATTAGCACCCATAATAATACCGATTGCCTGGCGGAGCTTCATAATTCCCGAGTTTACAAAGCCGACAACCATAACGGTTGTTGCCGAAGAGGACTGAATCACCGCAGTAACCGCCGCACCGAGAATGAATCCTTTCATGGTGCTGTTAGTCATTTTTTCCAGAGTTTTTTCAAGCTTACCGCCGGAAAGACTCTCAAGACCGTCACCCATTGAATTCATACCGAACAAAAAGAGCGCCAGACCGCAGAGCAGTTGTAAAACCATAAACAAATCCATAAATACATACTCTCCTTTATCATCAATAATATTAAACTAAAGTCATAGGATTGTCAATGAATTGTAAAGAATTTGTAAAGTCTGAAAGCTTGGTGAACATCTTTGAAATTTGTCAAAACGGAGTATTTTTTATGTAAGATTTGTAAAAGCACATTGCTTGGGCAATAAAAAAACGACACTGCACAACACAGTGTGCGCAGTATCGCTTAAAATTTGTTTTGTTTGTAAAATAATGTAAACAGACTTCACATCAGAACCTTGCGGTAAATGTTGTTCCCTGTTCACTGCTTTCAAGAGAAATCTCTCCGCCGTGTCTTTCTGTAATGTGCTTGACAATTGCAAGTCCAAGACCCGTGCCGCCTGTTTCCTTTGAACGGCTCTTGTCAACACGGTAAAAGCGTTCAAACACACGCTTGTGGTGCTTTTCGGGGATACCGATTCCCGTGTCGGCAACTTTAACAAACGGATGTTCATTGTCATCACCTGTTATGATTTTTACCGAACCGTTTTCACGATTGTAACGGATTGCATTGTCACAAAGATTGTAAATAAGTTCGTAAATCTGATTACGGTTACCGTTTATGACGGCAGTTTTTGTATCAACAGTAATTGTAATTCCGTGCTTTTCGGCATTTGAACGGAGATCCTCGGCAACCTCGACCGCAACCCCTGCAAGGTCAACAGGGGCAAATTCTTCATCGCTGAATTTTTCATCAAGCTGTGAAAGCTCCATAATATCGCTTATGAGGGAGAGAAGTCTGCCCGATTCCTTGTGAATTTTATTTGCAAAATTCGGGATATCATCGGGCTTTACAAGACCGCTTGCAATGATTTCCGCATAGCCCGAAATTGAAGTCAGCGGAGTTTTCAGCTCATGCGTTACATTTGCCGTAAATTCACGGCGCATTTTTTCAGCCTTTTTCTTAGCCGAAACATCAATAATAAGACAGATTGCACCGTTTTTTTCACCGTTTGAATAAACAGGATTGGTGATAATCTGCAATGCTCTTCCTTTTACGGTTGTGTCGCCGTTTTTACTTTCGCCCGAAAGAGCCTTGTCAACGCAATCGTTGAGAACCTCGTTGCGTGAAAACGCAATCAAAGTTTTGTCGGTAACACCGTCATCATCAGCGCCGAGAAGCTTCGATGCCGAATAGTTGCTCATAAGCACCTTTTTGTCAACATCAATGAGAATAAAGCCCTCTGCCATATTTTCGATAAGCGTTGAAATTTTATCCTTTTCAAACTGCAGTCTGCGCATTTGACGCTTGATTTGTCTTTGCTGGCTTGCAATTTTCTGTGAGAGCGGCAAAAGCTCATCATACGGCGAGCCGCTGCCGTTGTCCGCCATTTCCTTAATCGGTTCAACGATTTTCTTTGTGGAACGCTTTGCCAGAATTGTGCATACGACAAATACACCCATCATAATTATAAGAATTGACGGAATAACAAAAAGAAAAATTCCGTAAATGCTGTCAATTGTCTTTGCAACACGGATTACAGAACCATCTGCGGTTTTTTCTGCATAGTAGTATGTTATTTTATTCAAAGTTTCCGACATTCTGTGGCTTGAACCGTTGCCGTCCTTGATTGCCTGTTCAAATTCGGGGCGGTCGCTGTGATTCGGCATAGAACTAACATCTGTGTCAACGCTGTCGGATACAACCGAACCGTCACTTTTTATGAGAGTAACACGAAAATCGCCTATCCCGTAATATTTTGAAAGGTCGATTTCGCTGTCGGAATTATAAACGCTGATGATTTTATCGGTATATTGCCGAACCTCTGCCTCCTGTTCATCGGAGAACACAAACCAGAAAGCGGCTGTTGAAAAAACAGCCGTCAGAAGAATGGACACCACAGCGATAACCGAAAAGTTTTTTAAAAGCTTTTTACTCAGTTTCACTTTATTCCCCCGCCTTATATCCGACATTTCTCACGGTTTTGATAAGGTTTCCGCAGCTGCCGAGTTTTTGCCTGAGGGTTGTAATGTGCATATCAACCGTTCTGCTCTCGCCTTCAAAATCATATCCCCACACATTGAGAATGATATTTTCACGGGTAAGCGCCATACCTTTATTTTTGAGAAGATACTTTAAAAGTTCGTATTCTTTGAAGGTGAGGTTACATTCCTCACCGCAGCTTGTTACAATGTGCTTGGAATCGTCAAAAACAATCTGACCGAGCTTTATTACATCCTGTCTGTCATCAACAGAACATCTGCGGAGGATTGCACGGACTCTTGAAATAAGCTCAAGGACTGAAAAAGGTTTTGTAATATAGTCATCGGCACCCATGTCAAGACCTTTGACCTTATCCATTTCACTTCCCTTTGCAGTAACAAGGATAACGGGAACATTTTTTGTCACGGCGTCCCTGCGCATTTTTTCAAGCACGGAAAGTCCGTCAAAATCGGGTAACATAACATCAAGAATTACAAGCTGAGGAATTTCGGCTGTACAAGCCTTAAAAAAGCTCTTGCTTTCACCAAAGCTCTGAACCTCATATCCGCTGCTTTTCATAGCATAAGATTCAAGCTCTCTGATATCGGTATCATCTTCAACAATGTAAATTAACATCTAATACTCTCCCTCAACAAATGTGTATTTAAATGCACCGCAAAGGGGCGCCTGCACTTAAATTAAAATCGGAACATCCGCCATAATTATAGACTTTTTTTGCAAAAATGTAAAGTTTAATAAAACAAAAATCAGGAGCATACAGCTATGCTCCCGTTTGTTAAGCAAAATATATCAGTCGGACAAATCGCAGCTGCCTGTAATTGAAAAAGCGACCCACTCTGCAACATTAACCGCATGGTCTGCAATTCTTTCAAGATACTTTGCAATCATAACGATATCGAGAGCCTCTGAGCCGAGTTCCTTATTCTTATGAATGAGTTCAACCGTTTCATTCTTTGAACGGTTAAAAAGTTCGTCAACGATATCATCCTGACGGGCTACCTTTTTGGCAACCTCAATATCGCTCTTAACAAAAGCGTCAATAGCCTCCGTTACCATTTTTGAGGCATTGTCTGCCATTTCCAAAATGTGAGTAAGATTGAACACCTGCTTTTTGTCCTTGATGTAAACAGACATTTCAGCAATATCAACTGCCTGATCGCCGATTCTCTCAAGGTCGGTAATCATTTTGAGTGCGGCGGAAACATATCTGAGGTCGTGTGCAACCGGTGCCTGATGAAGAAGAAGGTGCAGACATCTGCTTTGGATGGATTTTTCCGCCTCGTTAATACGATTTTCGTGTTCTCTTGCGATATCAAGCAAATCTTCGCCGTCAACAATCATCTTCATTGTATTTTTGATTGCCTGTTCAACAAGTCCGCCCATTTCAATAAGGCTGTCGTTAAGCTGTGTAAGCTCTTTATCAAAATATTCTCTCATTAGCCAAACCTTCCCGTAATGTATTCTTCGGTACGCTTATCCTGCGGATTTGAGAAAATTGCGTCGGTTGAATTACATTCAACCATTTCACCGAGTAAAAAGAACGCTGTTTCATCTGAAATACGCAAAGCCTGCTGCATATTATGTGTTACCATAACGATTGTATAATCGTTTTTCAGTTTAAGGCAAAGCTCCTCAATTTTACCCGTTGAAATAGGGTCAAGTGCAGAGGTTGCCTCATCCATAAGCAGAACTTCGGGTTTTACGGCAAGTGCTCTTGCAATACAAAGTCTTTGTTGCTGACCGCCCGAAAGACCGAGAGCGCTCTTTTTGAGTCTGTCTTTAAGCTCATCCCAGATTGCGGCGTCACGCAAGGATTCTTCAACAATCCGGTCAAGTTCTTTCTTGCTTTTGATTCCGTGTGTGCGAGGACCGAAAGCGATGTTATCGTAAATGCTCATCGGGAACGGATTGGCTTTCTGGAACACCATACCAACCCTTTTGCGGAGGATATTTACATCCATATCTCCGTAAATATCCTCGTTGTCAAGGCGAATGTCGCCTGTTATCTTACAACCCTCAACAAGGTCGTTCATTCGGTTGAGCGACTTTAAAAGAGTTGACTTACCGCAGCCTGACGGACCGATGAAGGCTGTGATTCTGTTTTTCTTCATACGGATATTTACATCCTTTAACGCATGAAATTTTCCGTAGTAAAGATTCATGTTTTCTATGGTAAATTTATCCATTGTAAAATAATTATCCTTTCCTGTTACTTCTTGTTGTTTCCGAGTTTCTTTGCAACAAATGCCGAGAGTGTATTGATTGCAAAAACAAGTACAAGAAGTACAACTGCGGTACCCCATGCCTGATCTGTATGAAGTCCTTCGTTGGTAAGTACATACATATGAACGGCAAGTGACCGTCCCGAATTGAGAGGGCCTGCCGCATAGCCTGTTGCCGAACCGTAAGTATAAATAAGTGCGGCTGTTTCGCCAACTATTCTGCCGACAGCAAGAATGATTCCGGCAAGAATACCGGGCATCGCACTCGGAAGAATAATTCTCATAATTGTTCTGAGCTTGCCCGAACCGAGTCCGTAACTGCCCTCACGGTATGAATCGGGAACTGTGAGAAGTGCCTCCTCGGTTGTACGCATAATTGTGGGAAGTACCATAATTGCAAGCGTAAATGCACCGGCAAGAAGTGAATAACCCCAGTTAAGGGCATACACAAAGAAAAGCATACCGAAAAGACCGTAAACAATTGACGGAATACCGGCAAGGGTTTCTGCCATTGTTCTGATTACCTTAACAAGCTTGTTGCCACGCTTTGCATACTCTGCAAGATAGATTGCCGCTCCCACACCGAACGGTACGGAAATTATAAGGGTTACAACCGTAAGAACAATTGTGTTGATAATTGACGGCATACACGATACATTGTCGCTGTTGTACTCAAGCGAGAACAGCTCAGGGGTAAGGTTCGGAACACCCCGCACAAGAACATAGGCAATGATAAATATGAGAGCCGCCGCAGAAAGTGCCGCCGCAAGACCTACAAGAATGAGCAGTACAAGTGAAAGGGGCTTTCTTTTGTAGGCTTTCATTCTCTGTTTAAACGATACTTTGTTGATTGCCTTAATCTGTGACACATCAACCAAAGCGGCATCGTTTTTTATATTATCGCTGTTAGCCACGCTTTTCACTCCTACTCTTTATAGCCTGCATTGAAAGTGTGATGAGCAGAACAAATACGAACAGAACAACACCCGTTGCAATAAGTGCCTGACGGTGCAAGCCTGTTGAATAACCCATTTCAAGAACAATGTTTGCGGTCAGGGTACGAAGTCCGTCCGTAACGCTGTGCGGAATCTGAACCTGATTGCCTGCAATGAGTACAACTGCCATTGTTTCGCCCAACGCTCTGCCTATGCCGAGAACAACTCCTGCAAGAACGCCTGATTTTGATGCCGGAAGAATTGTCTTGAACACACTTCTTTCCTTTGTTGCACCAAGTGCCAGAGCACCTTCGTAGTAGCTTTCGGGAACTGCTCTGATTGCCGACTCCGACACACCGATGATTGTCGGAAGAATCATAACTCCGAGTACGATTGACGCCGCAAGCCAGCTTGAACCGTTACCGCCTAAGTTATCACGGATGAACGGTACAACTACCGTAAGTCCGAAGAAGCCGTAAACAATTGACGGAATGCCTGCCAAAAGCTCTGTTGCCGGTTTAAGCACCTTGTAAAGCGGTGCAGGACAAAATCTTGCAAGAAATACTGCTGTGAAAATCCCTATCGGAACACCGATTATGATTGCTCCCGCAGTAACATATATGCTTGCGATAATCATATCAAAAATTCCATATGATGCAGGCACATTCGTAGGCGCCCATTTCTGTCCGCCTACGAAATCAAAGAAGCCTATTTCTGCCATTGCAGGAACACCGTTACAGAATAAGAATATACAGATTATGACAACCGCCGCTATACTTGTTACAGCTGTGAGGAAGAAAACTCCCTGCATTGCCTTTTCACGAAATCTGTTTAATCTCATTTAATTATGTCACTCCAAACAGTTGTTTCACCTGTGTAAATTGATTTTACCTGATCAAGTGTGAGGTCATCACATGTGTTTGCATTGTTTACGATTACTGCGATACCGTCTTTTGCGATTGTTTCAACCTTGAGTGCGCTCTTTTCCTCATCTTTAAGGTCACGGGATGCCATACCGATATCACATGTACCGCCCATAGCTGACTGCATACCTGCCGATGAGTCGGATGTCTGGATTTCAACCTTAGCGTTTGTGTTTACCTTCTGATAAGCCTCGGCAAGCTTTTCCATTACAGGTGATACCGAAGATGAACCTGCTACGCTGATTTTGCCTGACGGCTTCTTACCGCTGTATGCGGCATTTTCCGAAACAGTTACATAACCGTTGTCCGAAACAATCTTCTGACCGTCTGAACTCATTATGTAATCAACAAAATCCTGAGCAACATCGCTGAGTTCGCCCTTGTAAGCAATATTGAACGGACGGCTTACTGCATAGTCGCCTGACTTTACATTATCGGCTGTTGCCTCAACACCGCCGATTTTAAGAGCCTTTACCGTATCGTTGAGTGAACCGAGTGAAATGTAACCGATTGCCGCCTCGTTATCCTTTACATTTGTGATAACAGCCTCTGTGCTGTTGATTGTTACAGCCGAAGTTGTTGTGTTGTCTGTCTTGTTGTCGCCATCCTTAACAAGAACACCCGTAAGCTCTGTGAATGCATCTCTTGTGCCTGAGCCTTCTTCTCTTGTTACAACAGAGATTGTTTTTGATGCGTCAAACTTTGCGGCATCCGAACCTGCGTCGGACGAACCGTTTGATGAAGAATTTGCACCGCCGCAGCCTGCAAATGCAGAAACTGCAAGAACACCGAATAATGCTGTTGCCATAATTTTTTTAGTCATAGATTTCATTTGAATTTTCTCCTTAAATTCATATCATTTGTGTACCTCTTTCGTACAACATCAGTCTATGACTGTTTTGTAAAATACGCTGTTTGTCAATTGTAAAAAGAGTGTAAATAAAAATATAGGTTTTGTATGCCAAAATAAATTTTTACAAATTTGCGTGACAAAGCCTTTTATTTGTGGTACAATATTACAGAAGTGTGCAGGATGTAAAATAATTCCTGCAAAATTTCAAAGTGAGATTACATTCTGTTTACAGAGAAATATTATTCCAAGGAGGTCATTTTAGTGGCTGAAAACAAAATCCCATACAAAATATACCTTGACGAAAGCGAAATCCCGACAAAATGGTACAATGTTCGTGCAGATATGAAAAACAAGCCTGCACCGCTTTTAAATCCTGCAACACTCAAGCCTATGACACACGCAGACCTTGCTCCCGTGTTCTGTGATGAGCTTATTGACCAGGAGCTTGACGATACAGACGCATACATTGACATTCCGGAAGAAATTCAGAACTTCTATAAAATGTACCGTCCCTCTCCGCTTATAAGAGCATATTTTCTTGAAAAGGCTCTTGACACTCCCGCAAAGATTTACTACAAATTCGAGGGCAACAACACAAGCGGAAGCCACAAGCTCAACAGCGCAATTGCTCAGGCTTACTACGCTAAAAAGCAGGGACTTAAAGGTGTTACAACCGAAACAGGCGCAGGTCAGTGGGGTACTGCCCTTTCAATGGCTTGTTCATATTTCGGCCTTGACTGCAAGGTATTTATGGTAAAGGTTTCATACGAGCAAAAGCCTTTCAGAAGAGAGGTTATGAGAACCTACGGTGCAAGCGTTACTCCGTCACCGTCAACAACAACGGAAGTCGGCAGAAAGATTCTTGAGGCTCACCCCGGTACAACAGGAAGCCTTGGCTGTGCTATTTCTGAGGCTGTTGAGGTTGCAACTCATACAGACGGCTACCGTTATGTACTCGGAAGTGTGCTTAATCAGGTACTTCTTCATCAGTCGGTTATCGGTCTTGAGGCAAAGGCGGCGCTTGACAAATACAATGTAAAGCCTGACATTATCGTCGGCTGTGCAGGCGGCGGTTCAAACCTCGGCGGTCTTATCTCTCCGTTTATGGGTGAAAAGCTCCGTGGCGAAAATGACTACAAGTTTATCGCTGTTGAGCCGGCATCATGCCCAAGCCTTACAAGAGGTAAGTTTGCATATGACTTCTGCGACACAGGTATGATTTGTCCTCTCGCAAAGATGTACACACTCGGCAGCGGATTTATTCCGTCAGCCAACCACGCAGGCGGACTTCGTTTCCACGGTATGAGTTCAACACTTTCTCAGCTGTATCATGACGGTCTTATGGAGGCAAGAGCAGTTGAGCAGACAAGCGTATTTGCAGCAGCAGAGCAGTTTGCAAGAGTTGAAGGTATTCTTCCTGCTCCCGAAAGCAGTCACGCAATCAGAGTTGCAATTGACGAGGCTCTCAAGTGCAAAGAAACAGGCGAAGAAAAGACAATTCTCTTCGGTCTTACAGGTACAGGCTACTTTGATATGGTTGCTTATCAGAAGTATAATGACGGCGAAATGAGCGACTACATTCCGACAGACGCCGACCTCCAGCAGGGCTTTGACGGCTTGCCAAAGGTTGACTAATGCGAGTGTCTCGCACCCGGTTCGTGTAGACAGTTTGTTATATTCAAACTTTTGTCACCCGAGCGTAGCTTGGTTGTCAATTTACGAACTAACACTATATTAATATTTATCGGAATATAAAAAAAGAAAAGAGGTCAGTAATCGCTGACCTCTTTGTTATAGGAGATGATTTTTTTGAAAACACCTGTTCTTGAAAGTGAACGAGTCATTTTACGCCCATTAACCGTTAACGATGCTAAAACGGCATTTAAAAACTGGACAAGTGATAATCGAGTTACAAAGTATATGCGGTATAATTCTCACACAAGCCTTGATGATACAATTGAATGGCTTAAAATGGTTGAATATGCAGAAAATTCTGACAAGCAATACGATTGGGGATTTATTGACAAAAAAGCGGGTACTCTTTTCGGCAGTGGCGGTCTTGTATGGAATGATGATGAACAGATGTACGAAATCGGTTACAACTGTATGTTTGATTATTGGCACAAAGGCTTTACAACTGAAATAGCCGCAGTAATTCTTAATTTTGCAAAGAACGCTTTAAAGCAAACAAAGATTTACGGTTGCCACGCTGTTGAGAATGTAAACTCGGGAAAAGTTATGATTAAAAATGGATTTGTACCTACCGGATATACTACCGTAACAAACTTTGACGGCACAACTAAAAAGGCACGAACCTACATTTTAAACTTTTAACTATTATACGCAATGAGTGCAATATTTGATGCACAGTTTTCTTCATTTAAATAACAAGTCAGTGTGTTTTATTCGTTTTGGTTTTGCAACCAAAACGATTGGCGAACACTGTTCTCCCCTACATTATTTCGGTAACTGTATCTCATTTATACAGTTTATTTTCATCATAAATTTTCTGTCATTACTTGGCGGGCGGATGATATCCGCCCCTACGGTTCTAAAAGAAAAATTACAAAAACAAAAAACGGTTGGATTACTTTTTTCGTAAATCCAACCGTTAATTTTTTATTTGGTAATCTAAAATCCGAACTTATTCTCTGCCGGCACGAACGCTTGCGGAGGCAAGTATATACACAAAACCGAGGAGAATATCGGTTGCTATGTCGAACACTTCAATCACAAAAACAACCTGTCCGTTGACAACATTAAATATGATGTTAAGCACTACTGCGAGTTTGCCCGAAGTTTTCAACAATTTTTGCATATCCGGCGGTGATGTCTTTTTTGAAACGGCTCTCAGTCCCATTGAACCTACTGCGAGCTTCAGCACCATTGAAACGGTGACAGTCACGATTAGCAGATAGTCGAATACCGATGCCGATCCGCCGTCAAATGACGGGATAATCGTATTAACCAGCTTGTATGCAACCAAAATTCCCGAAAATATAACTCCGAGAAACATTACAACTGCCGTTACTTTGATTTTTTCTTTCATAAGACACACCCACGTGAAGGTTTAAGTTATCAGCCGATAAGCTCCTTAATTTTTGACTCTGCAAGAGCAGGATCAGCCTTACCTCTGCTGTTCTTCATAACATTTCCGACAAGCGACTTAATCGCCTTTTCCTTGCCGTTCTTATAGTCCTCAACAGCCTTTGGATTGCCCTCAACAGCCTGCTTGCACAAATCGTTGAGTGCGTTTTCGTCAAGACCGCCCATATCGCTTTCGCTGATAAATTCAAGAGCACCCTTGCCGCTGTCAAGCATTTTTTCAAGCGTTGCCTTCGCAAGGTTGTTGCGGATTTTACCGCTGTCAAGAAGTTTTACAAGCTCGTTAAGCTGTTCCGGAGTAACCGCAACATCAAAGATTTCCTTGTCAGCCTCGGTTTCTGTTCTGCGGAAAATCTGACCGATAATGAAGTTTGAAACTGTCTTTGGTGACTTAACGCCCTCGCAAGCCTTGTCAAAATACTCACTGATTTTGCGGTACTTTGTAAGAAGCTGTGCATCCTTTTCGGGAATTGCAAGTTCGTCAATATATCTTCTGCACTTGTCGGCAGGAAGCTCAGGCATTGCAGCCTTGATTTCTTCAACAACATCTTTCGGAACATGGATAGTAACAAGGTCGGGATCACGGAAATAACGGTAATCGTGAGCGTCCTCTTTACTTCTCATTGAAGATGTTGTGTTAGTTGCGTCGTCATAACGGAGAGTTTCCTGAACAACACTTCCGCCGTTTTCAATAAGGTCAACCTGTCTTTCAAACTCATACTCCATAGCCTTTGCTATGTTGTTGATTGAGTTCATATTTTTAATTTCGGTTCTTGTACCAAGCTTTTCGCTGCCCTTTGGACGAACCGAAATGTTTACATCGCAACGCATTGAGCCTTCCTGCATCTTACAGTCGGAAATTCCGATGTAACGCATAACCTGCTGAAGCTTTTCAACATACTCTCTTGCCTCGTCAATTGAACGAATGTCAGGCTCTGAAACGATTTCGATAAGAGGAACACCGCCACGGTTATAGTCAACATATGTGTCGCCGTGCTGATGAATGAGCTTTCCTGCGTCCTCTTCGATGTGAATGTGGTGCAGACGGATTTTTCTGCCGTTTGAAAGTTCAACATAACCGCCTATAATGAGCGGAGCATAAAGCTGGCTGATCTGATAAGCCTTTGAAAGGTCGGGATAGCAGTAGTTCTTTCTGTCCATTTTTGAAATCTCTGCGATTTCACCGTGAACTGCAAGACCTGCACGGATTGCATAGCGAACTACCTCACGGTTAAGCTTTGGAAGTGTTCCCGGCAGACCGATACACACGGGACAGCAATGGCTGTTTGGCGCACCGCCGAATTTTGTAGTACAACCGCAGAAGATTTTTGTCTTTGTGGCAAGCTCAATATGGGTTTCAAAACCCGCAACTAATTCGTAACTCACAGCTTAACACCCCACTTTGTATCCTTAAAGTTTTCAGCAGCAGCCTGCTGATATTTGTATGCCGCATTAAGAATTTCAGCCTCGCCGAAGCTCTTGCCGATAAGCTGCATACCAATCGGCATACCCTTTGCGTTGAATCCGCACGGAACCGAAACACCCGGCAGACCTGCAATATTGACAGGTACAGTGCAGATATCCGTAAGATAGGTTTCAATCGGATCGCTTACAGCATGTCCCTTTTCAAATGCTGTCATAGGAACTGTCGGAGCAAGGATTACATCGCACTTTTCAAATGCGTTGTTGAATGCCTTAACGATAGTACCGCGAAGATTCTGAGCCTTTTTGTAATAAGCGTCATAGTAACCTGCGGAAAGAACATAAGTACCGAGGAGGATTCTGCGTTTAACCTCTTCGCCGAATCCCTCCGAACGGGTACGGCAGACCATATCGTGAGTGCCGTTGTAATGCTCGGTTTTGTAACCGAAACGGATACCGTCATATCTGCCAAGGTTTGAAGATGCCTCGGCACAGGCGATGATATAGTAAACAGGAAGGGCAAATTTGAGTTCGGGCAGGTCAAAATAAACAATCTCTGCGCCCATTGACTTGTAGATATCGGCAGCCTTTAAGACAGCCTCTTTTACATCGTCACGGACACCCTCAAGATATTCCTTTGCAATACCGATTTTCATACCCTTGATGTCATTGTTGAGTTTTGAATAAGTGTCACCGACAAAGCCCTTTGAGGTTGAATCTTTTTCATCTCTCTTTGAAATTGCGTCAAAAACAATTGCAGCGTCCTCAACAGACTTTGTAATCGGTCCAATCTGGTCAAGTGAACTTGCATATGCGATAAGTCCGTAACGGGAAACCGCACCGTAAGTAGGTTTAAGACCTACAATACCGCAGAATGATGCCGGCTGACGGATTGATCCGCCTGTATCAGAGCCAAGACCGTAAGCGGCAATGTTTGCGCCTACCGCACTTGCAACACCGCCTGATGAACCGCCTGAAACATAGTTTGAATCAAACGGATTCATTGCACCGCCAAAGTATGATGTTTCGCATGAAGAGCCCATTGCGAACTCGTCCATATTCGTCTTGCCGAGCATAACTGCGTTTTCGCCTGCAAGAGTTTCCCAGACGGTTGCGTTATAAATCGGCTTATAGCCTGTGAGAATTTTTGAACAACAGGTTGTTTCAATTCCCTTTGTTGAAATATTGTCCTTGAGCGTCATCGGAACACCCTCGAGCATACCGATTTCCTCGCCGGAGGCAATTTTTCTGTCAACAGCCTCGGCAGTTTTCAGAGCCTCCTCGCCTGTTACATTAACATATGCGTTAAGCTCGCCGTCAGCCTTTTCGATTTCATCAAGATAGCTTTTTGTAAGCTCGGTACATGAACACTCTTTTGACACAAGCATTTCATGAATTTTTTCAATAGAACCCATTTTTACACCGCCTTACTCTCTGTTTCTTACAAGGAAGTGATCCTCTGCCTGCTCGGGAGCATTTGAAAGAATTTCCTTTGTATCGTAGGACTCAACAACCTCATCCTCACGAAAAACATTTGACAGATTGTTAATATCGTCAAACTCCTCGCCGTCTGTCGGAGCGTTATTGATTGTGTCGGCAAAATCTATGATTTCCTGCATTGACTTTGTAAGGCCGTCAAGCTCCTCTTCGGGAACAAAAAGCTTTGAAAGCAACGCAATGTTTTCAACATCTTCTCTTGTTACCATAAAAACCGTCCTTTTTAAAGAAAATAGGGCAAGTCATATAATATATAACTCGCCCTTTGAGTTTGAATATATGACTGCAAATGCAGTTTTTATCTTAATTTAATATGAACCTCACGGAGCTGCTGTTCTGTTACCTCACCCGGTGAACCGAGGAGAAGATCCTGAGCATTGGAGTTCATCGGGAATGCAATAACTTCTCTGATGTTCTCTTCCTCTGTAAGGAGCATAATCATACGGTCAACGCCCGGAGCCATACCTGCGTGCGGCGGAGCACCGTACTGGAACGCATTGTAGAGTGCAGAGAACTTAGCCTTGAGGTCATCCTCGCTGTAGCCTGCAAGCTCGAACGCTTTCTTCATAATTTCAATATCGTGGTTACGAACAGCGCCTGATGAAAGCTCAACACCGTTGCAAACGATATCGTACTGATAAGCAAGAACCTCTTCGGGATCCTTGTTAAGAAGGCTGTCAAGACCGCCCTGCGGCATTGAGAAAGGATTATGTGTGAAGATAATTTGATTTGTTTCTTCATCTCTCTCAAACATCGGGAAGTCAACGATAAAGCACATTTCAAAACGGCTTGTATCGATAAGGTCAAGACGCTTTGCAACCTCTGTTCTGATCTGACCTGCAAGATTTGGAGCTTCCTGAGCAGTATCGGCGATAAAGTAGATTACATCGCCTGCTTTTGAACCGTTACGGCTGATAAGTTCTTCACGGTCGCCCTCTTTAAGGAACTTGTCAATCGGGCCGTCAAATGTGAGGTCATCTCTAACCTTAACATAGCCAAGGCCCTTCATTCCGATTGAAAGAGCGAACTCCTCCATCTTCTTGAACCATTTTTTTGACTGACCTGCGGCGTTCGGAACATTGATTGAACGAACTGTCTTCTTGCGGAACGGAGCAAAGTCTGTTTCCTCAAACATATCGCTGATTTCAACAATTACGAGCGGATTGCGGAGGTCAGGCTTGTCTGTACCGTACTTGAGCATACTCTCGGCATACGGAATACGGGCAAACGGAGGCTTTGAAACCTCTTTATTTGAAAACTTCTTGAATGTTTCGTAAAGAACCTCTTCAGCAACAGCAAATACATCTTCCTGTGTTGCAAAAGCCATTTCAAAATCAAGCTGATAGAACTCACCCGGTGAACGGTCTGCACGCGCGTCCTCATCACGGAAGCAAGGTGCAATCTGGAAATACCTGTCAAAGCCTGACACCATAAGGAGCTGTTTAAAAATCTGAGGAGCCTGTGGGAGAGCATAGAATCTGCCCTTGTGCTTTCTGCTCGGGATAAGGTAGTCACGAGCGCCCTCCGGAGATGAAGTTGAAAGGATAGGAGTCTGAATCTCCGTAAAGCCCATTTCGTTCATCTTGTTGCGCAGAAATGTGATAATCTGCGAACGAATCATAATATTATTGTGAACCTTCGGGTTACGGAGGTCAAGAAAACGATATTTAAGTCTTACTTCTTCGTTGGTATTTGTAGAGGTTGCAACCTCAAACGGAAGAACATTCTTACACTTACCGAGAACCTTGATGTCCTCCGTGTGAACTTCAACGAAACCTGTTGCAATCTTCTTGTTGATTGTTTCTTCGTCACGCTTAACAACAGTACCGCTGAGAGTTACTGTACATTCCTTGTTGATATTCTTAAGAAGTTCATCGTTGTGAACAACAACTTGAAGCACACCGTACTGATCACGGATATCGAGGAACATTACACCGCCGTGGTCACGGATATTTTCAACCCAGCCCGCAACTCTGACCTGCTGTCCGATATTTTCTTCTCTTAACTCACCGCAGGTGACTGTGCGGTATTCATTAGCTTTTATCATTACTGTAACTATCCTTTCACAGATATTTTGCCTGTCAGCCTATTTATTTAGCCTATTCTTCTGTATTATAACACAATTGCTGTATTCAATCAATATTTTACAAAAGATTTTTTAAGCATACGGCAAAATATTCCGTTATTCAACGCTTTTAAGGCTTTCAACCATATTAACGGCTTTAATCTTAAAGCTCATAACCGCATTTACAAGAAGCGAGAACAGGAATGTCAGCCCTGCCGCATAGAGGTATGAAGTGAAATAAATATCTCTTCCGAACATAACGTTGTCAACCTCAACCGTCTGAATGATAAAGCCCGTCAAAAGATTTCCGAGAAACAGACCTACGATAATTCCGAGGATAGTCAAAATTATGTTCTCTTTGTAAATGAATGATGAAGTTTCACGGTTGTAGAATCCGAGAACCTTAAAGGTTGCAATTTCACGGACACGCTCGGCAATGTTGATATTTGTAAGGTTGTAGAGTACAACAAAGGCAAGTGCCGCTGCGCAGATTATCATAACCGTAACAACCATATCAAGCGAGTTGAGCATATTTCTAAATTCGTTCAAGCTTGACGCAATGTAGCTTACCGCCGCAATTTTATCATCGGATAAAACCTGTGAGCCGAATTCGTCACAGGCGGAATCCGAGGTGTCTTTGAGTGCGACATCAGCCATATTATAGGTGCAGTCACTGCCGAACAAGCTCTTATAGGCGGTTGGCGTCATATAAACAAAATTGTAAATGTACTGTTCAAAAATTCCGCTGACCTTAACCTCCGCCTTTTTGCCGTCAACATTCAGTGTGATTTTGTCGCCCGTTTTTATTCCAAGCTCACTGCACATTTTTTCACTGAGCATTACTCCGCTGTCCGAAAGCTTGAGTTCTTCTTTGCCTTTTCTTGTATGCAGAGAAACAATTTCGTCAAACTTTTCGGGATTCTGCGGTACAACAAGATTTGTGTCGCTGTCCTTAACCTTACTGCCGTGAGTTACCGTACATTCCTGCTGTGAAACAAGCATTGAGTGTTTGACATTGCTGTTTTTATCAAGTGTATCTGTCAAAAACGAAAGATTGTCGGCACTTCCGCTGTCTTTAGGAACAACAACGGCATCGTATTTATAAATTGTTTCAAACTGATCGTGTGTCATCGGTTCAAAGCTGTTGAGCAAACCGAATGCTGCAACAATCAGAGCCGTACAGCCGGCAACACCGATAACAGTCATACAAAGTCTTACCTTGTATCTGAACAGATTTCTTGCGGTCAGCTTTGAGTTAAAGCTCATATGTGACCACAACGGTTTTATGCGTTCAAGCAAAATTCTCTTGCCCGCCTTTGGTGCTTTCGGCCGCATAGCAGCCGCAGGCTTTTCGTGCAGAGATTTTGCACACACTACAACCGACACAACAACCGTGCAGACAACTGCGGCAACAATTCCGAAAATTATGCTTGTATAGTCTGGTATCAGCGTTATATCGCCGATGTAGTACATAATTTTGTAAGCATCATAAATTACAAACGGCAAGGTTAAAATGCCGATTAAAATACCGATTACACTTCCGATAACAGCCGCAAGCAACGAGTAGATTACAAACTTCATTACAATGCTTATGTTGCTGTAGCCGAGTGCTTTCAGCGTTCCGATTTCGGTACGCTTTTCTTCAATAAGTCTTGTCATTGTGGTTACGCAGACAAGCACCGCTACGAGCAGGAAGAATACGGGAAATACCGTTGCAACAGCGCCGAGTCTGTCAGCATTTGAAGAAAATGTTGAGTAACCCGGGTTGTCGCTTCTGTCGAAGACATACCACTTTGGTTCTGTAAGAGAATTGATTTCTTCCTCTGCGTCTTTGATTTTATCCTCTGCCTTTTTGAATTCTTCATCGGCTTTTTTAACGCCGTCATCGTATTCTGTCTGTGCATCGGAAAGTTTTTTCTCGCCGTTTTTCTTTTCCTCGGCAAGCTTTGCAACACCGCTGTCATACTCGCTCTGAGCGTCATTCAGCTTGCTTTCTGCCGAATCAAGCTGTGCCTGACCGTCTGCCGACTGTTGTGCAAGTTCTGCTTTTGCGGCATCAAGTTGTGTCCTTCCGCTTGAAATCTGTGAATATGCGTAGTCAAGCTGAGCCTGTCCCTCACTTTTTTTCTGTTCAAAAAGTGCCTTGTTTTCAGCAAGCTGATTTTCGCTTTTTTCAAGCTGTGCCTTTGCGGAATCGTATGCTGCGTTGAGTTCGTCAAGCTTCTGCTGAGCCTGTTCAAGCTGTGCGTTCAAAGCGGTGAGCGTTTCTTCATCGGTCGTCTGACTGATTTGATTCTGCAAAGCCGAAACAGCGTCCTCAGCCTGACTTATTCCTGCCAAAAGCTGCGGTTCCTGTTCGGTTTGAAATGTATCCCTTGCCGACTGCAGCTGATATTCCGCATTTTCAATTTCAGCCTGTGATTTTGAAATTTCTTTGTCAAATTCTGCTTTTGAAGAATTATATTGCTTTTCGGCAGAATTAAGCTGACTTTCCTTTTCGGCAATCTGAGCCTGTGCGTCGGCAATTTTTGTGTTATATTCATTGCGTGAATTTTCAAGCTGTGTCTTGCCGTCCTCAATCTGCTGTTTTGCCGAATCAAGTTTTTTCTGTGCGTCATCGGTCTTGGTTTTCAGCTCTTTTTTGCCGTCATCAATCGCCGTCTTTGCATCGGCAAGCTTCTTTTCGGTTTTTTCTTTATTGTCCGAATACTCCTGTTTTGCATCTGCAAGGTCGCTCTTAGCCTTGTCGATAACCTCAACCGTAAAGCTGTTGCTCCTGTCCTCTCCCACCTTTTCAAAATCGGCGGTCTTAGCCTCTATGGCATTATCATAATCGTCCGTGTATGCCGGGAATTTATCCGAAATATCGGTTTTTACATAAAGCTCCGTGTAGCGTTCAAAGGCGAAATCTTCGGGGCAAATGTAGAAATAATCCGAGATTTTTCCGTTGCCGACCGTCGTAGTTCCTCGCTGATATGCTATGTAAAGAGGTGACTGCACAAGACCGACCACCGTGTATTCAAGGGTTTTAAGTTCGGTTGAAGTATCTGTATCGCCCGTCTGTTTTGCAAATCTGATTTTGTCACCGATTTTATAACCCTCTGCCGTGAACGAGGTTGAATCGGCTGCAATTTCACCCGACTTTTCGGGAAGTCTGCCTTCCGTCAAAACAAGCTTGTTCTGAACGGAATTATCACCGTATTTTTCGGGAAGCGCAATGACTCTCATAGTCCTGCCGCCGCTGTCGGCATCGGTCTGAACATCGCAGAAATATGACGGCATAACAGAGGTTACTCCGTCCGTATTTTTTACCGCCTTTATGTCGTCCTCATCAAATCCGACCGTTGACACAAGGCGGTAATCCATAAGCTCCTGCTCGTCCGTGTAGGTTCTTGCAAGATTGTACATTGACGGAACAGTTGCCTTTATTCCGGCAAAAAATCCCACTCCGAGGGCGATAATCGCCATAATTGAGATAAATCTTGCTTTTGTATTTTTAATTTCTCTGAATGTGTTTTTTATCAAGGATTTAGTCATTGTGACACCTCCTTTTCATTTTTTTACCACTCAATTTCCTCAACATTTTTCGGATTTTCATTGTAAATATCTTCAACAATTTTTCCGCTTTTCATTCTTAAAATGTGATCCGCCATCGGCGTTATTGCTCCGTTGTGAGTGATGAGAACAACGGTCATTTTGTCTTTACGGCAGGTTTCCTGCAACAATTTCAGAATCTGTCTGCCTGTGTTGTAGTCAAGCGCACCTGTCGGTTCGTCACAAAGCAAAAGCTTCGGTCTTTTGGCAAGTGCTCTTGCGATTGAAACTCTCTGCTGTTCACCGCCCGAAAGCTGTGCGGGGAAGTTGTTTGCCCTTTCAAGCAAGCCCACGCTTTCAAGGGCAGTTTCGCTGTCAAGAGGATTACTGCAAATCTGAGCGGCAAGCTCAACATTTTCCTTTGCCGTAAGGTTATGAACAAGGTTGTAAAACTGGAACACAAAGCCTATGTCGTGCCGTCTGTACTCGATAAGCTGTTTGTCCTTAAATTTGCTTATATCCTTTCCGCCGACAATGATTTCGCCCTCAGAACAGCTGTCCATTCCGCCGAGAATATTCAGAACGGTTGTTTTGCCTGCACCGGACGCACCGACTACAATTGCAAACTCGCCCTCCTCAACCTTGAACGAAATGCCGTCAACCGCATTGATAACAACCTCACCCATTTTGTATCTTTTGTAAACATTATTAAATTCTACAAGGCTCATAAAATCACCCTTTTCATATGTTTCTTACAGAAAAAATCACTGTGCTTTGCATATTAATTATACCAAATTAACACCGCAATATCAACAGAAATCTTACCGTATTCGTCATCTGTATGTACAATATTTTGAAATTATACATATAAAAGCAGCAGAGGTCACACTAAACCTCCGCTGAAAAAATTATTCATAAGTACGGTCACAGACCTCGTTGATTTTGTCACGAAGCTTTAAGAAATCGTCAAAAGCGTCGGGCTTTCTGCGCGGATCACGCAAAATTGCCGCAGGGTGAAGCATTGCCATCATAAGCACACCGTTTTTCTCAATCCACTGACCGTGTTCCTTTGTGATTTTGATATCCGATTTAATAAGCCTTGCCGCCGCAATTCTGCCGAGACAGACAATAATTTTCGGCTTGATCATTCTCACCTGTGTTCTGAGCCACTCAATACACATTTCCTGTTCTTCGGGCTTTGGGTCACGGTTTTTCGGCGGACGGCACTTTACCATATTGGCAATGTAAATATTCTTGTTTCTGTCAAGGTCAACAGCCGCAAGCATTTTGTCAAGCAGTTTGCCTGCTCTGCCGACAAACGGTTCGCCTTGAAGATCCTCGTTTTCGCCAGGACCTTCACCGATGAACATAACCTCTGCATTTTCGTTGCCGACGCCCACAACAACATTTGTGCGAGTTTCGCAGAGTTCACACCTGTGACAGTTTTCACAAGCCGATCTTAATTCTTCCCAGGTATTATACATAATTTTCTCTCCCAAAATAAAGATTTAAATTTATCAAAAATGTTGAAATTCCAAGAATAAAGTAGTAAAATAAACACGAAGCCGTACGGCAAATTCTAATTGAATGGTGGTACACAAAATGAAAGTAATGGTTGAAACATCAGCGCATCATGTTCATGTTACCAAAGAAACTCTTGAGGCTCTCTTTGGCAAGGGCGCTACTCTTACAAACAAAAAGAATCTTTCACAGCCAGGACAGTTTGCCTGTGTTGAAAAGGTAACTGTTGTAGGTCCGAAAAGTGAAATGAAAATGTCAATTCTCGGTCCCGAAAGAAGTGCAGATCAGGTTGAAATCTCTCTTACAGACGCTCGTAAGCTCGGCATTGCCGCTCCTGTCAGAGAATCAGGCGATATTGCAGGCACACCAGGCTGCAAGCTTGTCGGTCCCGAGGGCGAAGTTGAAATCGAATGCGGTGTAATTGCCGCTAAAAGACACATTCACCTTGATCCGAAAACTGCCGAGGGGTTTGGTCTTAAAGACAAACAGCTCGTTTCGGTTAAGGTCGGCGAAAATACAGGCAGAGCAACAACATTCGGTGATGTTGTAATCAGAGTAAACGCAAACTACGCTCCTGCAATGCACATTGACACAGACGAATCAAATGCCGCAGGTCTTGGCGGTACGGTTGACGGCGAAATCATCGCATAATTTCGATTTAAACCAAATCACATTTTTGGGACAGTCTTAAAGGCTGTCCTTTTTGTTTTGTTAAATTTTTAATACCGACAAATATTTATTATCAAAGTCTGCTCAAAAATGTGTGGAGAAAATCGGGGAAAATTTCTCGCCAAGATTTTTCATTGTGTGCGTTTTCAAAAAGAATGACCTCGTTCATTCTGTCATACGGATAGAAGCTTTCTTCCAAAAGTTCGTAGAGCATTTCAGTGCTTTCAAAAATCATCTCTTCAAGCTCGTCACCGTTACCCGTATAGATGTAGAGGTACGGCATATTTTCAACAATTTTTGTCGAAAGATATTTCGCCCAATCCTCTCTTGTGTAACAGAGAAATGCAGGAGAAAACACACCTGCATAGCCGAATTTTTCGGGGTGTTCAACAGCCGAAAAAAATGACATAAGTCCACCCGATGAGCTTCCGCAGACGGCAACATTCTGTCTGTCGGTGCATACGGGGAAATTATTTTCAACATACGGAATGACGGTATTCATAAGAAAATTATCAAAGATTTCACCCTCGGGTTTGAAATCCTCGCAGAACATTTCAAGGTGCTGAACCTCACCGATTGATTTCGGTGTAAGCTCGCTGTCACGCCAAGCATTACCGTTGTCGATGCCTACAATTACAGCGTTACCTACACCGCTTTTCTGCTCATTTTCAACAGTTTTCACAACCTCCCACGAACCGTGCGGAGTTGAATTATCGTCAAAAAGATTCTGTCCGTCTGTCATATAGACTACGGGAAGTTTTTCACCGTCGGAATGTGACGGAACATAAATCCAGACGGTTCTGTCGCCCTTGTCGGGATACGGAAGTTCTATTGTATGTAACTTTGCGTCAGCCATAAAATCACCCATTTTTTAATTATCTAATAGATATTAAACCATAAAAACGGCTGTGTTGCAACCTAATTTTTTACGGTTGCATAAACACAAAAATTCCCGTAAATAATATCTACAGAGGTGATTTGTTATGACTAACGATATTGAAATGCTCAACTGCGTTTTGCAGAATGCCGAAATGGGCTGTCAGGGAATTACGAGCGTGAGGAAAAGTTTGAAGGACAGCAAGGTTGACGGTGTTTTATGCGAACATCTTATTAAATACGGAAAGCTGTATCATTGTGCAAATAAAATGTTGCAAAATCGTGGTGCAGAGCCACACAGAGTGAGTAATATGACAAAAGCAATGACACGCTATGCCGCACAAAGGGATTTAAAGCGTGACTCGTCATCTTCGCACATTGCCGAAATGATGATAAAAGGCAACACAATGGGAGTGAATAAAATGTCACGCAAAATCCGAGAATATAACGGCAATGACCCCCATGTCAGCCTCCTCGCAAAAAGAATGTTAGAAACCGAAGAAGAAAACATAAAAGAAATGTCCGTTTTTTTGTAAGAATAATCGCAATAAAAAAACACCCGAAAGGAATTTTCAAAAACCTTTCGGGTGAAATTTTTATTTAGATAAAGGTTGCACCAATTATGATGCGTTAAGCACAGTCGGGCAAATTAAGCCTTAGGACCTGCTTCAACGAGAGCCTTACCAGCTTCGTTGCCTTCGTACTTAGCAAAGTTCTTAACAAAACGGCTTGCAAGATCCTTAGCCTTCTCTTCCCAATCAGCAACATTTGCATATGTGTCACGAGGATCGAGGATGCCTGAATCAACGCCGGGGAGCTCTGTAGGAACTTCAAAGTTGAAGTGTGGAATTGTCTTTGTAGGAGCCTTTGTGATAGAACCGTCGAGGATAGCGTCGATGATACCACGAGTATCCTTAATAGAGATACGCTTGCCTGAGCCGTTCCAACCTGTGTTTACGAGGTATGCCTTAGCACCGCTCATTTCCATCTTCTTAACGAGCTCTTCAGCATACTTTGTAGGATGAAGCTCGAGGAATGCCTGACCGAAGCAAGCTGAGAATGTTGGAGTTGGCTCTGTGATGCCACGCTCTGTGCCAGCAAGCTTAGCTGTGAAGCCTGAGAGGAAGTAGTACTTTGTCTGCTCAGGTGTGAGGATTGAAACAGGCGGAAGTACGCCGAAAGCATCAGCTGAAAGGAAGATTACATTCTTTGCAGCAGGAGCTGAAGAAACAGGGCGAACAATGTTGTCTATGTGATCAATCGGATATGATACACGAGTGTTCTCTGTTACAGTCTTGTCGTTAAAGTCAATCTTGCCTTCCTTGTCAACAGTAACATTTTCAAGAAGAGCGTCTCTTCTGATAGCGTTGTAGATGTCAGGCTCTGACTCTTTGTCAAGGTTGATAACCTTAGCATAGCAGCCGCCTTCAAAGTTGAATACGCCGTTGTCATCCCAGCCGTGCTCGTCATCACCGATGAGGAGTCTCTTAGGATCTGTTGAAAGTGTAGTCTTACCTGTACCTGAAAGACCGAAGAAGATAGCTGTGTTCTCGCCGTTCTTATCTGTGTTGGCTGAGCAGTGCATTGAAGCGATGCCCTTGAGCGGGAGGTAGTAGTTCATCATTGAGAACATACCCTTCTTCATCTCACCGCCGTACCATGTGTTGATGATAACCTGCTCACGGCTTGTGATGTTGAATACAACAGCTGTTTCTGAGTTAAGACCGAGCTCCTTGTAGTTTTCAACCTTAGCCTTTGATGCGTTGTAAACAACGAAATCAGGCTCAAAGTTCTCAAGCTCTTCAGCTGAAGGAGTGATGAACATATTTGTCACAAAGTGAGCCTGCCAAGCAACCTCAACGATGAAACGAACAGCCATTCTTGTGTCCTTATTAGCGCCGCAGAAAGCATCTACAACATAAAGTTTCTTGTTAGAAAGCTCTTTCTTTGCGATTTCCTTAACTGCCTTCCAAGTTTCCTCAGATGCAGGATGGTTGTCGTTCTTGTACTCGTCAGAAGTCCACCAAACAGTGTCCTTTGAGTTCTCGTCCATAACGATGAACTTGTCCTTAGGTGAACGACCTGTGTAAACGCCGGTCTTAACATTAACTGCGCCAAGCTCAGTTTCCTGACCAACTTCATAACCCTCGAGTTCGGGTCTTGTTTCTTCTTTGAAAAGCTCTTCATAAGAAGGATTGTGAACGATTTCGGTGGTACCTGTAATACCGTACTTTGTTAAATCAATCTTTGCCATTTCAGTATCAACCTTTCTATGTTTTCTGAATTCACATAGATAGTGGAATTGCGACAAATACCCCTTGTCAGCGTTAATATCCAACACCCTATGTTCGTTAATAGTTTATCACAAAAGAATCGGCTCGTCAAGCAAAACAGCAATCAAAAGCAGTTAAAACAGACATTGTGATTATATTGTCCATACTCATTTATTGTAAGATGAAAAATCAAATTTATGCTAAATCAAAAATGACAAATTTTAACAATAAACGCAAAAAAGTCCGACAGAAATCTGTCGGACTTAAAATGCAAGCTATAAGTAAAATTACTTAAGTTCTACCTCAGCGCCGGCCTCTTCGAGCTTAGCCTTCATAGCTTCAGCGTCTTCCTTAGAAACGCCTTCCTTGAGAGCCTTAGGAGCACCGTCAACGAGTGCCTTTGCTTCCTTAAGACCAAGACCTGTTATTTCACGAACAGCCTTGATAACAGCAATCTTGTTGCCGCCTGCAGCCTTAAGAACTACATCGAACTCTGTCTGCTCAGCAGCAGCAGCGCCACCGTCAGCAGCAGGACCAGCAACTGCAACTGCAGCAGCAGCTGATACACCAAACTCATCCTCTACAGCGTGAACGAGCTCTGAAAGCTCAAGAACTGTGAGGCCTTTTAATTCTTCAATAATAGCAGTAATTTTCTCTGATGCCATTGTAATTTACCTCCAATATGATAATTAGTAAAATTTTAATTGATTGCAGCCGATTATTCTGCTGCGGGAGCTTCTGCCTCTGCAGGAGCCTCTTCTGCTGCCTCAGCAGCACAAGCTTCAACGCCGCCCTTGTCAACGATAGCCTGTACGGCACGCGCAAAGGATGCGATAGGTGCCTGGAATGCACCAAGAACATTTGCGAGAAGTACTTCTCTTGTCGGGAGCTTTGAAAGGGCAACGATTGTGTCCATATCAATTACGGCACCGTCAAGATAAGCTGACTTAACCTTAAAGTTGTCATGATCCTTAGCATAGTTGCAAAGGATTCTTGCAGCAGCAGCGTACTCGCTGTCACTTGTAGCAATAGCTGTTGTACCCTCGAGAACAGGCTTAATGTCTTCAAGACCTGCTTCCTCACAAGCACGGGAAAGAAGTGTGTTCTTTACTACTGTGTACTTAACATCGTTCTCACGAAGCTCTTTTCTGAGCTTTGTATCGTCCTCTGTGTTGATACCCTCGTAGCTTACAACCACACCTGTAATTGAGCTTTTGAGTCTTTCCGAAAGCTCTGCAACGATTGCTTTCTTCTGCTCTAAAACACTTTGACTTGGCAAGATAAATTCACCTCCAAAATATTTGTAACGCAGTTCATAAAAAACAGCCGTCCGTTTTACCTCGGACGGCTGCAAAAATACAAAAGTATAATTTGCATCTTCCTCGGCAGGCAGGATAATCCTTTACGCTTACGCACCTGCTGTCTTTAGAACAGCGAATTTATATATCCACACTACCGTGTAAATATCTTTGATTAAGCACCAAACTTTGCAGGGTTGATGCGAACGCTCGGACCCATTGTTGAAGTAATGGCAACTGAGCGGATATACTGACCCTTTGAAGCAGCAGGCTTAGCCTTTACGATAGCACCCATGAGAGTGTCAAGGTTTTCGCCGAGCTTCTCGGCACCGAAGCTTGCCTTACCAATTGGGCAGTGAATGATGTTTGTTTTGTCAAGACGGTACTCAATCTTACCTGCCTTAGCTTCTTTAACAGCCTTAGCAATGTCAGGAGTTACAGTACCTGCCTTTGGGTTTGGCATAAGACCGCGGGGACCGAGGATTCTACCAAGACGACCTACAAGACCCATGCAATCGGGAGTTGTAATAAGAACATCAAAGTCCATCCAGTTCTCCTGCTGAATCTTCTGAGTCATATCCTCAGCACCGACAAAGTCAGCACCTGCTTCCTTGGCAAGCTCTTCGTTAGCACCCTTACAAATTGCAAGAACTCTAACCTTTTTACCTGTACCGTTAGGAAGAACAACCGCACCTCTAACCTGCTGGTCAGCATGACGGCTGTCAACGCCGAGCTTTACATGAAGCTCAACTGTTTCGTCAAACTTAGCAACTGCAGTCTTGATAACTGTGTCAAGTGCCTCGTTTGTATCATATAATTTAGTTCTGTCAACGAGCTTAGCAGCGTCAACATATTTCTTACCGTGTTTCATCAGTCTTCCTCCATTGTTAGGTGGTCAATCGGAATTATCCTCCCACCCGGAAATAATTAGTCAACTACTGTAATACCCATGCTTCTTGCTGTACCGGAAATCATGCTGATAGCAGCATCAAGTGAACCTGCGTTGAGGTCAGGCATCTTCTGCTCTGCAATCTTTGTGATCTGCTCACGAGTGATCTGAGCTACCTTTGTCTTATTAGGTACGCCTGAACCGCTGTCGATACCGCAAGCCTTCTTAAGAAGAACCGCAGCAGGCGGAGTCTTTGTAATGAAAGTGAATGAACGGTCTGCATATACAGTAATTACTACCGGAATGATAAGACCGATATCATTCTTTGTACGCTCATTAAAATCCTTTGTGAACGCAACAATGTTTACACCGTGCTGACCGAGAGCCGGACCAACAGGTGGTGCCGGAGTAGCCTTTCCGGCGGGAATCTGCAGCTTAATTAAGCCTACAACCTTCTGAGCCATTGTGTTTGCACCTCCAAAATTCGTGGTAAATTGCGGGACACCACTGTGTAGGGTCCCTCCCACAGGGAGCGTTACACTCCCAATAAAAAGCCAATCGGCTGATTATTATTTGATTAATCTTCTATCGGTTCAGCCTGAGCAAGCTCAAGTTCAACCGGCGTTTCGCGTCCGAACATAGAAACAACTACGCGGACATAATCTTTATCGGCGTCAATTTCTTCAACAACACCGACAAAATCCTCAAGCGGACCATCTATAATGCGAACTGAATCGCCGACAGAATAGTTAAGCTTAACGCTTCGTGTTTCAACACCCATTCTGTAAACCTCCGCGTCTGTGAGCGGAACAGGCTTTGAACCCGGTCCGACAAATCCTGTGCAACCTCTGATGTTGCGAACAACATACCAGGTTTCATCAGTATAGACCATCTTAACAAAAACATAGCCGGGAAACAGCTTGTTTTCAACCTCTTTGGTTTTGTCACCGACTGTTTCGGTTACAATCTCAACAGGAACCTTGACATCAATAATCATATCCTGAAGATTTCTGTTTTCGGCTGTGGTCTTAAGATCTGTTGCGACCTTGTTTTCATAACCTGAATAAGTATGAACAACATACCATTTTGCTTCTGATTCTGCCATAACAGCTTTCTCCCTTTCGTAAATCAAGTAATGTCAGGTAGGAATCAGGCGGTTGTGTTCATAAAAAGACCCACAAGTGCGTACAAGCCCTGATCAAGAGCAAATATAAATACGCCTACGATGGCTACCATAGCGATAACAATACCGAAGTTCTTTGTTGTCTGCTTTGGAGTCGGCCATGTGATCTTTTTGATTTCACCCTTACAGGAGCCGAGGTACTTTGCAAGCCTTTTAAAAACATTAGGCTTCTTAGCAGGCTTCTTAGCAGTTGCCTTTGCGGTTTCAGACTTTTTCTCAGCCATTTTGTACCTCCATTATTTTGTTTCCTTGTGAAGAGTGTGTTTCTTACAGAAACGGCAGTACTTGTTCATTTCAAGTCTGTCAGGACTGTTTTTCTTGTTCTTCATTGTGTTGTAATTACGCTGTTTGCACTCTGTGCAGGCCAATGTGATTTTTACTCTCATAACGGCACCTCCCGGTTTTTTCGGAATATTTTAGCCTCCCTCAATAGGGCACAAAAAAATAAGCCCCTTTCAGAGGTAAGGATATTCTACCATATATCAAGGCTTTAGTCAAGCCTTTTTTAAATTTTTCTGCATAAATTACGCATTTATTGCAGCATTCCGTAAATTCCGCCTTATTTGACGGAACTTACGGTAATCACAGATAAATCATTTGTCGGACAATGTGTTTGCCTTAGCCTTAACCTTTTTAACCTTTTCAGGCTTTACTGTCTTGCCCTTAAAGGCTCTTGCATTTGTTGCGGCAATCTTAAGGTCATCGCTGAAATGGTCATAAAGAGCGTTGTAATCGTCATCATCAAGTGAATTGAGAAGAACAATTGTAATAATTGCCCGTGTGTCAACATCGCCGTTGTTATACTGAAGATTGAACACGCCTGCAAACTTTTCCATCTCATTCTTATTTGCACGCTTTATATATGTCGGAAGCTTTGGAGCAATATGCTCTTTTGCAAATGTTGCTCCCCTGAACGGAAAATAGCAATCCTCTTCATTCTTAATTTCCTCACGAAGCTCCGGAAAATATGTTACAAAACGCTTTGCAAGAAACTTTGGGTCTGCATTGCCGTCATCGTCTTTTTTCTTTTTCTGCTTAACCTGCTTTGCTCTTTTGATTGCAAGTGTACCCGACACCGCCTCAACAAAATCGTTTGCAATGCTGTCTGCATCCTTCTGTGTGCCTACTGTTTCATCATAGAGCCATGTTGCAAGTGTTTTCCATTCATTATCAGGTCCTTCATCTGTCATTGTACATGAACGAAGCACCATCTGTTCTTTGTCTTTATAATATACTACCGAATAGGCAAGAGTTGTGCTTATAAACAGAGATACAAGCTCGTTGTCATTTTCGGCAACTACCTTCTGCTTTGTATAACCCTGCTTTACAAGTTCTTCTTCCACCTTGCCAACGATGTAATCAAACGCTTTTTTAAATTCCAACTTAATCTTCCTCTCGGATTAGTCTGTTAAAATTCATTATACAATCAAATAACAGATTTGTCAAAGGTTTTGACTTGCAAGACGCACATTATTGTGTTATTATTTAAGCTGTATACTAATGTAAAAGAAGGTTTTATTATGTCTTGTCAAGATGCTATCGGAGTTTTTGACTCCGGATTAGGCGGACTCAGCGCTGTGAAAGAGTTTTTGCATGTGCTGCCAAACGAGAAAATAATATACTTTGGAGATACGGGAAGAGTGCCATACGGCAACAGAAGCCGTGAAACAATTTCAAAGTATGCCTTTCAGGACGCAAGCTTTTTGTTGAAACACAATGTTAAGACAATCGTTGCAGCCTGCGGCACGGTAAGCTCTGTTGCAGGCGATATGCTTGAAGAAAGGCTCCCTGTTCCCTACACAGGCGTTGTGAATCCAACCGCATTCATTGCCGACCGAAAAACAAAGAACGGTAAAATAGGAATTATCGGCACTGCCGCAACAATTTCGAGCCACAGCTACAAGCTCCGCCTTGAAAAGCTAAACCCAAAATACAAGGTTTATGAGCAGGCTTGTCCGCTTTTTGTTCCGCTTGTTGAAAACGGCTTCATCTGTCGTGACGATCAGATTGTACGGCTTGTCATCAGAAGATATCTTTCCGAACTCAAGGAAACAGGCGTTGACACCCTTATTCTCGGCTGTACTCACTATCCACTTTTGCGTGACGCAATTGCCGACTTTATGGGTGACGGAGTTACGCTTGTTGATTCGGGATACGAAACTGCAATATATTGTGCAAAAATTCTCAGAGAAAATAAACTGCTCAATACAAGCGGCGAACATTATACGCCTGAATTTTATGTCAGCGACACTCCTGACGGATTTAAAAGCGTTGCAGGTCTGTTTTTGGGAAGAGATATGGAGCATACTGTTACACAGATTGATATTGAACAGTATTGATGAGGAAAGCTATGGGAGATAAGGAAAAGAATAAAGGTAAATATATGATTTCCATTCTGGGGGAACAGATTCTTGACGATGACAGCGACAGAATTGAGGTTCTCACAGAGGGAAATTTTCTGATGAAAAAAGATCATTGTTACATAGGCTATAAGGAATATGACGAGGACGCGCCGCAGAGCTTTTATGACAATCTCATCAAGGTTCAGGGCGATGTGGTTACAATCACACGCAAGGGGGCTATGCGCTCACAGCTTATGCTTGAAAAAGGCAAAAGGCATCAATGCCTGTATCAGACGCCGGCAGGCGACCTTATGATAGGAGTTTTCACAAAAACAATGAACAACTCTCTTTCAAAAAAAGGCGGTACGCTTGAGGTCAGCTACACGCTTGATTTCAACAATGACCTTGTGAGCGAAAACAAGTTTAAAATTACGGTTGAAGAAAAAGAAAAGTTTGAAAATGAGGTAGATTGATATGGATACATACGCACTTGCTGTACAACAGCTTAAAAAGGCAATTGAAAACGCTATTGAAAAGGCGATTGCAAACGGAGAGCTTCCGCAGGCAGAAACCGCTCCGTTCATCATTGAAACACCTGCCGACAGAAGTCACGGTGACTTTGCAACCAACGCGGCAATGGCAGGTGCAAAGGCATTCCGTATGCCGCCTTTCAAAATTGCACAGGCTATCACATCAAACCTTGACCTTGAGGGTACAATGTTTGACCGCTTTGAAACAGCAGGTCCGGGATTCATCAACTTCTTCCTCGGCACTGAATTTTATTCGGCTGTAATCAGAGAAATCCTTGCCAATCCCGAAGCATACGGCAGAAGTGAATACGGCAGAGATGAAAAGGTTATGGTTGAGTTCGTATCCGCCAACCCGACAGGTCCTATGCACATGGGCAACGCAAGAGGCGGTGCTCTCGGCGACTGTCTTGCAGCTGTTCTTGACAAAGCAGGCTACAACGCATGGCGTGAGTTTTATGTAAACGACGCCGGCAATCAGATTGAAAAGTTTGGCTGTTCACTTGAAGCAAGATATCTTCAGATTTTCAAGGGCGATGAGATAGAGTTCCCCGAGGACGGCTATCAGGGCGAGGACATCAAAGACCTTGCAAAAGAATATGCTGACCTGAACGGCGACAGCCTTGTTAATGTAAGCGCAGAAGAACGCAAAAAGGCTCTTGTTGATTTTGCACTTCCTAAGAACATCGAGAAGATGCAGGCTGATATGGAAAAATACAAGATTTTCTATGACAAATGGTTCTTTGAAAGCGAGCTTCACAAGAGCGGTGCTGTTAAAGCTGTTGTTGACCTTCTCACGAAAAAAGGACTTACCTACGAAAAAGAGGGAGCTGTTTGGTACAAGAACAAAGAGGTGCTCACACAGAAGCTTCTCAAAGAGGGCAAGTCACAGAAATACATTGATAACCTTGAATTAAAGGACGATGTTCTCATTCGTCAGAACGGCAACCCGACATATTTTACAGCCGACATCGCATATCACAAGAACAAATTTGACCGTGGATTTACAACTCTTATTGATGTTTGGGGAGCAGACCATCACGGTCATGTTATGAGAATGAAGGGCGCAATGGACGCCATAGGCTATGACGGTGACAAGCTCAATGTTGTTCTTATGCAGCTTGTAAAGCTTGTTAAGGACGGCGAGCTTGTAAAAATGAGCAAGCGTACAGGCAAGGCTATTCAGCTTGGCGATTTGCTTGACGAAGTGCCTGTTGACAGCGCAAGGTTCCTCTTTAACACCAAAGAGGCTAACACACAGATGGACTTTGACCTTGACCTTGCAGTAAGTCAGGACAACCAAAACCCTGTTTATTATGTTCAGTACGCACACGCAAGAATTTGCAGTATCTTCAAGTCACTTGCAAAAGAGGGCATTTCTCCAAGAGAATGTACAGACGCAGAGCTTGCACTCCTCACAGCTCCCGAAGAAAAGGAGCTCATCAATCATCTTGCGTCATACACCAACGAAATCATCAGCGCGGCAAAGGATTACGACCCAACAAAGGTTACACGCTATGTAACACAGCTTGCAACACTTTTCCACAAATTCTACAACGCTTGCCGTGTTAAGGGCGAAGAAGAAGGTCTTATGCAGGCAAGACTTGCACTTTGCAACTGTGTAAGAGCCGTTATTAAGAATGTTCTTACAATGTTCAACATCTCCTGCCCCGAAAGTATGTAAGCAGCGTGTCGCTTCACCTTCTTTGAGCAGACAGTTTGAGTGATATCAATTTTCTTGATGTTTTCAATTAAAATGTCTTGCTATCCGGTCTTACAATTCTAAGAGTTTTTCTGTAAAATATCTGTAGAGCATATTTTTCCTCCGTTTCAGGTTTTTAAGTAATTCTATTTTAACGGATTTTGGTAAAATATGCTCTACTTTTTTTGCTTTTTATTTGTAGGCTCTTTTTCTACCCCAACTTTTATTACAGAGCCGCAACAACAAAATCGAAGTTCTCAAAAGAAATGCTTACGGCTACAGAAATTTCAAGCGTTTCCGTAACCGCATCTTACATATGTTTTCCAACAAACATATCAGTTCTACAACAAAACAAGCGACAGCTTAATTTGCTGCCGCTTGTAAATATCATTTTTCCATTTTTTCGGGTTACCCCAACTATTGACATTGAGCCTAATATTATTGCAGTGCTACCATTACACGCTATGATTATCGCTATTTATTTTATAACTTTTCCTATTCACTCATTTTCTTGATATCGTCATAGGAATATGTTTTCTCTGTTGTTTCGGAACTGTCAGTAATCAACTGAACAAATTTATTGTCGCCATCAGCATATAACTGACCTGTATAAGAAACTCTTTCATATGCACCGTTCGGCAACGGACTATTCTTAGGAGTTTGAACTAAACACAGTATCAAATCATCCGACTTTTGAACCGTTTTTTCACCGTCAATTGTTTCTTTAAGAAAAGTCGTTTTAATTTCCTCTGCACTTAAATTTTTAAATCGAAACGCATCATTATGTCCTTCAATATGTTCACTAAGCGGAATATATCCACCCAAATTAAATACTGATATTACATCTCCGACTTTTAAATCTCCTTTTAATGTATCAGTTATCAGGACATCTAATTTTGTCCAAGCAACGCCTTCATAGCTTGTATAAGCTACATTTTGAACTGTCACACGGATCACATCATCCGATATTGATATTAATTTCTTAAGGTCATTTTGATAAAGTTCATCAGGTGTTGAAGCAAGTTCAATTACATTGCTGTCAGAATCTGGAACACTATAGTTCTTTTCCAAATTCACAGATAAATCTCTTAGCACTTCAACATTTGCATTACTCGAATTATTGATGTTATTTGAAGAGTCTTTACAGCCGATGATAATAAAACAAGCTATTATTAACATAAGGAACAATAAAAATGCTTTTTTCATAATTAATTACCTCCTTTATCTATAAACTGTATTTTTGTGCTTTGTGTAATTTCTACATTTTCATAGTAACGCATAAAGTTAATTTTGTCAACTAATGTTTTTACACCTAAATATGATTAAAAAACAAGCGACAGCTTAATTCCTGTCGCTTGTAATTATCATATATTCTATTTTTCGGGTTACCCCAACTATTGAAATTGAGCCAAAACAGTACACAGGACTGTTTTCTTAACGCTCACCTTCTCGCCCGATTTATCAGTAAATTTAGATAAAAAAGAAAACAGAGTAGTCAAAAGACTACTCTGTTATGGCTCCCCCAACTGGGCTCGAACCAGTGACATCATGATTAACAGTCATGCGCTCTACCGACTGAGCTATGGAGGATTATACAATTTTCTTTGATTTTACTCAAAGATTTTTGTTCAGATTGCATAAAGAGCAATCTTTTTTGTTACTTAAATCCCCGGTAGTGGATTTAAACAACTTTCCTAATTTTTCCTCAAACTAAGTAATAATGTCAGGTACTTTTCTGTACACTCGCACTACCGACTGAGCTATGGAGGAATATAGAGCAATACACCCTTTTGGGTGTATGCTTTGTGTTGGCATCTCCCTATCTTTCCGGGCCGTCACCAGCCAAGTATTTTCGGCACCACTGAGCTTAACTTCTGTGTTCGGTATGGGAACAGGTGGACCCTCA
>OGOX01000217.1_pt1 | contig 47365 bp, 45 predicted proteins | sample 1552761 | NCBI WGS metagenome assembly OGOX01 (sample SAMEA2580212, study PRJEB22360) | human gut metagenome | biome: human gut; feature: human-associated habitat; material: faeces | place: Denmark | collected 2008/2010
AAAAGAAGAAAAATAACTTCTTTAAGAGTATCGTTTGTAATAGTCTTTCTTTGGCTTGTTGCAAAGACCTTGAATTATAAATTCACCGGTTTTGCGTTTGCTATAAACAGAAGCTCAGAATTTAATATATTAGTTGAAATAGCAGTAACATTCGGAATTTTTGTTCTCTTTGTTCTGTCAAATTGGGTTGTTTCACTTTTGTCGGAAGGAAAGGGTTCCGCCAGAGATATTATAGCAACGGCTGCATACAGTATGATTCCGTATGTGGTATCTCAGTTCATCTGTATTTTACTTACTAATTTCTTGGTGCCGACTGAGTCTGTGTTTATAGAAATAGTAAAAATAATCGGAATAATATGGACATTGGCGGTAATGTTCTTAGGTCTTATGGCAATTCATGAGTATAGTGTAGGCAAAACGATTTGGTCAGTTGTGTTAACGCTCGTAGGTATTGTAATAATAGTTTTCTTGATTATATTACTTTACAGCCTTTTACAACAGCTTGTTGATTTCATAAGATCGGTTTATAAAGAAATACTATTCAGAGAGTAAGTGAAATAATTGAATTTCGGAATTAAGCTAAAATATATTTACTCGGTATTGCTTGTTGTTGTTCTGATTGCTTTGCAATTTATGCCGGTTTATGCTGAAACCGCAAATCAAGACGTATTGTCTGTTAATGCAGACGGATATGAGTGTTATGCGGAAAGTTCTGCGGCGTCGCTTTACGCAGATAAAAACGGTCATTTTATACTTAAAAATAATGTAAGCGGTAAGGTTTGGTCAAGCATACCTCAAAATTATAAAGAAGATAAAGTAAGCGCCGGTCTGACAAGGACAGATATTCGTTCGGAATTAATAATAGAATATTTTTTCAGGAGCGATGAGAACAAAAATGTGACTTCGCAAAAAAGCAACAGCTATGTTATGTCAGAGTCAAAAGACGGGATTGAAGTATCAAAGGTAACTGATGGATTTAAGGTCCTCTACCGAATGGAAGAAATTGATATGGAAATTCCCGTAATTTACACCTTGAACGGTAATGAGCTTGAAGTATCTATTGATCTTAAGGGCTTCAGGGAAGGAAGCTTATGCTACCTGATTTCGTTGGCTCTGTTGCCGTATTTCGGTGCAGTGGATCAAAATACAGACGGTTATCTTTTTGTTCCTGACGGCTGTGGTGCGGTATCTGAGTTTAACAAAAATATGCTTACCGTAAATAAGTATGAAAAGACGATATATGGCGATGATATGGTATCGGAACAAGACAGTGTACTTACAAAGGAAAAAAAGATAAGCATACCTGTTTTCGGACTTTTTCATGATGATTCTAACGGTTTAATGGCAACCGTTACATCAGGCGACGGTTCAGCCGCCATATGTGCACAAACGGTGGGACCCGGCATTAATTATAATGCGGTATCAAGTAAGCTTATTTACAGACTTTTTTTAAAAAGCAAATCGTTTTACAGCACTAAAAAATCAGATACCATATATACAGTTTCACACACCGATTTCGGCGTTGATAAGTATACTGTAAGTTACACGCTTTTGTCCGGGCAAGATGCCGATTATAACGGAATGGCTGCCAGCTACCGTAAAAGGCTTGAGGAAGACTATAAGCTTAAAAAACAAGAAAACCAATTAAAGCTTGCTTTAAGGGCTTACGGCTGTTATGAAGAAAAAAAGAGCTTTTTGGGCTTCGCATATTATAAGAAACAGTCTCTTACAAGCTTTGAACAAACAATAAGTATTTTAAACGATTTAAAAGCTTCGGGCTGCGAGAATATTGCCGTTCAATATGTGGGCTGGTCCGGAAACGGTGCAATTAACCGTGTTTTACCCCAAAAGGTAACCCCTCTTTCGGTGTTGGGCGGTAAAAAGCAATTCAATAATTTGATTGATTACACATCGGATAACGGAATTGAATTGTATCCTAATTTTGATTTGCTTCGCTTAAAAAAGAGCGGTAACGGCGTGTCATTGAAAAAAAACACCGCAAAAGCATATAGCGGGGACAATATAAAGCTATATCACTATTCATTGGCTACCGGTGAGAAATCAAAAAGCATTCCCGTTGATTACCTTTTGAATTTTAAATTCCTTTCTAAGTTTGCAAATAAGCTTGTGTCTAATTATTCAAAAACGGATATAAATACAATTTCCCTGTCAACCTTGGGAAGTTATTTGTATTCCGATTTAAAAAAGAGCGGCGGCACCTATCGATCTGAAAATGAGAATTTGATTGTGCAAACATTGAAATCGGTAAAAGACAAAGGATATTCAATCTCTCTTGACGAGGCTAATGCGTATACATTCCCGTATATAAGCAGAACATTTGAGGCGCCGGCAGCTTCGAGCGGATATGATTTCTTTACCTACGATGTTCCGTTTTACCAAATGGTTTTAAGCGGATATGCGACATATACGACCGAATCAATGGTACAGTCTGTAGATTATAATAAAATGTTCTTAAAAGCGCTTGAAACAGGCTCCGATCCTTTGTTTGAAACAATATATGAGGATTCGAATATACTTCGTGAAACGGAACTGTCAGAGCTGTACAGCTCCTCCTATAGATTTTGGGAAAACAGGGCAAAGAAAAGCTATAAAGGTATTGAAGCTTTTAATAGTGCCGTTAAGGGAAGCTGTATTTTACGTCACGAAAGAATAGCGGATGATGTTTATTGTACAACCTATGAGAACGGCGCAAAAGTCTATGTAAATTATAGCGATTCCGATTTCGGGTGGAATGATATTTCCGTACCCGGATTGGGATATTTGATAAAGGAGGCATAGCTTTGATGAAAAAATCAAAAGCTTCGGGAAGCTTGCTTGTCCGAAGAAGAGCAAGATACGGCAGAGCTTTTATGGTTCCGTTTTATATTGGCTTTATAATGTTTTCAATCAAACCGCTTTTTGAAACCGTAAAAATGGTTTTCAATGATGTCAAAATCGGCTACGGCGGATATGTAATGAAGTATATCGGCATTAAGAACTTAAACCATATTTTTAATGAAGATCCGGATTTCCTTTTTAATTTATTTAAATCTGTCGGAAATATGCTTTGGCAGGTTCCTGCTATATTATTTGTATCTTTGTTTTTGGCAATTATCATTAACACAAAGTTCAAGGGCAGAAGTTTTGTACGGTCGGTTTTCTTTTCGCCTGTAATAATTGTTACCGGCACGGTGTTTTTGATAATACAGGGTGATGTTGTTGCCAATGCCGCTTTGAGCGGCGGTACTGCTGTCGGCGGAACTATAGAATACAATGTAGGTATTGAACAGCTTTTAATAGATGCGGGAATCAGTACAAAAATCGTAAGCTTTTTTACTACGCTTACTAATGATATGTTTAATCTTTTGTGGCAAAGCGGAGTTCAAATTATACTTTTTCTTGCAGGGCTTCAAAGCATACCGACATCACTGTACGAGGCTTCTGCGGTTGAGGGAGCAACCAAACTGGATGTTTTTTTCAAAATAACTCTTCCTATGACGCTTCCGATAATGCTTATAAATACGGTATATACAATCGTTGACAGCTTTACTTCTAGCACAAATGAAGCAATGAATCAAGTTACTACCGCAGTTGACGGTCTTAATTACGGCACGGCAGCAGCTATGTCAATCTCATACTTTTTGTTGGTGGGTGTTTTCATAGCCTTTGTAATGCTTGTATTCTCACTTTTACTTAAGAGATATAACTAACAGAAAAAACGGAGATAAACATGGAAAAGAGTTTGGATATATATCAAATCAAACACAGAATAGGCAGTTTTACTGTTTCATTTCTGAAATTTGTTTTTATTAGCTGTGTGTGCTATTTGTTCCTTTTCCCTTTGATCTATCTGATAGTTTCCGCTGTACAGGATCCAGTGGCGGCAATGGATTTGTCGGTTATTTGGGTGCCGAACAAATTAACATCTTGGAATTTTAAAAGCGCAATCGAGCTTATGGATTTCGGAAGAGCGGCAACGGTCAGTATTTTGCTTTCGGTGTTTGGAACTTTAGCAACCTTGCTGTCTTGCGCAATGGCGGGATACGGGTTGGCAAGATTTAATTTTGCTGAAAAAAAATTAGCATTTATTATGGTGCTGATTTTAATAATTATTCCGCCGCAGACTACTTCTATGTCGGTATTTCTTAATTTCAGATTTTTTAATCCGCTCGGAATTGTTAATGCAATTACGGGTACAAGTATAAACCTTATCGGTTCTCCGATATCTCTTGTTTTACCGGCAATATTTGCAAGCGGAATACGTTCGGGATTGGCAATATTTATTTTCAGACAGTTTTTTATGGGTCAGCCTAAGGAACTTGAGGAAGCTGCTATGATAGACGGGTGCGGTCCGTTTAAGACTTATTATAAGGTTATGCTACCGTTGTCATCACCGGCAATTATAACAGTTTCGGTTTTGACTTTTGTTTGGTATTGGAATGATTCGTTTTTCAGTACGATGTTTTTCACAGTAGACAACGGTCCGTTGGCAGCACAGATTGAATTTTTAAGAAACAGCTTTATACAGGATGCCAATAATGCAATATATTCTCCGCAAGAGCAAAAAGGAATATTGGCAGCGGCGGCGATCCTGTGCATTGTTCCACCGCTTATACTTTACATAATTATACAGCGTAAGTTTTCGGAAAGTATAGAAAGAACCGGAATAGTGGGATAATATCGGCAAAAGACTTTTTTTATATTAAGGATATATTTAATGCAGTTCGGATTACACTCCAAACTTATTGAATGTATTGTAATAATTATTAACAGAGGGAAGTGAATGCGGCAAAAACAAGCTATAATCTTCAAAATATTAAAATTTGGGAGGAAAAACTATGAAAATGAAAAAAGTAACAGCAGGCATAGCAGCAGGCGCGTGAATGATTTCAGCGATGGGCATAAACGTGTTTGCGGCGAACGGGACACCTGAAATAAAGGTGTACGGAAATGAGAACAGCCCTGTAACCGCGGGAGACACGGCAAGCTTCATAGTAAGAATGTCGGACTTTGGAGCGGTAAAGGGAATGGATCTTACCATAAACGCGAACGAAAAGGTTGATTTTACCGACGCCGAAATCAGTATGGATAAGGCCACACTTAAAAAAGGCACAAATTACAAGGTAGAAAACGGCACGATACATATAGTCGACCTTACAAGTGCGGATATGCAAAAAGACGGATATGCAAATATAACCGTCGGCAATGCAAAGGTAACCGCGGCGGGTGACATAACGGTAACGGCAACGCTTGCGAAAAACGGAAAAGAAACAGTAAGCGCGACATCTATATCCGGCAAAGCGGCGGTAAAGACCTTAGTAGCAAAGACGACAACAGACGGCGAAACAGTTGCAGCTTCTGATGATAACCACTTCATTCCTTACGGCTTTTTAACCGACAGTAAGGGATATATCTTAAAAGAAAAAGACGGAAGCTTTAAGAATGTATCTGCGGGACAGAAGTACGCAGAGTTTGTGATACCCGAAAACGGTATAACAACATTCGCGGCAAGCGATCACACAACCGAACTAGCAAGCGATTCTGACAGTTCCGACTTTATGGACGGTTGGGGCGGCTGGAAAATTTAATATTGAATTCCGCTTCGGTGTTCATGCCGGAGCGGAACTGAAAACAATTTGAGTTTTTAGAGAACTATGAAATACAGTCAAAGGAGGGCATTTCAATGACTAAAAAATTAATGAGTTTGTTTTGCATTGTATCAATGATTTTTTGCATTGCTGGATGCAAAACAAATAAAACCGGCAGTGAGATTTTATCCACAGATGATGATTTCATGAGCTTTGATAATAATAGTACCGCAACAGATTCATCTGACGGACAAAGCTCAACACCCGGAAAGGGAACAAGCGGAGGAAAAGGAACAACCGGCGGAGGCGCCGTTGTTTCAAAAACCGAAGACGGCAATGTGACGGTTAGGGTCGATACACCTGTTACACCCACACAGAAAAAATCAATTCTTGCAAGCAAGGATTATAAGGGTAAGAGCTTTACATTTATGTATTGGTATGAGCCGGATGACATTGTAAAGCGTAAGGTTGCTGCTTTTAATAAAGCACATAATGCAAAGGTTAAAATTGTTGTTGTTACAGGATTTCTTGATTCTGTTGCAAAATCAATCGCAAGCGGTACTCCGTACGATATCGTAGCTAACCATTCGGATTTTATGCCGCAGTCAATTTTCAGCGATTTGTATGAACCGCTTGAGGGCTACATAGCAACGGAGGATATGCATGATTCTTCAAAACCCGAAACAGGCGGAATCAGTGCGGCTATAAGCGATAACTTTGCTTGGGGCGGTCACTATTATGCACTCGGCAGTACAAAAGCCGTATACCCGATGGTATTTTACTACAACAAAAAAATGTTTACCGAAGCCGGACTTGAAGACCCGTGGGAGCTTTATAAGAGCGGCAAGTGGACATGGAACAAGCTTGTTGAAATGGGCAAACAGGTTACGGATTTCTCAAATAATATTACATTCCTTGAAGCACCGGGACTCGGCGATTGGAATGCTATAAATGCAATTCCGGCGGTCAAAATGGAAAACGGCACTTATACAGCTCAATTTACAAGCACACAGTATATCAATTCCTGCAAAATGTATCAGGAACTCTTTAAAGGAAATGCACCGATTTGTTCATCTGATTTAAGTATTATGTTCAGAAACGGTCAGTGCTATATGTCCTTGCAGCAGACAGACGCATACAAGCAAAATGCAAACTTTGCAAAAACAAATTCTCATTTTGGAAAAACAGCCGATAATTTGGGCGTAGTGCCCGCTCCTGCCGGACCTCTTAATACCTCTAAGGCTTATCCGGGAGCAGCCCCGCAAGGTTACAGCAGCATAAAGGGCGCAAAGGATCCTTCTGTTGCAGCTTGCTATGCATTATTTGAAAGCACATACACAGATAAAGAAATATCCGGCAATCAGTTCCCGACAGATGTAAGAGCGGAGGTTGAAAAATTATTTGCAGCCAACCCATATGCATCATTCAGCGGCTTCACTGATTCCTCTGGTAGAAGGCTTGCAACGGTTATAAATAACGAAATCGGAAAAAGCATACGCGAGGGTGCGGATGTCAACCAGACAATCAACAACAAGCTTCCTGATTTGCAGCGTATAATAAGCGATTCATTGCAGAATGCAAAATAGTATAGCAATGTAATATCCGAAAGGAGATAAAATGAAATATTTTAAAAGAATTCTTTCTTTAAATATGGCTATCGCACTTCTTTTTACGCTGACCGCATGTGGGAATAATCATAGCAGCAGTACCAAAGCGGCATACAAGTATATCGGGTTTAAGGGTGATGACCTGAGCGATGATATGTACTATGACTATTCCTCGATTACCGAAGATGATCTTAATAACATAAGCAGTAATCTTATTAATAATAACAGAAACAACAACTCAAACAGGAATAATAATACAGGGAACGGAAGTAATTCCGATACTGATAACAGCAGCTCGTCAAATTCAGACGGTACAAACCGTAATGAGAACGAGAACGGAAATGGGAATAAGGATAACACAACGGTTGAAACCATCAGTTGGACCAAGGGAAACCTTACAGCGCCCGGTGACAAGTATGATATTCCTAAGATAACGGCAAACGGCGGAAACGCGCCGATAATTGTGGGTGCTACCAAGCAGGTAGCACCCGACAGTACGGTTGTTGTTACGGGAGATAACTTTACTTCGGACACAAAGGCATATTATTATGCACAGAACGGCGACTCGGCAGGTAAAACATATGCCGCCAAGCTCACCAGAGTAAGCAATCAACAGGTGAATGTAACAATAGATAAGAACACCAAATACGGCGTTTACGGCTTATATCTCGAGAATTCGTCGGGTAAAAGCGCTGTTCAGCTTGTGAATGTGCCTAAAATTTGGTGGATAGTCATTAACCGTGTTACGGCAGGAGACAGCCTGAGTATTTACGGTGAAAACCTTACTACCGAAAACGCCGATCAGACCAATGTGTATCTTTTAAACGATAACGGCGATTATTACAAGATGCACATTACCTATGCGGATCCGAACAAGGTTACTGTCAGTGTACCGGGCGGACTCGGAGACGGAAAATCCTATACAATCAAGCTTCACAACGGTCATGGCGGCGAATATGCTTGGACAACTGCCGATGAAAAGTTAATTTACAGCAGTACCAAGATAAATGAATGGACAGGTAAAACCGTTGATGTTACTTCATACGGTGCTAAGGGCGACGGAAGCACAGATTGCGCCGACGCAGTGAAAAAGGCAATAAATGCCGCAAACAACGGAGATATACTTTATTTCCCGAAGGGCAGTTATTTGCTCAAATCGGCAGTAGATGTAGACAAATCGCTTCATATTAAGGGCGCCGGAGCTGACACCTCCAAAATAATAATACCCAGAACCTCAAAGGCCAAATACATAATAAATATCTTGAATCAGATAACCGAAATTTCTGATTTGGGCTTTGAATATAAGTGCGGTGCGGCTAAACTTAATACAGGATTTATAACGTTTAAGGGAGACTCTGTTCTTACCGATACCTATAATCTTTATGTTCACAACTGTAAATTTTTACAGGAGACAACATTTGCCTGTCAGCTTTACGGAATATATGTGACGGGAACCTCCTTCATTGTTAAAAATAATTTCTTCGAGACAACCGGTGTTTTGTATTCTAATATGACCGAAAAGCTTATTATAACAAATAATGAGGTTTGCGGCGTTGCCCTGACAGGCACTTATGTCGGACAGGACGCTTTTCTTACATGGAGTACAGACAAGGCTGATATCTCCGACAATAAGATATACGGTAAGGACATTGTAACCGATCCTGACGGTACATTAAGCGAAGTCGGCGACAGAACAGTCGGAAGAACCTTGGCGGCACAGCAGAGCCTTTGGAATTTGTATTTTTCGCACAATAAGTTGGAACGCGTCGGTTTGCCGGGAGATAATGCCGGTGAGCAGATAATGCTCGAGGACAGAAACAACATATATGTAGGCGGGGTAAAGGAAGCAACGGCAAATACGATTACTATTGCCGAGAATCCTTCGACGCCACCTAAAAAAGGCTCATTAATAACGATTACAAACGGCAAGGGCTTTTCGCAATACAGATATATAAGTAAGTACATCGGAGCGGGAAAGTTTGAACTCAGCGAGCCGTGGACGATTATACCCGATTCCACGAGTGTGGTATTGATTGATGACTGTTTTATAAATATATCGGTTACCGAAAACGATATTACCGGGTTTAAAACATATGATGAAAACTATACGGCTACTTCTGGAATACAGGTATACGGCAACTTCCACAACGGTTTCCTTAACAGAAACAAATTCAAAAATGTCAGCAGCGGTATAAGCTTCAGCTCGCACTATACTATGGATGATTCTCCGAAGGAAACCAATATTGTTTATTGGTGTCAGGCAGAGGGTAATAATTTCTCCAATCTTTCTACTGGAATTTATGTATTGATTGTTATGAAGGATACTAAAAAGTCTGAGGCTATTCCAATGCATTCCTCTTGCGGTCTTGTTATTCGCGGTAATAAATTCAGTGATATATCCGATTTAAAATACACCAACAAAAAAGGTCTCAGCGGTGTAGGAATATCAGTGGGTCAGAGGCATTATTCATTTAACGGTCAACCCCCTACTTTAATTTGGAACGGCGATTGGGAGTATGGTACAGTGATAGAAAACAACAGCTTTACGAATTGTGAAAATCACAACATAATACTCTGTAAGCATCAAGGGGGAACGATGCTTCGTAACAACAAGGTTTCCGGTAAAATATCAACGGTGTTTGATAAAGAAAATTATCCGGGAATTACAGTAAATGACCCAATAATAGTTGAATAAAGGAGGAGAATAAATGAAAATTATCGGCAAAAAATACATTGCTGTTATAATAGCATTGATTGTTGCTTTTTCTGCTGTTTCTGTAAGTTTAAGCACTTTTGCTGCTGATGATGGTTACGGTACCGAGGAGGAAGGTATCATTGATACCGTGCCGAGACTCAAGCCGATTTTAAATAATTTTGATAACCTTGATTTCAGCAAAGGCTATAAGTATTGGGGTTCGGCGTGTAATCAGCCGAACCAGGTTTCTTCAACAAAGCCGACTATTGTTTCGTCTTTGAATAAGGATAAGGGCGGAAATCAGCTGACGCTGAAGTACGATTCGCAAAATACTTGGAGAGGTATCAAAACAGTAAAATTTTATGTTGATTCAAGCAAGATAAATGTAGGCGACAAGCTTACCGCCTTGGTTGAATGGAAGGGCAATGTTTATTTTACGGTAGGTTTAAGCCAGTGGGAGCTTGGAAGCGACGGTAAGGAAAGTAATGCACTTACCTGTGACCGCGTAAAGAATACGATTGTATCGGCAAGCTCAACCAATGAATGGAATGTCAGCTATATTCCTTACAGCAATGCCAGCTGCGTTGTTAAAGAGGATTATACTCCCGATGACGGAAAATATGTTTTGCAAATCAGCGTGCAAACATACGGGGCAACGCCGAATGCGGTAACGGGGGATACTGTTACTATTAGAAATATTCGGATTGTTAAGCCTAAAGACGGAAAGTATTATGATTTTGACGGGAATGAGGTTGATCCGTCGGCAAACCTGACGCCGTCAGAACCCGACCCGCCCGGTCCCGATCCCGAACCGGGAGACAACAGCTACGGCGATGCGGAGAACGGCATAACCGACGCGTTGCCTTCTGCAAAAACACCTTTAAACAGCTTTAACAACCTTGATTTCAGCCAAGGATATAAGTATTGGGGTTCGTCTTGTTCAAATATAAAACAGCTGCCCGACCAGTTGCCGAACAAAATTACATCCTTAAAATATGATTCTGCCGGAAATCAGCTTACACTCAAATACAATGAGAATTATAAATGGCAGGGCATATCTACAGTTAAATTTTATGTTGACGGAAATAAAGTGAGTACCGGTGATAAGATTACGGTGTTGTCGGAATGGAAGGGTAATTTGCCTTGCCAGATATCAATAACACAGTATGATCTTGAAAAGCCGAAAACCCTTGCCGGAAACGATATAACCGCAACTTCGCAGATCGTTCACGGTCCGTCGAAGAATGACGGTTGGAATCTCTCGGCTTCAAGAGTAGTCAGTACCAATTTAGTTGCTGCTGATACAACTGATGACGGTAAAATCTTAATAGGAATAGGCATACAGGCATACGGTACAACCGCACAGGCGGACAGCCAAATAATCCTCAGAAACCTTAAACTGGTGAAAATTGTTAACGGCAATTATTACGACCTTGACGGAAACAGGGTGTCTACCGGAGACGATGATTCGGAACTGTATTACGGTACAGAAGCAGAGGGTATAACCGACGCATATGTTAAGGGTATGCCTACAATAAGCAAACCGTTGAACTTTGATTTCAGTCAGGGCTTCCGTTATTGGGGTTCAAGCATAATGTCGGATAAAATGGCTAACGCTCTGCCGACAACCGTTGCTAAAATCGAAGAGGAAAACGGCAATAAGTATCTCACCTTAAATCCTGTTGAAGGATTGAGCTGGGCGGGAGTTACCACGGTTCCGTTCTATGTTGAGGGCTTGGCTTCGGGAACAAGACTTTCGGTATTATACGATTGGAGAGGCGACGGTAATGTTCAGGTTGCAATGTCGCAGCTGGATTTGGTTGAGGATCCTACTGGAAGAGATAAATCGTACATAAAATGCAGCTCTACGCCTGTTCAAAACCTTGTGATATCACCCGAAACAGACGACGGTTGGTATACCTCATGGCAGTATGTCAACTATCCTGTAAAGGATGATACGACCAATGACGGCAAGTGCAGATTTATAATCACGATACAGCCTAACGGAAACAATAATGTTACAACCTCCTTTGATAATTTGCGTCTTGTTGTAATAGGTCAGGATAATAAAACCGTATACGATTTGAACGGTAAGATCATTTCATTCGGCGATGAAGATAACAACCCGGGTGACGATGATGACGGTTATGACGGCGATGAAGATAACAACAATAACAATAACAGTGATAACAACACCGCCAATCCTGATACCGCTCCTTCAGATGCAAACAATAATAATTCCGATAACAAGGGCGGCAATAACAATAGTGCCTCCGGAAATAATTCGACTCAGGACGGCACCGGATACAATTCGGGAAGCACCGGCGGAAATAACAGCTATAACAACAATACAGGCAACGGCACCGGCACTTCTCAGGCAACCGAGCAAAGCTATGATTTGAACGATATTCTTGCTAATTTGGAAAAGCTTAAATCGGGAGAAGAGCTTAAGTTTATTCCGCTTATATCGGTAGGCAATTCCTACAAGGGTAACGCAAACGCATATATTTCGGTAAACAGCCTGAGCGCAAAAGAGGAAAAAGCGCTTCTGAGCTTGACCGGAGAACAGATCAATAACTATCTCACTGTTCAAAGCGCTATATTAAAGACGCTCACCCTCACTCCCGACAGTGACAATGTAAAAGCGTTCAAGAAAATCGGCGGAAAGCCGGCAAACACAATTCCTTTAAGCTTTACCGGTCATATCAACTTTGATTTCATGATTAATGTAAGGATAAATCTTGGTAATGCGGCGGTGGATACCGGTAAAACATATTATGTTTATCACTGTAATCCCGATACCCGTGTTATTGAGAATTTAGGAAAAGCACGCTTTGAGGAACAAAACGGAGAAATTTTTGTTACTTTCAGAACAAACAGCTTCTCTGATTTCTTCATAAGTCCTCAAAATCTTGAAAAAGCAGCCTTGCTGGCAGGCGAGACTGTTAACGAAACAAGCACAAGCCCGATACTTATTATCGGATTGATTGCAGGCGGCACAGCGGTACTTACGGCGGCAACGGTATTAACGGTTCTCTTAATAAAGCGTAAAAAAGCAAAAGTGCTTTAATTCTGATAAAGCATTTTAGGGAAAAAGTAAGAGAATGAAAAGACCTTACCCTGCCCGATATTCGGGTGGGGTAGGGGCTGATATAAGATTTATGAGTATGTCTTTGGCACTTTTGTACATTGAAATAATTTCCATTATATGATATATTTAATGGAGTTAAATATGTATATAAAGGGAATTACAATGAAAAAGGTTACTATAAAAGAGGTCGCGAATAAAGCAGGAGTATCGGTCACTACCGCGTCGTTTGCAATTAACGGTGTAAACAGCAGAGTAAGCGATGCTACAAGAGATAAAGTGCTTAAAGTAGCAAGTCAGTTAGGCTATGTCAAGGACTATAATGCCTGTGCGTTAAGGTTGAAACAGAGCAATACAATACTGCTTGTATACAGCGAATACTATCTTGAAGAGCCTAATGCCAGCACAACGCAGTTCATTACGGAGATAATCAAGTATGCTCAGCGTAACGATAAAACCGTTATTATAAACACAACCGCGAAATTTGCAGATTCCGAAAAGGCAATTCAGGAATTTGTATCCGCATATAAAAGCGGACAGGTTGAGGGTATAATATTTATTCCCGCCTTTGAAGAGAATTATGATGAAATTTTCAAAAGGCTGTACAATGAATATTCGGTAAATATTGCTGTTATATCACCTGATGGGGAACCAAAAAAATTTCCAGCCTGCTATTCGGACTATTATTTTTATACAACCGAATGTATGAATTTGATAGTTAATAAGGGCTACAAAGAAATATACTATGTTTCAATGCAGTATTTTGACAAAAAGCCTTCACGAATGATAGCGTATGAAGATTACATTAAATCCAGCGGTATCAAAGGTAAGACGCTTACATATGAAAATATTTACCGTTCTAAATATGAGCTGTGGAATATTGTGGAGCCTATAATAAAAAATCAGAGCTCCGATATCGCGTTTGTTTGCTGGAATGATGTCGACGCTATCAATCTTCTTGATTTGCTGAATATAAAATCACATAATAAGAATTATCGCATTGGTGTAATCGGATTTGATGATATGCATATAAGCGCTTCTACAATTCCCCCGCTTACAACGGTACATTATTCTTTTAAAAATGTTGCCAAAGCGGCGCTTTCTATTCTCGATAAGGCTGAACTTGATAAAAAAAATCCGCCGAATATAGATGTTCCCTGCAGAATTGTCGAAAGGGAATCACTTTGATAAGATATTTGAGAAGTGTGAAAATTTTTTAAATTTCACAGCATAAAAAGGTTGCAATCCTGTTAAAAATGTTGTAAAATTGTATTATGCAAAACGATTTGCTTATCTTAATTATAAAAAATATAAGAAAGGCATGATGAAAATGAAAAAAAGTAACATCAGTAAACTTTTAGCGTCTTTCCTGAGTGCGGCTGTTATGTGCGGTACGGTTTGCTATTCATTTGTAGGTGCATCGGCAGAGGATGCAACCGAACCTGATTACGCAAGCGGACCGAGCCTTAAAACAATGCAAGAATGGGCTGCAAACGAACAGTATGCTAAAGGGTTCAATAACGGAAATTTTGAAGACGGTTTAAACTATTGGGGCTCCAATCAGTCAAATCTCACTTTGTCAGATGCCGATATGGGTACGATAGAGGTAAAGACAGAAGATGGTAATAGTTACCTACATATGGAAACGAAGAGCGGCAAGGGAATTGCCTCCGCACCGTTTACGCTTGAAGGATTTGACGCAAACAAAAACCTCAGCCTTAGATTCAGATACAAGCTGGGTACTTCCGGCAGCGGTACTACCGAAAATGTTCAGATTATTTTGGTGCAGGGCAGTTATAATACTGCTTTTGCCAAATCACTTGCTTACAGTGCCAATTTGGCTGTGAATGGTGAATGGACCGTAGCAACACTTGCAAATCCTAACAAGAATATGACTTCGAGTGATAACGCTCAATATTTCACCGTCAATATTTTTTACAGCGGTACAAATGATATACAGCTTGATATTGATGATATTGAGGTTGTAGAGGCTGTTGCGGAAAAGCAGGATCAGGCTCAAGGATATTTAAAATCATTAGACGGAAAAACTATTTACCACTGGACAGACGGAAAGCTTGAGTTCGGTGACGAGACCGGCATAACGCTTGACAAGGCATATAACTTTAACCCGGCGAGAACACGCGTTGTTGCTCCTGTTGAGGGTTTAAAGAATCTTGATTTTTCGCAGGGCTTGAAATATTTTATGCCGAATCAAAGCTCAAACAGTCCGTATACCTTGGCAAATAACGGTGTTAAGCTTGAAAAGATTGACGGTGCTGATGTACTTACAATCAACGGCAACGGTAAAGGATATAACGGATTTGTTACCAACAGAATAGAGATTCCGCAAACCGCAAAAAATAAAACGATTTGCATGGAATTTTATTATAAATGCAGCGGTGGAATTAATGTATCGGTTAATGCCGGATTAAAAACAGCAGATGGCAGCGCCATCCTTTCTTGGTCTGCCGGTACTAATGTCAAGAGGGAGAACTTCACCTTAAAAAATGATATTACTCCTAAATCATCAATTGGGGAAAATGATTGGTTGACAGTTTCTGTTCAAAATCCCAATAAAGCAGATAATGCTTATGTTTCCGTTAAGGATATAAAGCTTTACTATGATGATATAGGCGGTATTACGGTTAATAACAAGGCGTTAAGAACATCAATTCTCGGCGCACCGTTAGATAAAGAACAGGGCGACGCAAATGCGGACGGCGATTTTAATATATGCGACCTTGTTACCGCATACGATTATATGCATAATCCGGAAAGCACATCGGAAATTTATTTCTCGGCGGCTAAATTTACCAATCAGACAACAGAGTCTGTATTAACTCAAAACGACATTGACGGAATGAGACTTTCACTTTTAGGAAAGTAGTTTGAAGCAGCGAGGGCTTTTTCACTGAAAATTTAATGTATAACTTTGAATAAAGAATTGTTTTAAGCAATGTGTTTGTACAAAAAATTTCAGTGAAAAGCCCTCTTTCTATTTATCGGAAATCAAATATAATAAAATCAGAAACAATGAATAATCTTAAACCGTAACCAAAACAGGCGGCGGCTGTGTGTAAATCCGGCTCGTAAGGGACCTAAACGGTAATTTGGAGATTAAGGTGCAGATATGAAAAAAATAATATTTAAAAAAACCGAAAAAGAAGAGCTGAAGCTTTGGATATATGATGAAGCCGTTTTTGATCAAAATCAAAAGCGTACAGCACTTATATGGATACACGGCGGCGGTTGGAACAGCGGAGATCCCGATTTTTTCGGCGACGATTACGATTATTTCACAAAGCAGGGTGCGGTCTGCTTCGGCGTTGAATACAGCCTGATTTCAAAAAAAGAAACCGATATATACGGCAGGCAATTAAAAAATACTTTGCAGGATTGCATAGACGCCGTAATATATGTTAAAGGGCATAATGCGGAATACGGAATTGATCCCGAGAAGATTGTTATTATCGGCGAATCGGCAGGAGGGCATTTAGCGCTTTGCTTTGCAACCGACATTGTCGGAAAAATCAATCCGAACGCGCTGCCGAAAGCAGTGGTTGCATATAATCCTGTTGTGGAAACTATTGCAAAATGGTCAGGCGACTGTGCTGTAACAAACGGCGAACGGCTGTCGGTTGATGATTTTTATAGCCGTTATAAATCACTTAAGGCGTTTTCTCCCCGTAACAATATTGTAAAAAACGAAATACCGCTTTTATTACTTCAGGGAATTGAAGACAAATGCGTTTATCCAGGCGATGTTGTGGATTTTTACGAAAAATATCTTGTGGCGGGAAATGACGCCGAAATCGAGCTTTATCCGAATACATCTCACGCCTTTGCGCTTCCGTTTTGGTATGATAACGATAGGATAAGCTTGAACAAATCGCTTGATACGGTTAACGATTTTCTTAAAAAGCACAAATTACTTTAATCATAAAGCGTTAAATTATATTGTAAATTTGAAGTAAGTCGATTAGGATATTTATATCTGCAAAAATCCATGGAAGGAATCTTTGTTATGAAAATTAAAACAGACATTACGGTTGTGGGCGGCGGTATAGCCGGTATGTGCGCCGCCGTTGCTGCAGCAAGAAACGGTGCAAGCGTTGCGCTTATAAATGACAGACCTATGTTAGGCGGCAATAACAGCAGCGAATGCAGAGTGCATATGAGCAGTGCGGCTTCAAGCGGAAATCCCAGCTTTTATCTTAGAGAGACCGGAATTGCCGATGAGCTTAAAATGAAAATATTTCATTATAATCCGAGGTATGAGTCGAAAAAGGATTTTGACCTTACCGATATGGTGTTTTTACAGTTTATAAAGGACGAGGAAAACATTAAACTGTTTTTATCTACCGCTGCGTATGATGTGACAAAAGAAAACGGTCTTATAAAATCGGTAAAGGCTTATAATTCAAAGACGGAGCAGGAGTATGAGTTTGAAAGTCCGTATTTTATAGACGCTTCGGGCGACGGCATAATTTCTTTTAAATCCGGCGCAGAATGCAGGCAGGGCAGAGAGAGCAAAAACGAATACGGCGAAAGCCTGGCACCGGATAAGGCGGATAGCCATACCATGGGCAGCTGCCTTATGTATACCACGGCAAAGGCCGACCATCCTGTACCGTTTGTAAGACCGCCGTTCGCTTACGATTATATTAAAGAAGGAATGTTTGAAAAGCTCAACGACCCGTCAACGGGCAGAGGTTTTCCGCTTACCATTGAAAATGTACATAGTGTTTGGTGGATGTCATACGGCGGTATGGGCGACACAATAAAGGACGAAGACAACATTCACCTCGAATTGAAAAAGCTTGTTTACGGCTTTTGGGATTATGTTAAAAACAGCGGTAAATACAAGGGCAGTGAAAACTACTACATAGATTGGATGGCTCCGTTTCCGGCAAAACGAGAATCCCGCAGGGTTATGGGAGAATATGTTTTAACACAGAACGACATACAGGAGCATACTGATTTTGAAGATCAGGTCGCAACCGCCGGTTGGCCTATCGATGTTCATGATGTAGGCGGAATATACGGTCACGATATGACTACCACCTGGACTGCGCTTAACACCGTTTACGGTCTTCCTCTGCGTATGATGTATTCAAAGGATATTGATAACCTTATGCTTGCGGGCAGGATCGTCAGCGCCACACATATTGCAATGGGTTCGTTCAGAGTCATGCAGACGCTTGGCGCAATGGGTCAGGCAATCGGTACAGCGGCGGCTATGTGCGTTAAGGAGCATATTATGCCGAAGGATATATCCCACAGCGGAGCACGCATCGAAGTCTTGCAAAAAACCTTGCAGCATGACGGTCAGTTCCTGATAGGGAAGAAAGAATGTACAGGCAAGGCAGAAAATGCAAAAATTTATGCTTCCTCGGTTGCTGAGTGTGAGAATTCCGCGGTTGAAACCACTGTTGTGCTTGATAAAAAATATTTTCAGGTATTTCCGCTTAACTCAAATGAATTTGAAAGCGTTGAAATATATGTTGAAAATGACAAGGCTTCTGACACAGAGCTTAACTATACATTGTATGAAAGCGTTCTTCCGGGAGCTTATAATCCCGATAACGCACTTGGCAGCGGAAGCTGTGAGATAAAGGGTGATTTTAAGGGATTTATAAAAATTGCTCTGCCTGTAAGCGGTTTTAAGAATAATCGTGTTCTTCTCGGTTTTGCGGAGAATGAAAACTTAAAGCTCGGTATTTCCTCAAAGCGTGTAACCGGAGCGCCTGCATTAATTAAGACATATAACGAAATAGCGCACGATGAAATCAAGCAGTTTAGAGATTGTATTATAAACTCCATCGGAGGAAAAACATATGTGGATTACTGCTTTACATTTAAAAACCTTAAAAACTCCGATGCGGTCTATAAGGCAGAAAATGTAATCAACGGCTATTCAAGACCATACATCAATACAAATGTTTGGGTAAGCGGCCAAAAACATCCTTCCCTTACGGTTGAGTTTGAAAAACCCGAGGATATAAACGAATGTATTCTTATTCATAATGCTCAGCTCGAAACGGATCATTTCAGCGAGCCTATTGAAGTTCTTAACAAGGATTTTAATGTTACTTTTATTACCGAAAACGGTGAAAAGAAAACGGAAATCAGAGATAATTTCTTAGGTCAGACGGTAATTAAGGAAAAGCTTGAAAGGGTATCAAAAATCAGAATTGATTTCATTTCAAATAACGGTAAGGATACAACGGAGCTATATGCAATAAAGGTATTTTAACGGTAAAGTGTTTGCCTGTTTACTGCTGAGCTAAGCGAAGCCGTAAACAGGCACGGCAATATTTTAAATCGGTGCGTTTATACCCGTTAAGCGTTAGTATTAAAAAAGCAAATATTTGTTAGAGCTTTGTAACCCTAAGCAATTTGAATTTATTCCTGATAAACAAGGCGATGTACGACGCAATATAACTGAATTTATAATAAACCATCGGCAGTATAATGACAGAAAGGCAGAGAAAATGTTATGAAAAAGGCGTGTCAAGGCGACTGTTATGCTAATATTACCGGAATGAGTATGGAGGTGCGTGCGAACGAGCCGTGGATGATATGCGGTTCCGATTTGCAGGGACGCAAGGTGTTTTATGTGCCTAAAAAGCCGGAAGACAACTTTAATGCGCGCGAGTCTCTTAAAAAACATATGCGCGGAGAAACGGTCTATGACAGTTATTTGGCAGCGGCAGAAGAGGCTTCAAAACAAGCTGAAACGGACAAGGCGTTGTATATAAAAACAAACAAAACACCGATGCTGGTTTGGGCAGAGGGCGGTTTGCCTCAGCCGGTCAATGTTCCGCGTATATATGCCGTCACACCGGCGGCAAGGCTAAAGGGCGGAGATATTATTCGCATTGCCGGTGCAAACATTCATTATGTACGCGAAACAGCTTCTGACGGCAATTCAAATATTGCTTTAGTGGATGAACAGGGAAAAATTTATTTATTACCTTTCGGCGGTGCATATGGATATGAACGATCGATTGAAAACAATTTTATCGTTAATGCCGTTTTGCCAAGCCATTTGGCTGTTGGCAAGTATCGGCTTTATGTTAACAACGGCTACTCGGATATTGGTTGGAGTGAACCGTTCGAGCTGGAAATAGAAGAACCGCACCGACACAGCGGCATATACTTAAATGCGGTCACAGAAGGAGTTTGCAATGACGGAACCCAAGAATCCGGCGAAGCATTGCAGCACTTAATTGATCGTCTGGCAGCTAATGGCGGAGGTACAATATATCTTCCGAGCGGTCGATATATTTTATCTAAAACATTGGTGGTCAAGCCGGAGGTTCAACTGATTGGAGCAGGGAAAGAAGCTACCTGCTTTTGCGTTGATTTAGAGCGATTCGGGTTTCATTCTGAAATTGATCCGAATACATATGTGTATTTTGATTTAAAGGGCGTATCAGGGGATTGGAAACCGTTTAAAGAAGGATGCGCCCCCATGGTTTGGCTCCAAAGCTATACGCGTCTGGAAGGGATAAAGATTGACGCCGATGCGATTATGACCGGAGACAACACATTTCCTTTCTGCCTGCAAATAGACAGCCCGGATTCGACGGAATACTTAAAATGCGCCTCGGTATACAACTGTGACTTCCGAAGCACTAAACTTAGTAACCGACCTGAGGGAAAATGGAATTCAATTTCTTCTGGCGTATTGATACTGGGCAAGGTGTATGGTTTGGATTTTCGCAATAATACGGTAACGGCATTTTATCCTTTTGAAATGGACAACGGGCCGCTTAAGAATTCATACATAGGGTTTAACACTTTTTGCAGTTCCCGTTCGGGAAACCAGAATGTTTCTATACGCACGCCAATCCGCTCTACCATCGAAGAAAACCGATTGATTGCCGGCGGACGGGGTATGGTAATACAACGCGGCTTCTTACCCGACGAACCAACAATTACCAAAAACAACCTCTTTATCGGGAATTCATTTACCGAAAATATGGGTGTCACGAACGGTTCAGAGGCTTTTATGTATGAAACCGGCAATGAGGGTATTTTTTACAGCGAATTTGAAAAAATTGACGACAGGACTATTCGTATTTCAACCGAAAAGCAACCGTTGCTTGAACGGGAAGGTTTCTATATCGGTTCAGCTGTATATGTTACGGATGGGTGCGGGGTTGGATCATTGCGCTTTGTGGAGTACAACAAGGCGGACGGTACAATCGGTTTAGACAAACCGTGGCGTGTGGATGACAGTTCAAAGATTATCATTATGCAACAATATGCAATAGACAATGTACATATTTGGAATCGGTTTTCTGACGGTACATCTTGTATGATGCAATACGGTACAGCATTCAGAAATATTTATGCCGCAAATGAATTGTCCGGCGATGCTTTGATTATGGATGCCGTGCGCTATGGTCTGCAGGTTTATAACCTGATAAAGAACAATCGTTTAAGAAACGGCGGACGAATTGCATTGTACGCAACTCAGAGTTTTGATAAATCCTCTGAGGACGGATTCATGCATGATGGATTCACAAGAATCTTTGCGAATGAAATACGAACAAACACCAATGTTTTTCAGAATACGCAGCTTGCCGGCATTAACAACTGTGACGGCAGCCAATGGACCTTTACAAGAGGAAGCGAGGGCGGAATAACATTAAAGTCTATGTGGAGTTGGCCGCCTGAAAAGGATTCGACAGTTGTATTCAAGGGAATACCTGCCAAGATATCAGATACATTGATTTATGATAATTTTATTACCGGCGGAGATAACGGTGTGTTTGTTTCTAAAAATGTTGCAAATACGATAATAGAGCGTTTGTATACCAAAGACTGTTTGAATTCGATTCAGGATTTGGGTGAAAATACGGTTAACCTGAATATGCATGAGCTTCATTCGCGGGATTTGCATACACGGGGCGGTTATCTTGCTTGGCTTGTAGCAAAATACGATTTGATTTGTGCAGGAATCTCAGATGAACGCTTTGCGGATGTACGGGAGAATACTTCGGATTTCGAGGAAATTCACACGGCGCTCAAAGTGGGTATTGTTAATAGTGGTGATGACGGTCTGTTCTATCCGCGTGCACAAGTTTCAGAAAGTGAAAAGAAAGAATGGGAAACCAAAGCAAAAATGGCTGCCGAAAAACTTTATCCATTGGATAACAGGTAAGCAAAAGAGTATAAGAGGTCGGTTTCAGGAAGACAATGGCACATAATCCTGTTTTTATTTGTTGAACTTTGGTATTAGGAGAAAACACAAATGATTGTTAAGCAATATATTAAGGATTTTGAAAAAATGGGGTTCGGACTGTTTGTTCATTTCGGACTTTACAGCATTATAGGCAAGGGTGAATGGTCAAAAAAGCTTTTAAACATTCCTGATGAGGAATACGACGAGGCTTTCAAAAGCTTTTGTCCGCGTGCGGATTGGGCAACCGAGCTTGTAAAAACGGCAAAAAACGCAGGCTGTAAGTATATTACTCTTACAACGAAGCATCACGATGGCTTTTGCCTTTATGACACAAGGGGTCTTAATGATTATGACGCACCGCACGCCTGCGGCAGAGATTTGGTAAGAGAATTTGTCGATGCGTGCAGAAAGGAGGATATTAAACCTTTTTTCTATCATGCATTGCTTGATTGGCATCCCAAATCCTATGAAGAGAATTTTCCGGAATATTTAAAGTATCTGCGGGATAATGTTGAACTGTTATGTAAAAATTACGGCGAAATCGGCGGCTTTTGGTTTGACGGACAATGGGACAAATGGGACGCAGATTGGGAAGAAGACGCATTGTATGGCACTATAAGAAAATATCAACCCAACGCTATGATCATCAATAATTCAGGTATGGAAAAAAGAGGGCATAGCTGGAATACCGAGCTTGACAGTGTGACCTTTGAACGCGGAAAGCCATTCCCTATAAATCAGGAAAACGCACAGAAATATCTTGCAAGCGAAATGTGCGAAGTATTCAACGACCACTGGGGATACGCAGAACAGGACCTTGATTATCGGTCTGCGGCGGAAATGATAAGTACGCTTTGCGAGTGCAGAAAGGCCGGTTCGAATATGCTCCTGAATGTAGGACCTATGGGAGACGGCACATTAAGGATTATAGACAGAGGAATACTTGAAGTCATAGGTCAGTGGACAAAATTGAACGGCGAAGCTGTTTATGACGCAAGACCGACCGATATAGCTGTCACAAGAAACGATAAGGACTTTATCCTTAAAAACGAAAATAATTATTATTTGTTTTGCTTTGAATTACCGATGGTTGCCGATAAAAACGTTGCAATATTCAGGAATGCCGAATATACTTCGCTGTTTAATATTAAAGATAAAATAAAAGAAATCAAGTGGCTTGATAACGGCGAAAATGTAGAATTTGAGCAAAACGGAGAGAATGTTAAAGTGCAGCTGGTTCCTTTTACATACGGCCGAAATCTTGTAGTCAGGGTTGCAAAGATTTTTTGTTAAAACAATCAAAGAGCTTTTTGTTCTCCGTTTTAAATATGCAATATAATTGTCAGAACGAACCGAATATAAAATTGAAAAATCAGGTGATTTGAAAATGTCAGAATTAATGGAGATTATAATGATAGTAAGCTTTGCGATTCATGGCCTATGAATGTCATCAAGTCCTACAAATCTCGAACGGCTAAAGGGAAAAGTCTTACTTTTTTATGCTTGATTTTTTTCGGGTACATAGCAGGTATTATTTCTAAGCTTGTTAATGGAACTTATATGGCGGCTTTCGGGCAAAAATGGTATGTATTGGTCTTTTATATTTTAAATTTATTAATGGTAGGTACAGATTTGATACTGTATTTTAGAAACAAGAGAATTGACAGGAAGATAAACAGTAATGATTAAAGAGGAAAATATCGTTTTTAACAAAGCGGAACAGTTATTAGACATATATCTGCCGGATGATAATTATGTCAAGGCAATCTTTCTGTATTTTCACGGCGGCGGTCTGGAATGCGGTGACAAAGGCCACGGATATGTATTTGCTTCATACCTTACCGAAAGAAATATTGCTGTTGTAAGTGCCGATTACAGAATGTATCCCAAATGCAAATTTCCCGATTTTTTGGAGGATGCCGCCGATGCTGTCGCTTGGGTGTTTAACAACAAATCCAAATTCGGCGGATGCGAAAATGTCTTTGTAGGAGGAAGCTCGGCTGGCGGATATATTACAATGATGCTTTGCTTTGATAAAACATACCTTGAAAAGCGCGGTATCTCTCCGAACAAAATAAGCGGATTTATACATGATTCGGGTCAGCCGACAACGCATTTTAATGTCCTTAAATATTCGGGATTGGACTCAAGAAGAGTTATTGTAGATGAAAAGGCTCCGCTGTTTTTTATAGGATTGGAAGAAAGCTATCCTCCTATGTTGTTTTTGGTTGCCGACAAGGATATGGAAAACCGTTGCGAACAGACTATGTTGGTGTTATCAACATTAAAGCATTTCAGATATGATTTGTCCAAAATCAAACTTAAGGTAATGCATGGCGGACATTGTATGCACTGTTCCGCTAAAGAGGAAGACGGGACAAGCGTTTTCGGTAAAATAATTTTCGATTATATATCGGAGGTAAATAATGAAGATACTGTCAATAGGCAATAGCTTTTCGCAAGACGCACACAGATGGTTACATTCATTAGCGGCGGCCGGAAATGATAACATAGATACATATAATCTGTACATCGGCGGTTGCACGCTCGAAAGACATTGGGAATGCATAGAGAATAATCTGAATGATTATGATAAAGAGGGTAATGACGGAAAATTTTTATGCAAGTCGAGTGTCTCGGAAGCGCTTAGTGGCGACACATTTGATGTTATTACATTACAGCAGGCAAGCGGCTTCAGCGGTAAGCCGCAGTCATATATTCCGTATCTAAGTAACATCAATGAGTTTGTTAAAAAGTATCAGCCTAAAGCCAAAATATATTTTCACAAAACATGGAGCTATGAAATAGATTCTACTCACGAGCATTTTAAGTTCTATAATAACGATCAGAAGGAAATGTATCGCAGAATAAGTGATTCAAGCAAGATGGCTTCAAAGCTAATCGGAGCGGAGATAATTCCTGTTGGAGATGTAATTCAATCGCTGAGGGAAAATACAAAGGAATTTGACTATGCCGGCGGCGGACTTTCTTTATGCCGAGACGGGTTCCATCTTTCACTTTTATATGGAAGATTTGCCGCCGCGGCGACATGGTATAAAGTTCTTACAGGGAAGGATGTTGATACAGAAAAATTTGCAGAACAGAATCCTGATTTTGATATTTCTCTGCTCAAGGTTATTGAAACGGCAATTTTAAAGTTTTAAAGTCCGACGGTTAAGACATCACTTAAAAAAGCGGACAAATACCGATACTTTATTTAAAAAGCAATATAACGGTCTGACTTATTTAATATTAGAAAATTAGGGAGGAAAAATCAGATGATTACAAACCATATGTTTGATTTCACAGTAGAAAAGGTCAAGGCAAAATATAAAGATTCAGACGGAGACTGTAATACAGTGATTTTGCAATTTATATATTGCAGAGTTGCGAGGGATAAGGTATATGTATGGCTCACCTCTGAAGACAAGGTAAATCTTGTTGAAGTCAAGGGTAATATGGGGCGCTATTCTGTCAGACTCGATTCCCAAGAGGATATTTTAAACTACATAGAGGAATACTTAACAAAAGACGGATATGCAGAAGATTTGAAAATTGATTATGACTATTATGACGAAGAAGAATTTAAAAGAAAAATTGATGTTTTTGGATTTTCTGAAAATGATGAGGACTGTATTAAACACAAGTCGTTGTCAGGCAAGTATGAGTTTTGTATTGATGAAAACGAAAAATACTATACCAATATATACTTGCTCCAAAAGAGTACGGGGGATATGCGTCTTGCGGCAAAGCTTATAAATAACACTTCGTACGATTATGAGGAATATTGTGCCGTCAATATTAGTAATGCTACAGAATATTTCTTTGATAAAGCATAGCCGTAAAAAGCACATTTATTCATGAACGATAGCGAGGGAATAAATGGGCGAGAAGATAACAAAGGGATTTTTAAGTGAAAACTTGACGCTTTGGATTTTTAGAATATAATAACGGTATAATACTTTTTATCCTGTCTTTGTTTTGAAATAAGGACAGGATTTTTTTATTTTTAATATTTTAAGGTGGTGAAAATTTATGTTGTAAAGATTAGAGATCGGATTAAAATTTACGGTTGAGTCTGCGGAGAATGTGTCCGAGTGTGACTCCCGAAGCTTTGCTTAATGACAAAATAAAACGAGAAAGGGGGAATTTTATGAGCAAACACAGAGGAAGAAAAAGAAGCAATTACATATCAGAGAGGGATAAAATAATGCATAATCTGAACGAGCTTTTTGTACCGGGAACAAAGAAGAACAATGCGGAAAGGTATCAGATAAGGAGCTATAAAAGCCTTGAAAACTATAAAAATATTGCCGGAAGATTTATAGATTACTGCGAGAAAGAGAACATAGAAACAGTGTCTGCAATGGGAAATATGATACCTGAGTATTTACTTCTTAAAAAAGACGAGGGCTGTTCGAATGCTACATATAAAACATACCGCACAGGACTTTCAAGAGCATTTAAAATAGACGCTGCCGAAATTCAAAGGAATGTGGATATACTCTCTCGCGGCAAAATAAACTTCACATTAAGGCGGGAAGACCTTAAACGCTCAAGAGATTATTACTTTAAAAACAGAATTAACGATACCGAAAAAGGAACGACGGCTTACGAAATAAGAATTGTTTGCGAGGCAACAGGTCTCAGACGGGCGGAGCTTGAAAGCGTATGCCCACAGCATTTTTTATATGACGATACAGACAATAAATACAAAATATTTCTTACCGCATCAAAGGAAGCGAGAGAAAAAACAGGATACAAAAGAGTTGACTGCAAGGGTGGAAGAGACAGAATCATTGAAATATTAAACGATAAAGAAGCAATAGATATAATTGAAAAATGGTGTAGGGACAAACCGCCCGACGAACCGATTATGAAGAATAAACACATAAGCAGAAGTCAGGATATACACAGCTATAGGGCGGTGTATGCCAACAGGCTGTATACGAAATATGCAAGACCCGTAAATGAAATAGACGAAAGGGAACGAATACCGGCGCAGAGAAAAAGTAAATCAAGGGACGGTACGGTTTCACCGATAATAAGGCTGAAGGGTGATTTGAACGGTGTTGTACTTGACCGTGAAGCCTGCCGCGCCGTGAGCCGAAACCTCGGGCATAACAGGGAAGAAATTTTCGGCGCTTCTTACTTTAGAAAGGACCAAATACCAAAGGAAATGATAACATTATAAATAAAAAATGCAGTTGACGGCATATACTTCGTCAACTGTATTAAAAATCTATTATATTTTTGACGGGAGGGCAAGCAGTTTTCTTATTCTTACCTGCAAATGCTTTTCAATCGCTGTTAAGCGCTTTTCGGGGAGGTTAATGCCCGGGTGTCGAGCAAATTTAAAATCTATAAGCTTGCGAAGTTGATTTTTCTGTTTGTTTCCCATAACCTCTGCACAAATGCTTTCGTATGAAACGCCGTAAGGATTAGAACGGGTTTTGGCATACGCATCCAAATTCTTAATATCGTCATCTAAAGCATAATTGAAAAGGGACAAACCGTTATCGAATATAGGAGCAGGGGAAATGATTTTACCTGTATGATTGTCCCTTAGTATACCAAAGTTCCCGAAATGACGGTCTTCATTGTAAATTACTGCGTCAAATACAAGCATACTTCTAAGACTTTCGGAAAAATCATTGCCAAGCGTTCGGTAGTAATCAAGGCAAGCCTTAATGCCGCCCGTTTTTACAATCCTTCCGATAGATACAAAAGAAGTGTCAATATCGGTGAATATTTTACATTTGGACGCTAATATGCCCTTCCAATTTTCCAAATCATATTCAACCGCATTTAAGCCCATTGTCTTTGCAATTTGGTAGGCGTAGTATTCAGAATACGGTTCTTTTCCCGAATTGGCAAAGCCCTCGGTACCACCCTTGTAAAGATAAATTCCGTCGTTTTCAATGAATCGCCATGCTTTACGGAGCATACCCTGTGTGGTAAGCTCGGGCGAAGTTGTGAAAGCCTGATTTGCCGTGCCGACGCCGGTATAAGCTACCAATGACAAAACCTCTGAAAAGCGGTTTTCGTAAAGGTTGTATTCTTTGAAGGTGCCGCTAAAATCGGACGGTACGACCCAATAGCTGTCGTTCAATGAAAGACCTTTACATACATCAATTATTCCCTTTGTATTATTAAGACTGAGGCCGAGCGTTTTTAATATTTCATCAACAAACGCACGGTTTTTCGGAATGACTCTGCGCTCCAGCCACTTAATAACACCGTCGTCAGTTACTTCTAAATCCAAAGGAAAAAGGTTTTTCATATCGGTATTTACAGATAAAATATGGGCTTTTAAACCTTCTAATCCCTTTTCTTCAAGTGTAAATGTCAGTATTTCATCATCATACAATCGAAGCGAATAGCAGTTGTTCATTTCCGTTTTCCTTTCCTCTAAGAGTATATTGACATCTTTGCCGAGAGCCTCGGATATTTTTATAAGCATATCAAGGGATAAGTTTTGTGAGCCGCTTTCTATTCGGCATATATTGGAACGCTGTGTTCCGATTAAGCTTGCCAATTCCGCCTGTGACATTTGCTTTTCGAGCCTTGCCTCGGTAAGCTTTGAAATTATTTGCTGCCTTGAGCGCAATATATTATTATCATCCACAAAATATCTCTCCGTATATAAATCTTAGCCTCATTATGTTATCATATTTGATAACATATGTCAAGGCTACGGTATTATATATGTTTAAAAATCGAAAAGTCAATATCCTATATATGCTATTGACGGTAAATTCAGAGTAAGTATAATAATAGCAGTAAGATTTTAAAGTGAGTTAATTTTTTAATACATAGCGCAGTTTTTTCATTTTCGGGTGGGATTACTGCGCTATTATATATATATAATTTTAAAACAAAGGAGTAGATTTAAATGCTTAAAAAGGGAGATATTGTATGGGGAACGCTTTACACAACAAGCGAGGACAGAAATTTGCAGCAGGGGAGGAGACCCTTGCTGCTGTTAGGTAATGATAAAGCCTGCGAATACTCGCCGATAATTTCGGTAATTCCGCTAAGCTCAAAGCACCGAAAGGAAAAAAGCATACCCACACATGTCTTAATCAAACCTGTCGATACATTAAACGGTAAACTTAAGAAAGACTCTGTTGCTTTAACAGAGCAACTGCGGTGCATTTCAAAGGAGTCGCTGATCGGCGGCAGGGTGGATTCCGTTAATCAGGAAACCATGAATGAAATCGAGAAAAATATCAAGCTTCAGCTTGGTATAGCTTGATAAGAAACTTCAAAGGAAGCCCCGTTACGGGGCTTCCTTTTTTATTATACGATATACCAACTTTATGGAGCAATTCATCACCGCCCAACTCAGAGATTATAGTCGGTGTACCCTTGCTCCGAATTTGATGGAAGTCCTTTTTCTATTGACATAATTAAAAATATAAAATATAATAATAACGAAAGTTATACTGTAGAATAACTTTTCGGAGGTGTTTTTATGAAAAATAAGTTAAATATATATCACGGCTCTCAAAAAATAATAGAGAAGCCTATATTTGGATATGGAAAAAGGTATAATGATTATGGGTTGGGTTTTTACTGTACCGAGAGCATAGAATTAGCAAAAGAATGGGCTTGTCCAATTAAAAATGATGGATATGCCAACAAATATTCCTTATCATTGGACGGGCTTAATGTCACACAACTGACCAAAGGAAGCTACAATATATTAAATTGGCTTGCTGTTTTGCTTTCTAACCGTAAGTTTGATATAAATGCTGCTGTTGGAGAAAATGCAAGAGATTTTATTTTATCGCATTTTATGCCTGACTTAACCAATACCGACATTATGATAGGGTATAGAGCCGATGACTCATATTTTTCTTTTGCAGAAGATTTCGTTAATAATTTAATTTCGCTAAGAGATTTAAATTATGCAATGCAGCTCGGAACGCTCGGAGAGCAGATAGTGTTAATATCGGAAAAATCTTTTGAAAAAATAGACTTTCTCGGATATGATGTTGCTGATTATCGAAAATATTATTATAAAAGGGCAAAAAGAGATGAAGACGCAAGAAAAGCATATTTTAATAAGAAGAAAAATCTTGAACAGCTTAAAGATGATATCTTTATCTTAGATATAATAAGGGAGGATATGAAAAATGACGACCCACGCTTACAATCAGTTATATCTAAGTAAATCGTCTCGTGTTTTAGGTAATATGCTTCACGATGCGGTTGTTGAATTTAAAATAGACGGTCAGCGGTTCCTTGAATTTTTCGTTCAGTCCGGTGTTGCAAAGCAATTTGAGGAGGGAAACCCTAAATATATAGCAGGGAAAAGCGGATTAGAGCTTTTTCTGGAAGTAATAGAAAAAACGACAGGTAAAACCTATAATGCCGATTTTATTGAAACCTTTGACCGTGATGAGGTATACTGGGTAGGCTGGATATTAGCTCATTATCAATGGTATTCGAGCAGACCGTTTAAGGAAATTTTAGAAACTGTTTCGTATAATGATTTTCTTTGCTTATATCCAACTCTTCATGAAGCAGACATCCAAAAAAGCTACGAAGTTTTAGATATGCACTTTTTAAAAAACGAGAATAAGCTTAAAATCGTTCGTCAAAGATGCGGTCTAACTCAAAAAGAATTGGCTGAAAAAGCGGGAATACCGCTTAGCACCCTTAGAGGATATGAATATGGTAAAAAAGATATCAGCAAAGCAGGAGCAGAAACGGTAATAAAATTAATTAATGTGCTTAAATGTGACTTTTCGGACCTTCTTGACAAATTTTAAAAACCAAATATGATATTAAGGTAAAACATTTTAAGGAGCAATTAGATTTTTTCTGATTGCTCTGGTTTTTTATTTTTTAAAAAGGAAAAAATATCAATTACTCAGCCTAAATCAAAGATTATAGTCGAGGCTTGTAAAAAGACTGATTGATAAGCCTTAGTGACCCCAATAAGACTACGGATACTGTCGGGTGGGTACTCCGTTATTGCCGAATATAAACAGAACGGATACCACAGGCTTTTATGATAATATCTTTGATCATTATAAAAGCCGTGGACAAGATACAGAGTTACCGTAGAATATGTATCCGGTGCTGTTTCATCAAACGGAGTATATACTTGTCTTGCTTTCCAAGGATATAATGAAGACGGCGGAAGAGATTATGTTGATGTGCAAAGAACCTACCGCAATAATAATGAGGCTGCTGTGGTTGCCAAACTTCTTACGGTATCCTTTGAGATTTCTGCTGTTAACGATAATAAAATGGTCTTTTGGTCACAGATTTATCTTAAAAATCTTGCGGATGCTCTTTGTATTGACAAAACAAATACAAAAGCTATAATTAACTTAAGAATTATTTACTTTAAAGTTAATTACTAAAACGAGGAGGAACAGGAATTTGTTCATAGGACGGGAAAGGGAACTTGAAGCCTTAAACGAAATGTATTTAAAGGACAAATTTCAGTTATTCGTATTATACGGACGCAGGCGTGTGGGCAAAACGACCCTGTTGAATGAATTTTGCAAAAATAAAAATGCTGTTTTTTATTCTGCCGAGCAAAGCAACAGCAAATTAAACTTAGAAAAATTTTCAAACACGGTATTTGATTATTACGGTGAAAAAAACTGGAACCGTTTTCTTCATGGGGAAATGCGTTGCTTTATATAAATGACCGTCAAAAAGAAAAACGGTTAATATTGGTTATTGATGAGTTTCCGTATCTTGTAAAAAAGAATAGAGCTTTGCTCTCGGAATTACAGCACTTAATAGACCATAGGATCAAGGACGGAAATTTGTTTATAATTTTATGCGGCAGTTATATGGGCTTTATGGAAAAGGAAGTTTTGGGCTCGAAAAGTCCGTTGTTCGGAAGGCGAACGGGTCAGCTTCATATGAAACCGTTTAGTTATCAGACAAGTATCCGTTTCTTGAATGAGTTTTCGAATGAGGACTAATTAAAATTATACGGCGCTTTCGGAGGAACGCCTTTATACCTTAATCAAATTCAACCGGAAAAATCCTTTGAAGATAATATAAAAAACGCTTTCCTTAAGGTTACGGCGTATTTATATGAAGAACCGTTATTGCTTCTACGGCAGGAGGTTAAGGAACCGGGTGTATACAGCGCAATTATAGAAGCTATTGCCGGCGGTTATACAAAATCAAACGAAATCGCAACCAAAATAGGTGAAGACAGTGCTAAATGCCTTAAGTATATTAAAATACTGTGTGATCTCGGAATAGTATATAAGGAGACACCGTTTGGCGAAAAAGAAGCCTCAAGAAAGACAATTTACGGTATATCGGATCTTATGTTCAGGTTTTGGTATCGGTATGTGTTCCCGAACCGTACACTTATAGAAACCGGTGCAATCGAGGCGGTATGGGAGAAAAAAGTAAGTCCCGATTACAGTAATTATATGGGACTTGTGTTCGAAAAAATATGCGGAGATTATTTAAACTCGGAAAACGCAAAAGGCAATCTTCCGTTTTTGTTTACCACCATAGGCAGATGGTGGGGTACAAATTCCGCAACACACAGTCAGGAGAAAATAGATATTGTGGCAAACAGTTCCGACGATTATCTTATAGGAGAATGCAAATGGCGCAATGAAAAAACGGATATGTCTGTTTTGAGCGGTCTTAAACGGAAAGCGGATGTATTTAATAAAAACCGCGGTAACACATGGTTTGTGCTTTTTTCAAAATTCGGATTTACAAATGAACTTGTTTCAGAAGCTGCGAAGGATAACAGAATAATCCTTGTTGACACAGATAAACTTATAAAAGCATAGAACGGAGCCTTTCGATATACATTGTCATCGAAAGGCTTTCGCTTTGTAACGCTTAATTAAAAGCCATAAAGGAGGTCCCGATACGGGGCTTCCTTTTACTATATATAGGATATTTGTATTTCGTTTTTAAAATACCCTCTTAAAAATTTGACACCTTGAAAAAGAAAAATATAATTTCAATATACTGATTTTAAAACAGTGATTTTTTAAAATGAAGGGGGAGTTAATTATGGGAAATAACGAAATAGAATTTATATTTGAATACAACAGTTCTGTCAATGCACCGACCTTTTTGGAGGCTACGGAACAGCTTGTCGGAATTAAACTGAGCAACGCCAAAGATTTAAATTCCGCCGCTTAATTTAATATGCAAAAAGTGAAATTATAACAGTTTTTGTTGAATACAATTTTATAGGAACCTTAGAATGTTTTAAGATTCCTTAGTCCTATTAAGTATTAGGAGTGATTTTATTGAGTTCGGCGGAAATTGAATTCATTTTTGCATACAGTGATGATGAAAATGCTCCGTCATTCTTAGAAATGACAGAAAAGCTAATCGGTATAAAGTGCGAGGATGAATTTGAGGAAGTAAAACCGACATCACAGGTTTCACATTTGAACTTATAAAATCTTAATTGACCTTTAGGGGGGAATAAAAATGACAGTGTTAAAGGGACGAGCTGTTTCCTATTTGCGGCTTTCAAAGGATGATGTTTCAAAGGGAAAATATAAAAAATTTGAAGCTTCAAATTCAATAGTCAATCAACGGGCAATAGTGGAACGAACCGTGAACAAATATCCGGATTTAATGCTTGTAGGCGAGTATTGCGACGACGGATTTTCAGGTATGGATTTTAACAGAAAGGATTTTATAAGACTTGAAAAAGACGCCGCCGCCGGAAAATTCGATATGGTGCTGGTAAAGGATATTTCCCGTTTCGGGAGAGAGCAAACCGGTGTGACAATAGCTATAAACAGATTTATAAGCAAGTACCGTGTAAATGTAATATCAATTACCGAGGATTATAACTGCGCCGAAGACCTTGACGGACTTGAAATGAAGATTAAAATATTGCTTAATGAGTTTTATTCGCAGAATATTTCCGAAAAGGTAAGGGCAGAGGTCCGTTCAAAGCAGGAGCTTGGGAAATTTATCGGAGCTTTTCCGAGCTACGGTTATAAAAAAGACCCGACCGACCGTAACCACCTTATAATTGACAAGGAGGCTGCGGCAGTTGTGAAAAGAGTTTTCGACGAATTTTTAAACGGTAAAGGCAAGCTCACGATTGCGAGAGATTTAAACCGTGACGGCATACCTTGCCCGTCACTTTATAAAGAGCTTAACGGCTTTAACTATAAAAACGCAAATAAGCTTGATTCCACACGCCAGTGGACCTATTCTACCGTAAATAAGGTATTGCACAACAGAATTTACACCGGAGCTATGGTTCAGGGAAAGAGCAAGCTTTCAAAGTTTGACCGAGAATGTAAGGTTTTTGACGATAATGATAATATAAGAATAAAAACGAAGCAAATCGAAGAGGATAAATGGTTTGTTGTTGAAAATACCCATGAGCCTATAATAAGCAATGACGAATTTGAAATTGTGAGGGGATTGCTAAAAAGAAGCTCAAGGACGATAAACTTTGAGAATATTTCATTGTTTGCCGGAATGATTAAATGCGGCGACTGCGGCAAGGCGCTTGTTAAGAACAAAAGCGGCGACAGAATTTACTATATTTGCTCAAAATACCGTCAGTTAGGCAAGGATGCCTGCACCCGACATACCGTAGGCGAGGATATGCTTTCGAAATATATTCTGAAAGAGCTGTATAACGACGCTAAGCTGTATAGGGACGGACTTAATACCTTGAAGCAGAGGGAAGAAGAATACAAAAAGCGGATTTCCGAAAATGATTTAAGCCTTGAAATAAGTAATTACAGAAAATCCGCGGATAAATTGCAGGAGCAAAAAAGGGTGTGGATAAGAAATGCGGTAAACGGAGTAATTACAGAGGAGGAAGCGGACGCCGAAGTAAGGAGACTTTCCGAAGAACAGGAAAGAATAAATAAAGCAATTTCAGCACTTGAGAAGAAAAACGGAAAGCCGGACAGCCCTAAAATATCGGAAAATTCTTTGATTGAGGGGCTTATAAACGAGGATTTATCGGTGCTTACAAGGAAAATACTGCAAACCTATATTAAATCGATAACCGTTTTTGAAAAGGGGAAGAAGCTACAAATTAAAATTGAAAAGACTTATATGAGTCCCGAAAAAATAATTTAAAACACAAGCCGAAAAGGAGTAAAATTTTCATCCTTTCGGCTTGTGCTTTTTTCGAAAAAATGTTATTATTAATATAAGGAAAAAAGTCCGTGATAATCAGCATCTTAACTGACCTTTCGCCCACGCCGCGTCGAAGCTTATTGCCACCTGCTTTTTATCGGTTTCCACGCAGTAAATAGGAAGCTTTCGGTCATTGTTCGCAAAGGCTCTGACAGAGCCTACCGTTATGCCTGTTACCGCTAAAACCGCTGTGATTGCAAGCATAATATGCTTTCTTGTTATTATTATAAATTTCATAGCTGCCTCTCCTTTTGTTCGCCAAAATGTTGGTTTGCGAACCTTTTTCTATTAAAAAAATATGAGGCGCGGCTTGTATACTATTCTAATTATTTAACGCGATTTGCATTGACAGACTAAAAAACCTCCGCGCCTGATAAATCATATCAAACGTGGAGGCTTTTAATTTTTTAAACTTTATTCTGCTGCCGTATCCGAAGAATCTGCACTTCCTTTGTAGGAATTGATATAAATTTTAACCGCCGAATCCGCGCTTATCTGCGTGCCGTATTTCGGCTCCTGTTCAAGCACGGTGCTTGGTTCGCGGTCTTCATCGTATTTCTCGAGCACCTCGATATTATCGTAAAGAAATCCCTGCTTTAAAAGTTCAAGCTTTGCTTTGGTTTCGTCAAGTCCTAAAACATTGGCTATCTTAATTTCTTTAGGACCGAGACTGATTGTAATCTCAATTTTAGTGTCCCTCACAACTCCCGTACCCTCGGCGACCGATTGAGCGCAGATTTGACCGCGTGGGTATTTATCGTTAAATTCCTTGCCTTTAATTATAAATTCAAATTTTTCATATTCCTCGTTTTCAGAAAGCTCCGCATAATATTTTCCCGTAAGCCGAGGAACGGTGAAAAGGACTGCGGATACTTCCGCGCCGCTGTCAATATCGCCTATTTCATCGATCGAGGGGGCGCTGACAGAAACGTTGCCTGTTTGAGCGGGGTTGTTCTTGTTCCCGAAAAAGTCCTCCTTGAAGACCGTGAAGATAAGCACGGCGACAATTGTCACAAAGACTGCCGCGGTGCAAGCGGAAGAAATAATGACATATTTGGCGGTGCCGCCGCTCTTTTTCGGAGACTTTACTTTCCTTGCCTCCGCTTTTTCGGACTTTCGGGATATAGTGGCAGTATCCGCGGTTTCGGCATATACAAGTTCGTTTTTAAATGCCTCGATATTTTTGGTGCGGTTTTTCGGTAACACCTGAAGTCCGTTTGCAAGCGCGGACAAAACGTGGCGCGGCAGTTCTTCGGCAAATTTCGCCGAAACGGTCATAGAGTCGTTGCTTAGTCTTTCGGTAGCCTTTGGCGGCACATTGCCCATAAGCACGTCGAACAGCACCGCGCAGAGCCCATAGACATCGGTATACGTATCCATATGCATATCAGAATCGTATTGCTCTATGGCGGAGAAACCGGAGAAAAGCTCGCTTTCGAGCGGACTGTCAGAGCAACGAAGATTTTTAACGCTGTATTCGGCAATGCGGAGCTTGCCATCGCGTCCAACAAGTACGGTATCGGTTGAGATTCCACCGTGGATTATTCCGAGGTCATTCATACCCTTAACCGTGTCGATAAGGGGCAGAAACAGGGGTCTTGCCTGTTCCCATTTAAGCAGACCGCCGTTTTTGGCTAAAAACTCTTTAAGAGTAATCGCAGAAATACTCTGCGTTACGGTATAAACCGTTCCGTTCTCCTCAAACACATCGGTTATCGGCATTAGTGAGGGTAGGGAGGAATCTTTTATCTGGCGGTTAATATCGACAAATTCGATTAATCCCTCGTTGAAGGTGTATTCGCCGCCCTTTATCATTCCGACAGTCCTATCGCTGTTTCTGACGGCAAAGCCCGTGGGAAAATACTCCTTTACCGTAACAACCGCCGATTCCGAATTATCCCAGCCAATATAAGTAATGCCTTCGCCGTTTCGGTGCTTTGCCTGACCTACTGTGTAGCGTTTGGCAAGAACGAATTTTACGGGCAGACAATCCGAGGCGTTTTGAGCCGAGGAATCGTACCCGCATATGGGGCATATTTTTTCGCCGCCGCTGCCGTTCATACAGCCGGGGCACAGTTTTTCGGTTATTGACATAAGAATTACACATCCTTTAAAGGAAAAAACAGTTTAGGCTATTATAACATATAATCGTTGAAATTTCAATTATTTATGTTAATCGGACAAGACAAGGCTGAAATTATCGTCCGTATCGGATTTATTCGCCTTTCTGCGCGGCTGTGCCGAGTCGGTTATCGGTATCATTTCCCGAAAAACGCAGGTATGGCGTTCGGTTATGACCCTGTCCTCGTGTAGCGAGCCGAAATACCAATGCCGAAATTCGCAGGAACGTCCTATTTCCTCAAGATAGCCGTTGAGCTTGTTTACCCGGTCGGCGTCCCCTCGGCGCAAAAGTATCGCGCTTTTTACAAGGGATGGCGGCTCGTGGGTAATTATGTAATCCACCCGAAGTCCTGCCTCGTCAAGGCGTTTCGCGCCCTCCGCCATTTCGGCGGGAGTAGGCTCCTCGGCACGCCACCAGTTGCCCTGCTCAAGCCGCATATCCTTGTCGGTGCTTTCTCCGCCGCCGAAGGTGAAGAAGCTTTTGCCCTCTATTTCAAAAATCTGACCCCGCATTAAGTGGATAAGGTTGCCCTTTATTCTGTGCACCATACCTCCGTGCCAGTAGGTTACCCGTGCGCGGTTTATCACATCAAGATTATCGTGAGTTCCGTCCACAAATGCGGTCACAAAACGTCTTTGCGCCAGATAGTCTATAACCTGCTTTTCGGTTTTGCCGCCGTTAAATATATATCCGAAATCGCCGCATACTATCAGTATGTCGCCGCTTTTAAGCCGTCTGAAATTGCGGTCGTACAGCCGTTCAAGACAGCCGTGCATATCGCCTGTTATGTATACCGTAATTATCACCTGCCGAAATTATAATTTTAGTCTTTAAATTGTTTGTATGTTATGGTATAATTATTTAAAAGCCCGTCCGACTTTTATTATACTATATATTCAGGGAGATTTCCATGCTAAAAAAGCTATTTTCCATTATTTTTACTGTTATTTTGGTGTTATCTGTGGTTTTAACCCCCTTGACCGCGTCCGCCTACGAAATTACGGGCTTTGATATTACCGCAAAAGCGGGTATGTTAGTGTCTATGGACACAGGCGAGATACTTTACGCCAACAATATCGACCAAAAAATGTACCCCGCGTCCTTAACAAAAATAATGACCGTCACCCTGATGCTTGAAAGCGAAAAATACGATCCCGCAGGCAAAATCGCCATGACAAAGGAAGTTCAGCAGCTGATTTTAGGTACGGGAAGCGCGGTTTCAAATTTTCAGATAGGGGAAGAGATAACCCAGCTTGATTTAGTTTACACGGTGCTTATGTCCTCTTTCGGAGACTGTGCGTATCTCGCCGCAATTTATTACGGCGGGAGCGTAGAGGGCTTTGTCGCACAGATGAATGAAAAGGCGGCGGAACTCGGGCTTAAAGGCACTCATTATTCAAATCCGGTAGGTCTTCACGAGGTTGAGAATTATACCACGGCGCGGGATGTCTATACCTTGATGAGTTATGCTTTGAAAAATGAGACCTTTAAAACCGTGTGCGGAGCCTCCCGTTATACTGTTGAGGCTACAAATATGTCGTCCAAGCGCACGCTTTCCACAACCAATTTTTTGCTTGATAACACGACAAACTATTATTATCAGTACGCCAAGGGCGGTAAAACGGGCTATACGGACGAGGCGGGGCGCTGCCTTGTAAGCTTTGCCTCCTACAACGGATATAACTATATGTGCGTGCTTATGAACTGCCCGCCCAATGCCGATAAGCGTTATGAGTTTATTGAAAGCGCCGAGCTGTACCGTTGGGCGTTCAACAGCTTTTCGTTTAAGGAGGTCGCAAATTCCACCGACCCCGTATGTGAAATGCCCGTCGAGCTGTCGCTCGATACGGATTTTGTTTCTCTCTACTTTGAAAAGCCGTTTGTGACGGTTCTTCCCAACGAGGCGGATGATTCGACAATAGTGGTCAAGCCCAAGCTTAAATCGGATTCTGTTGAAGCTCCGGTTAAAAAGGGAGAGGTTCTCGGAACGGCGGATATTATTTACGCCGAGCAGGTTCTCGGAACGGTTAATCTTGTGGCAGGAGACAGCGTTAAGGAAAGCAAGCTTCTTATAGCTTTTAAGTATGTAAAGAGCTTTTTCGGCTCTGTGTATATGAAGGTTGTTTATGTCCTTATCGCGCTTGCGGTCGTTATATTTATTTTAATGATAATAAGACTTAATATGGCGCGGATAAGAAAGCGCAGGGTTAAATACATTCCTTACGGTAAAAAGAAAGGCGACGGAAATGGGCATTAAAAAATTTACGGCGCTTTCGGTCACGTGACAGAGGGTATGGAAACAGTAGACGCGATAGCCAAAAACACTCCTGTGACCGACAACAACGGAACAGTATTAAGAGAAAATCAGCCGATAATAAAATCGGTTGAAATTATAGATTAAAACAAAAACTGCCTGAACCGTTAATATATGCGGCTCAGGCAGTTTTACAATGGAAAAATTCACTTAAAGTCTTCTTCCCTCAAGATAGAAGCGCTTATCGTCGGCACAGCCCATTGAAAAGGTTTTGCGCGGAAGAGAACCGTCCTGCCGTACGGCGCAGAACAGCTCATCCTTACTCATACCACAGAACAAAAATCCGAGTGTGTGCGGGGCTTTTGCAAGCTCGCGTAATGAATCTTCACCGTGTATATAATCGACTCTCACATTTGGATTCTGCTTTAAAAATTTGTCTAAATATGCTTGAAGTGTGCCGACCGCCAGCTTTGCCGAGGGCTTTACTGAAATTTCACGCTGATTCCCACCGTAAATGCAGGTAAAGCGCTGCGCGTCCGCGCCCTTATATTCGCCGCCCAAGGAGGAAACGAAGCCGTTTATTACCTTCTCCGGGTTCACGCCGAAAAGTACACGGTATATCGGCTCAAAATCAAGAGATTCGTCGTGAATATTAACAATCTCAACCAGCGCATAACGCGAGGCTTGGGTTTTATTAAGCCTGTAACATTCCTTTGCGGCGGCAAGGGAATGGTTGCCGTCGCCCACCGCAAAGAGCAATCGGTCATCGCCGTCTCCCGCAAGCGCTGAGAGACTTTCCTGTATTTCGGCGGCTGCTCTTTTACTGACCGCGGCTCCGAATATATGCCCTCCGTTTTGCATTAAATCAAAATCGTAAAGCGGGTCAGCGGCATCAGTTTCATTGTCAAGCGGCTCAATAACCGTTTTTGCAGGGTCGTCGATAAGCAGCATTATATGGGGGATTTCCATAGGCGCGTCTTTTCTTATTTCGACCCTCGGAGGAACGCGCTCTGCCACGGTTTCCTCGGTTGCCCTTATAAGCGTGCGGCTGTTTTTTTCGCAGCTGTAATTTTCCAAATCGATAAGCCCTACTATTCCTCGGCGCACTTTACCGCAGGAAAGGGTGCGCTTTACATAGACAAAGGTTTTTTCATATGTATTAAAAACGTCTCCGTCAAGATACTTTTTCATATTAGCGTTTATTTGAGCGGTCTTTTTACTGTTATCCTCTGAAAGATAAACCTCGGGGAAAACAATATTGAGCGCAGAGGGAGAGTCCCCAACGTATTCTCTTACCTCTTCCCAGTAATCAGGGTCTGAGGTGTATTGGTCGCAAGCTATTACCGCCCACTTTTCAAACCCGCGCTTAGGTAAAAGAATATCCGCGGGTAAAAATAAATCATCAATCATTGCAATTCTCCCCAAGATTTTCAATACGCCCTCATATCATTAGCCTTGAGGGCGTATTGAATTTACTTATAATACGAAAACTCAACCGCGGTAACCGAATCATCCGAAGGATTAATATAAACAGTTATTCCGTTGCGGCGGTCTTTTTCAGAAATAAAATAATCAAGGTAATAATTATCCTTTGAAATTCCGTAAAAATGCGAGGGAGTGCCCAGAGTGTCTATAATGTCGGTAATTGCCATTTTATTGTTTATGCCGTTGATGTTAAACTCGTGATAGCTTTCGGAGTTTGTGTAAAAGTCATTCTCAATTTTGAATTTAACTATATTGCATTTTTTAAGCCTAACGGAGCTGTTAGAGGAATTAAAAAAAGTCGCTGTTATTTTTGCGCCGTCTTCTTTCTCAAAAACCGTTTCTACCGAATCACATGCATAGACAAGCGAATTCTTATCATACTGACTGTTTTCAAGCAGCCGCCAGCCGTTCTTTTCAAGCACTGAAACCGAAGTCGGCACAGTGAACTCGTCGCCCGCAAAGCTAACATTAAATTTAAATTTTTTACCGAGATATACTTCAGAATAATTCTCTTCGTCGAAAACGCTTATATCGACAAATTGCGGCATAATTTTGTCGTCCGACATAATAGCAGGGTGAACTATCCCTTCCGGAGCAGATTTAACAGAGGGCGCAGAGCTTACCGAGCTTTCGCTTGAAACTGCGTAATCTTTGTCCACAGGGCTACAGGAGCAAAGCGTCAAAGCCGACAAAAAAAGCGATAATGCGGCTGACAAGACAAATTTATTTTTCATACCGTATCCCTCCGAATGCTTAAAAACGCCTCATATTATTATTTTATTCGCCGAGGGCGTAAAAGTCAACCTTGTTTTTACGTATTTAGTGTTAAGTCCGATAGGAACAAATAGTTTTTTCAAATAAAGCCTCCGTCTCTCAGCAGGCGGAGGCTTTATGGGTTTTTAAAAATATCATCTGTCAGCTGTGATCGGAAACGGCATGATCTCTGAAGAGAAGGGATATGCACCAAATGCCCGCAAGAGCTATTACTGTATATATTATACGGCTGATAATAGCGGTTGCTCCTCCAAACGCCCAAGCGACCAAGTCAAACTCAAACAGTCCGACAAGACCCCAGTTAAGAGCGCCGATTATAACAAGTATAAGACATATTTTATCAAACATTTTATCACTCCTTTTTTAATATTTTGCGCCGATTAAGACCTATTATTCAAAAAAAGGAAGACCCTCAATCGGGTCTTCCTTATTGACGCGAGGTCTTATTTCATGCTGTTTTCGTAAGACTCGATCATCTTTTTAACCATCTGTCCGCCGATAGAACCCGCCTGCTTAGAGGTGAGGTCACCGTTGTAACCCTGCTTTAAGTTAACGCCAACCTCCCTTGATGTTCCCGAGTGTTATTAAAATGCCACTAAAAAAATAAATACATAGGCTAATCGAACCGCTAAAATAACACTCTTTTTTAAATCTTATGCACGAAATCGTGCATAACTATTGACAAACTGCGTATAATATAGTATACTACAGATGTAAAAGCAATATTTTATAAACGGAGGCTATATTATGGCAACTGCAAGAATTAATTTAACTGTTGATGAAACTGCAAAGGAAGAAGCTTTGAAATTGTTTGAGATGTTTGGTATGGACGCTTCAACTGCGGTTAATATGTTTTTCAAAAAAGTGGTACAGACAAAAGCTATTCCTTTTGAAATTTCAGTTGCAAACGAACAAAAGAAAACTACCTATGATATGTCTAAAGAAGAATTTATGGGTAGAGTACAGTCTGCGATTGATAACAGAACAGTTTAACAATTGGAGATTAAATAATGGATAATACACCGATAGTGTTGGTATTTGCCGGACCGAACGGTTCGGGTAAATCAACCGTAACAAAGGGCTTTGATATTATTGGCGAATATATAAACGCCGATGAAATTAAAAAGCAAAGAAATTGTAGCGACTTAGAGGCAGCACAATTTGCAACGGATCTTCGTGAAGATGCTATTAAAAATAATCGTGATTTTACATTTGAAACAGTTTTGTCTTCTCCTCGTAATGTTGAACTGCTTAAAAACGCAAAGTCTGTTGGATACAGAATTGAGGTTGTATTTGTTTTAACAGCTGACCCGCAGATAAATGTATCAAGAGTTGCCCATCGTGTGAAAAACGGGGGACATGATGTGCCGAAGGATAAAATTGTTAGTCGATATCACAAATCTCTTGATAATATTTCAGAGATGCTAAAAATAGCCGATGTTATGTGGGTTGTAGATAACAGCACCGAAAAGGCAGACCTTATAATTTATTCAAAAGATAACGAGATTTCAATAAACGAAACACCGCTTTGGAATAAAGACAAAATTGAGAAACTAATTAAAGGTAAGTGAAATAATCAAGGCTATCGTATTTCGGTAGTCTTGATTTTTATTGACTATTCGTTACGAATATGCTATAATTTTTGTGGTGATAGTATGGAAAGACGAATAGCAAAATTAATCGTAGGCAAGGCGGGAGGCACCGCTGGTAAGGACTCCAAAACTTATAAGGTATCGTTGCCTTCCAAATGGGTTGCCGAACTCGGTCTTGCAGATTCCAAAATGGAAATAACTTTTGACGGTGAAAGGATCATTATTTCACCTCATTTGTCTATAAATGAATTTTTAGAAAAGAAACAATCGCTCGGTCATAAACTGCTGAAACTTGAGTTTTATGACGGTGAAATTTTGTGTACCAAAATTATTGCTGATTTTACGGATGAAACATTGTCTGTAGAAAACACAACCGAGCATATTGTTAAAACCGCATTTGGAAAAAACGAAGTACCAACCTGGGAAGATTTTCAAAACTTCTTAGAGGAACGTTGTGTACCAAGGAGTCGCAGCGGTATCAGAGAGTATCTGGAAACAATCGGTGTAGAACAATATAATCCAATGGAAATTATCAAAAAAACAAGTGGCAGAATGGCAGAAGATAACCAATGGCTTAAATGGGAGAAAATACAATGACAGTTAAGCTTGTAACTAACGAAAAGGTTGCCGAAACTTCTTCAAAGGGCAATCAGGAGAAATGGTTTGATAACGAAACTAACAAATGGTATAAGCTTGATCAATTTGGCTATGAAGCGTTAACCGAAACGGTTATATCCAAACTGCTCGAAAATAGCAATATCGAGAGCGATACACCGTTTTCTTTTGCACGCTATGAGATGGAACGGCTGAATGTTCATGGTAGAGATAGAACAGGTTGCTCAAGCAAGAACTTTTTGAAGGATGGTCAGTCTATTATCACGCTCAGTCACTTGTTCTCTCGTCAGCTTGGCACATCGCTTAAGGATAAGTTAGAAAAGCTTAGTAGCGACAAAAAGCGTATTCAATATCTTGCTGAAGAAACTTCTGACTATACGGGACTTAAAGAGTTTCCGCAGTATCTCACGTTGCTTTTTGAGGTAGACGCATTATTTCTGAACGATGATAGACACCTTAACAACATAGCGGTTATTGAAAAAGGCGGAAAATTTCGGTATTGCCCGATTTTTGATAACGGTGCAGGATTACTATCTAACGTTCAGTTTTCACCGATGGATATTGATCCAAGAGGACTTATCAAAGATATTGTTGCACGTCCGTTTAATACGAGTTTTACTCGTCAAATTAACACCTCAAGAGCTTTGTATGGTAAACAGTTAAAAATGCCTCGGTTAACAATAAATGATATTATGGCAGAACTTGAACCATTACTTGAATATTACGCTGAACGTGACAGAGGTATCATCGCTGACCGCGTAATTGAATGTATACTGGCAAGGCAAAAATTCAACAAGCAAAATGGTTTTGAGGAGTAATTGTAATGAAAGATTTAATATTAAGATATTTTGATGCGTTTGCAAATTTATATGGAATTATTCCGATAAAAAGAGCTTATCGTATTATCGAAAAACAAAATCCCGAACTTAACCTTACTAAAGAACAATTCGCAGAAATCGTAAATGAACTTGATTTCCCTGATAAATATTATGTTATTTGGAGCGAGGAAGAGGTTTATGATGAAAATGCAGATGAGGCCCCGTTATTTGATAAATTATTGATAGCGGAATATGTATTAACTTTCGGAGACACTGAAGATTATGAAAGACTTAAATTCGAACAGGGTGACAGACCGTTTTATGTGCCCGAAAAGGATGAGCTTTTAAAATATGAGGATGAATTTTATAGTGAGAGAACCAAGCATGTTGTTGCCATAGAAAACTATTTGAAAGATGATTTGGGACTTACTAATTATAAAGGAATTGTCGATGATTTTTCGGGAATGTTGGTAATTGACGATGATGAACCGAATAGGGTTATAGCAGAGCTGAAAAGAATGGGATATCCAAAGTTTAAAGAATTTTCAAGTAAAGAACAGGCGTATAAATTTTTTATGCTTTATACTAATTTGCGAAATCATACCCGTAAGCATACGCATAGGGGACATACACCGTTTGAGCTTGATGATTGCTATGAAGTGGATGGTATTATTGAAAATTGTGTGCTTTCCAAGGTTGAAACTCCAAGTAAAAACGGAAAATGTCCATGTGGAAGTGGTAAGAAATATAAAAGATGCTGCGGTAAAGAGTAAAGGTGAAGACTATGATAAAGGAAATATCCGAAAACGATTGGAAACTATTTCGAAAAAAACTACCCATTTGGCAAGATACTTATATGGATAAGCTAAATCAGGAATATATCGAAATATTAAGTTCTTCCAATAACCCTGCCGATAAGTTTTGGGAATTGGAAAAGCGTGTCAATGTTGATAAACATAAAACAGGTGTAGCTTGTGATATGAGAAGATCAAAAATGGTTGAAAATATCATCTCATTAATTACCGAAGGTGTTATCGGCATAGATGATTTAGCGGAATTTAGTGATAATTTAAAATCTACAGTACAACTTATGTTTGAACTTTATAAAGGTGAAAAGTCGGCTAAGGATAACGGTTGGAATGATTATAACATTTAGTTAACTTTTTAGCATATGGAAATCATATTTCTTTCTATCGTTTAGATTGAAATGAACCAATAAGTGTATAATCAACTATGATTGCAAAAAATAGGATAGATAAGGATGTACCATAAGGAAAAAGATGTTTATAAAAAAGGGGAACAATTATGATAAATAAGTATATTAGTGACTTAGCTGAAGCATTATCAAATAATCATGCAGCACTAATGGTTGGCTCTGGCTTTTCTAAGAATGCAGAAAAGATTTCTATGTCTAACAAAGAATTTCTTGATTGGAATCAACTATCTGATAAATTTTACACTTCAATATATGGCGAGAATGACAACAGGGGAAAGGCATATTGTAGTTCGCTAAGATGAGCGAAAGAAGTAGAAGTGTTATCTGGAAGAGCGAAATTAGAAGAAATTATTAAGGATGCTGTGCCGGATTTGGATTATGCACCTTCAAATTTATATGTCGATTTGATGCAACTTCCTTGGGTAGATGTTTTCACAACTAACTATGATACTTTATTAGAACGCACATTAGAAAATGTGGTAAACAGAAGTCTAGTATGTATTCTATTATTGGTGAGTATTCTAGTGCTGAAGAAATTCTTAAAAAGAACTTAGTTTTAGTAAGGCAACAGTTAATAAAAAATGAAAATAAAGAGTATTTATCTTCAATTGAAGAAAGTTGTGTATCATTAATTAATTTTATAAGACAAAGAAACATTTCATTTACAGAGAATTTTGAAGAAACAGTAAATGGCAGCGATTTATCATGGTGGGATGAAAACGATAAGTATTGTTTAAACTTAAGAGCAAAAAATAAGTCTGAACAAAATTCAAAGGTAGTAAATTTTGATCTTTCTGTCACATATAAAACGCAGTTAGCTACTAATAATACTGCAGTCTTTTATGCTTTGGAGTATTTGAGATTTTTAGAAACTACAGGTCATCCATTCAGATTGGGTTGTGTTACTAATACTAAAGGATTAAATGTACTTGCAAGCGGCGCTTGAGAATATCGACAAAATGCCGCAATCGACCTTTGACGAGATTATCGAAAAATAAGTTGAAATGAACATTGCCCACCCTTTCCGTGATGGCAACGGCAGAAGCATTCGCATTTGGCTTGACCATATCTTGAAAAACGAAATCGGCAAGGTTGTCGATTGGAGTAAGATTGATAAAGAAGATTATCAGCTCGCTATGGAGCGCAGTCCGATTAAAGATGTGGAAATCAAA